>Ga0126339_10002428_pt1 | contig 13331 bp, 7 predicted proteins | sample OrbTmetagenome_2_FD_92532 | JGI IMG/M metagenome (GOLD analysis project Ga0126339, IMG submission 92532) | Coral microbial communities from Petempiche,Puerto Morelos, Mexico - Orbicella T R C metagenome | ecosystem: Host-associated > Invertebrates > Cnidaria > Coral | place: Petempiche,Puerto... | reverse complement strand
TTGATAAATATGCAAATTTTTTGAAAAATTATTCCCGATCACTCTCGAACTAAGTTTTAAGTTCACGTAACTGAATCCCAGTTTGTACAAAAGAATATCCCTTAAGCTTCTTGAGTTTCGCCATCGTATTTATTTTTTTTTAGGAAATCAGCCTATTCATTGGCAATCATGGATCTCACGGTTATGCCGACATCAGCACGTCTCGTGCTTCTAAATCCCCCTCGATGCCCCTCCATACAGTCCATGCCCCGGGGCTCGATCAGTTATACTCGTTTTGATTTGATAAGCTAAACAAAAGTTTTAGTACGTGTCAGTCGCATGTAATAAAAACCATTTACGTGGCCTCTGGCACGTTTTGTTTTACTTCGATTTCAGCCATTCATTACAAACTAAAAGGCTACTGTTACGCAAGTTACACATTATTACCCGTAATCAAAAGCAAGTTGATGATGGTGTGAATTAAAAATCTGATCGAAAATACCGTTGGTTTTACGCCTATGTTCTGCCTTGATTTTAGACCGTCGATCAAACGAAAATCGCCGATTGTAAATGGCTTGCAGAAGCGCTCTGATAATATAAAGACGGGCATAGGGCGCTGCATGTGTAGGTAAGTTTTCAAATGATATGCGTTCCAAGGTAAACGGCGACGATATTATTCGTTCGCACCGGGCGACTTCTTTGCCGACAAATGTTCTATGAGAATTAAAATGATTTTCTTCAAGAGTTTCCGCGGCGATCGAAGCAGCATTTTACTAATGCTTTTTGCTAGTCAACCGCAAAATGATGGCCACTTGCAGTTATAGCTACGCATTAGTGTAAGTCTATAACCTGTCGATCACGATTGCCGTTTTCTTATTGGCTATGCCACTATCTATCTATTCCGTTGTACGTTGTACCGAGTATTCTAGCAGTGTGCGGTTGTTAACAAAATGAAGGTCACTTCTTTGCGTTTTCGCAGTGTCTAAAGGGGATTTAGATGGAGTTTTGAACATCTAGTAGATTTATACTAAAACAATCAGATTAGTCGCTCTCGATTTCTTTAGTGATGAAAATCTCGAGCTCATAATCTGATTGTTAGACAGAAAAACTTTACAGCGGCCATAAAGGTATTGCCTCGCAATAGGAAATGTTCGAACAAGAAAAGAAATCGTTTCCCAAATTGAACCAGAGAGAATTTCTTCAGTTTGCGACTCTAATATAGCTGTAAAGACACCCTTGTTCATTTGGTTCGTTGTGGCGGTGCGTGAAAACTAGCATGAATACTAGTAATTGGTTTTTAATATTTGTCTTTTATCGCATAAATGATTTCCTTTCTTTCGGAATGGCTTCCTCGATAGGATGTCACTAAAAATCTCTCTAATTAGTAGTATTTAACGGCATCCACTTTCATCGACGAGGGGAAACGATTCACTACCAGATTGATGAGTTGAATAATCTGACGAAAGTAACGATAATTCTTAGGCATAACTCTAGAAAATTCTTTGACTTATTACAAAAAGAAACGTGTGTTTTGTATTCCTTTTTATTTCGCACTGTTATTTTACGGTCTCCTTGATACCAGGCTCTTTTCTGTTTCCGCCCTGCCGTCCCACGATTCATGGAGGATCCTGCAATCGAGTTTGTGTCCCGATTTCCGTTTCTGTCACGCAAGATTCATCATCGAGTCACGCCGTTTTAAAGGTTATTGTAGTGGCTGTAGGAACTGGGGTGAGGCAGCCACTGTACCGCTAAGCAAGTATTGCTGATTGTTCTTGTCCACATCTTCTAATACGTATTTATAGTTCATCATTAATCCGAAGGAATTGTCCATTCCTCTGGCACTTATATCTGCAAGCCAGTTTAATCTCCACATCCACGCACCATTCCTTATGTGAAAATTACCTGACAAGGAAAAGGCAAGAAAAGGCGTTACCGCGACTTCGCAGTCAGGGACAGTTGGGAGAATTTGCTTCACAAACATAAATAGTTGGTGATCACGTCGTCAATTCTCGTACCCAATTTACTTGAAAATGAATTGAATTTATAAGGAGAAATAAGTAGTTGATGACCACAGCCAGGCAAACCTGGGAACAAAAGAGGGTGGCACGTGGGTGGTATATTCCTTACACGACGTAGTATTTGTCTGGGAAAAATCTCTTACCAACAGGATTCATAACAAATCCTCTTCGCTTCTCTGTGTACAGATACCTACAGGGTTAAGAGTGGGGAACAGTTAGTTCACGTCGCTAAAATATTTACGTAAAATATTCATGTAATGAACACCACACATTGAAGAATAACGTATCTGGCTCCAAAGAAAGGACCAGCTCTGTTTTTGAGAAAACTAACATGGCCACTTAAACGAAACGCGAAAACACTCTCTGATGATCTAGAACCGTAAATTTCCGATTACAAGCCCTTCCGGTTATAGGCCAATTTAAAGGCAGATATTAAAAAGAAAGAATTGCGGTTATAAGCCCCCTCCGAATATAAGCTTCCCCCTCCTAAGTTTTTGAAGCAATCATTTTAAGCTTCATTCCGAGAAGCTCATCTCTCTTTTCAAAGGAATTCTCCACTGCTGAAACATATGTGAGACGTAAAACCCCTACAGCTAGATGCGCTTCCCCTGATTTCTTAATAGACAGGGTGTATCCTGGGGCGTGTGACCCTCGCCAATGTGCTGCTACCTTCCTCACCCCCTCTCCCAGATGCATGTACGCCATTTACACGGTGCACAAAACATATCACGTACTTGGTACATAAGCGCATCAGCGGGCTCTTCATACAGTCAGCTAGACTTGGGTCAACATGCCAATCACTGGTCCCTAAAAGGTCCTGAGAAAAAAAAGAAAGAAAATGAACAAGTGATATTTTTTTGGAAGGAGGATAACTCATGGTCAATTGATGCAATTTTTTGCCACGTCCAGCAAAAGCCTGATAAGTAATAACCCACAAGCGATTCATTTCCTTCAGCTAGTTGTAGTAATCATGTAGACACGATTTTCTGGGAAAGGGTCTACTGTTGCTGAGGAGGGACTCCATTGACAGCCGTGGGATCAGTAGTGTCACCAGACCCCTCTCCCTCTCCAAGTCATTCTTACGATTTTGATATTGAAAAGATTAAATCTCACTTAGTTGTAATTTTTTTGGTTTCGAGAGTTTGGTTGTACATCAAGATTATGTATTACTTCACAGCTGATGGTATTCTTTATTCTCAATACCGGCATTAGTCAATCCTTTGGTATTGTTTGCGAAGTTCGCTATTAGTCACCATCAAGTCTAACAGAGTTCTGTAAACAATACACCGACCTTGAACAATGACAGCGGTGACAAGTCTGTGTTCTTGCGGCTTTGAAGAATTCTTTTCTGTTCATCTTCCAGAAGTAGAGTTTGGGGAATACCCTTTGCTACCAAACAGAAAAAGAAAACATATTCAATGGTCTCCAAGACAATGAATCAGGAGAGAATGTTGATCTGAGCAAGTTTTCCCAATGCAGGTAGTGTTTTGCCTCCAAATGAAATCTCGAGTAAAAACGAAATTGTTTATTAGAAAACAGCCTTAAGAGAACTGAAAATAATATTCCTATACCTCGATAGAGACACAGAAAAGTTGTTCGTTATTTTCTTTGGGCGGTTTTCTAAATCACTGAGGTAAAGAAAACAAAGACCGAGTTTTACAGTTGACTTAAAATCCTTTATCACGCATAGGATACAAGTGTTATCTTACCTTGCTTTTCCAGGGCGAGGGTTAGCTGGAGTCGAAGCCATTGTCTAAAGCCAGGAATAGGAGACAGAGTTGAATACTGTGTGATGTTCGGGAACTCGTGACGTAACTCCTCCACCACATGCTTTATAAGAAAATTACCAAGATCCACGCCGCTTAGTCCTGCAACAAAAATTGGGATTAATTCACTCTTAAAATTACTATCAGTTTGGCCAAAACTTCCCAGAACTGAATTTTTGACGTGCAGAGATAACTTGGACGCGTGTTCCCTCCCTCTCAAGATGGCCTCCATTAGAACATAAAAAGGTCTATACATGTACAGAAATCTAATATTGGTTTTCTCACTGTTGGGCATTCGCTGATAGTACTGATTACCGTGTGAATGTTGTATACCAAAAGAAACACGACTTGAAGTTTGTCTTCAAAACCTAAAATTCTTATTCCAGATTTCTAACAGCTATTCTTTGAAATGTTGAGATGTGTACCTTTCTGTGTAGAAGTGATGGAATAAAAGACGGCAGTGGTTCTTTTCTCCAGCTCATACTCACACTCATCTCTATCAACTTCAGGCTCGCTCAGTATAACCTGAATTCAAACAGATCAAAAGACAATTTTTTGGTCAACTACGAATGCATGGCGAGGGAAAGGGTTTATGCATGACACTTCTCCATTTTCTCCTTAGTTTTAGTTTTGCAATTGAGAAGACAAATCAAACACTCAAGACAGTGTTTGACCACATTTCCAAACACCTCAGAGTTCGTCAAATATACTCCGCTACGCGTCGTATTTCCAAATCTTTTCTCAGTGTTTGAAAATGCGGTCAAACGCAGTCTTTCGTCTTTGATATATTATGTACTGAAGTCAAAAATTATTGTGTGATGCATGGAAAACAACTATGAGCCCGGTGGGGGGACTAACATATAAAAAGGATGGGAGTGCTCTTTTCAAATTTTATGACAAGCACCCCCGTCTTTTTCATATGGGAGTCTTCCCCCCCGCCCCCCACCCTCCAGGGGCTAAGAGAAGTGATTTGCGAATTTACAAAAAAACCACTGTTAAAAGCAACTATAAGTGCGGTACATGTGAGTCAGACGCATGAATTTGGTTAAAATTTGCACGAGGAACAGGATCGCAATCAAACCTCTGATACCCTCTAGCCTAACTGATTAGCATGTTGATTTCTGGATCGAAGTGTCAGGGTTCAACTGCCAGCTTAGCTCACTGGGTGATGTGCTAGACACTTCCTACATGTACCACTGAAACCAGGACAAAGTTCGGGATTTGCTAGCAATGATCCTTATTTCTAAGGCCTCAGCTATGGAAGATCAGAAAGTGTCTGCTGTCATGACAACGTACCTGAATATTATCTGCGATCTCGTACTCCAGTGCAGTGTGTAACACTACCACAGGCTCACCAGGCATGGAGCGATGGGTGTATATGTAACATCTTCTGTCTGGAGCTAACCGCCGCTTTAGGTCATCCCAGCCATACATTGAATGTACTGCCTCGTAATGCAATATCTGAGTTCAAAATGTAAAGAGATAGATTATGCACTCGTAGGGTTTTACATATTATGCTGCTGACATTATTTTTAGGATAATAGACTTTAGTGAGTCCAAAGAATCAAGCATTATGTCAGAATGATAGTGACAAAAACTGGAAGATGATTGGCGGCCTTGGGCAGCCCAAAAGAAATCTGGGCACCAGTCACTTGACTATGCAGTGAAAAGCACATGCCAACAGGTTTAACCCATTTATATCTCGCTGAGGCATTGCTCATACTTCAACATATCAAGTGTTATGGGGAAATATTGGCTATTTTATGTGAGCATAATGGAGCATAATAGTGACTCCTTTCAAGCGTAATAGTGAGATTTTTTGAGCAACGAACATTAGCATAATAATAAAAAATTTGAGCTTAATGTGCAAAACCCTTGCATTGGACTGAACTGGACTGTGCAAGCCTTAAATATCATTCTGCCTCCTTACTCTAAGTCTGCTATGAAATATTTTCCTTGAAGTGCAAGAGCACTATGAGCCCCACCCCTTTGTGTTTTTGCTTGTTCATATCCTGTGCGCCGGGTTAATATTTTGCTAACCTTGTGATCTTGACGAACTCAAGACAAAATACAGGGTCTATGGATAGACTACTACCTCCTGAATTGTCCAAAAAACAGACTGTTAGCATAATTACCTTTTCTAGAATACTGCCAGGTGATTCCCATGTTACTCGTCTAAGATCCAACAATCCAACAGCAAACCACTGAGCCAAGAGATTCTTGATGGATGAACTAAGGGCTTGGAGTTCTTGTCTAGCTGTAGGATCCTTCTCTTCATTCAATCCTTCCTTGTATCATCAAATAATAGTCACCATGTTAACACATCAACATGTTACATGATTCATTTTAATGGCCTGTTAATTAATGAACTATTTATAATTTATTTATTAAAATTGAGAAGTCATAAAAGACACATCTGTACCTCCTACTAACCAAGTTTGAGGTCTGTAAGTTATAGGTTACAAAGCAGATGTTTTCCCTTATGATTTATGGTCTAAGCACAAAGTGCACAGAAAGGGGGAAAACAAGGATCTGTACATAATATTATGTAGCTTTTAGTGTAGACCAAGAATATCAGGTCAGTAAGAAATATTTATTAAATTTCCACATGTTTGACTGATTTAGGAACAGCTTAAAATTCTAGCAGGCTGTACAGTAGAATACCGTGTACTGAAGTTTGTCTTTCTTTGCCATGCATGTAAGCCTTATCTTTTTGTAAATCTCTTAGAAGGAGACAACCAGGTAGTGTTTTGTCCTTCACCTGTAAATCAGAAGTGTTCTCTTACCAACAGATCATTTCTCATGTCGACAATGTCCTTGACACCTCCTGGTAGCTTGCTTATCTGCGATAATAGCTGAATATGCGCAGGTTCAAGAGCTTGCCGCAGTTTATCCTCAGCTCGTAACATGGCTGGAAGTCCATTCTCCTGACAAAGATATATAAAATGGCTGCGATGTATAGCATCACTTCACATGTATTATTAAACTATCTGACTTATAATTTTATTGTTAGTACAAGTTAACAGCAAGCAAAGAAAGTCATGTTCAACAGCCCATGGCTGGTGTATTTTATAGTTGGGCTTGTGGATTCTATCCTTTACTTGGCCAACAATGAGCAAGTGATTTTTTTTTTGCGTAAAATTTGAAGAAATCAGAACTGTAAAAGAGCAAATTATTGTAAGTTTTAATTTATTATATGACCCAGAAATTACTTCATTGTGATTTGTCAAGAGCAGGCCAATTCATCTTCCAATTTGAATTTGGACTGGAGTTCAAATTAACATGTACATGTTCGTAACTTTCTACATCATACAATAAATGAGTAACTGACGTATGAAAGCTTATTAAGCAATTAAGGATTTACACTGCTCATGATATTTTTAATTTTTCCAAATTGCACCGGCTTATAAGGCTCATGCAATCTCGAGAAAATTCTCAAATATCACTCGTAGTGTTAATCCAAGGCACTCACATTCATACGATTACCTATACTACACTGTATTTTCTTTTTTAATGGATTTTAATTATTTATTAATTGTGTTACTATGGAAAATTTTTAATTAGGCTAGTGAAAGTGACTGTCTGGCTTGTACATTCTAGTTACAGCTTGTCCAAAGGGCAAGCTGGACAACTGACTTTCCTTGCACCCAGGTTAAAATATCCAATTAAAGTACATCATATACAAATTCTATTTATTTCCACCACATACACTTACTTGAGCATTAGCCAGGGTTCTTGTTACCTCCATAACTTCTCCATGATCTACACCAAGATCTCGTTCAAGAACAAGGAAGAATGCTAACTTTTCAGCCTATGAGAAATCAGTGTCTTATTTTTAGTTCAAAAACACTGTCCTGTAATTTTTTTCTGCTGGTTTGCAAAAAATCTCAGTTTTCCTAGCGGCATCTTTTGGAGATCTTTTGTTGAACAAGAAACACACCTTTTCAGTATTTCGCTGGACAATAAAATCAGCACAGCATCACATTAGCCGCTGGTTGTTTAAGCTGATACAAGTATTATACTACTTGAGACAATATATTGTTGTTGCTTCGTTATTGATTGTATTCACATGGTATAGAGCATATGCACCTCTAGGCAATGAATGGTGATTGTTTTTAAAAGTGATGCAAAAAACATTCAGATTCTGAAGTTATTTAAAACGGGATTTATCACTCACCAACAGTAAATGATGGCCTGTTCATTATTTTTTACAGGATAAAAATTCCACCTGCAGATATCAAATATCTCTTACCTTAGTTAATAAGCCACTATAAAAGTGTCGTACTTCCTTGGCAACAGCCTAGCTTCCAGGGAACAAAAAAAAACAATGTTCAACTTGATTAATCTTTTACAGTACAAACATTGATATCAATAATGGTACAATAACATAGCTGTAAATGTATGCAGAGAAAGATATGAAGACATGATTGATCATCGCAGTTATACATAATTTTTCAGTCATAATTTTTTCAGGCTTTAATTTCACAACTGCTTAAGTTGTGTGTATAACTACGATAATCAATCATATCTTTATACCTTTCTCCACAGTTCAAATATATGATCTTTCATATATTCATTTGCATTCTTCATCATCTACCGGTATATTATGAACTTACAATGTGACCAGCCCCCAGTTGGCTTGATAGCTCAGTTGGTACAGCACTACACCAGTATCGCAGAGGTCATGGGTTTGAATCCCGTTCAGGCCTGAATTTTTTTCAGGCTTTAATTTCACATTTACTTAAGTTGTGTGTATAACTGCAATGATCAATCATGTCTTCATAATGTGATATTATTACATGACTAAGTTAGTTCAGAGGGCCAAGCACTAAAATCAGCAAATCAGATTGCTTTATTATAACCAGTCAAATACTTTGCATGTATTAGTCAGATATTTGGGTAAATTTTCTACTGACAGCTCTTTTTTCAATAACAGAATAATGTTATGTTAAAGCTTAAAACCTATTGGGAGAATATCAGCTATCATTTAAAAATCTTTTTTGTATAGGCCTGCAGTCACTGGGCTTAGTCAGCACTGTCAAGATCTCAGGGTGATATTCTCCTCTGAGTACAACTCTGGTGTTCCATGGAGAAGATATAAGTTAAAATAATGTAAACAGCCTACATTTGGCATAAGGTCACCAGCAGAATCAGTTCTTCTCATCCTTGCCGCTTTACTTAACATATCACGTATTTGAGTCATTCTTATCTGCGATGGAACAGCTTCAAGACTTGGCTGATTGTGATCAGCCATCTTCAGTAACAGACGTAGCCACCTTGATTCTACATTGTGAACCTGACAAGAAAAATCAATTGAAAACTATTAAGCCAATATTGCCAGTGGAACACCAACTCTGAAGTCCCATAATCTCTGTTAATGATATCAAGTGTAGTATTCCTTGTCAAACTTGCATACACTCTCAATATGTCTGGGAAATCCTGCAGAAGCAGCAACAGCTTACAATGTGGTCTTGTTAAGGGGGTTATGTATATCCCTTGTATGAATTTAAAACCTTGTCATGTTACAATTTCTGAAGGTCCTAATACATCACTGTTAGTCAGAATTTCAACACAACTCCCTGTCATTCATTCTCATTTTTGCATCCTCTGGCACTGTTTGGATTTAAGGCTTACAGGGTTTTGTCAATCACCAAAGAAATAGTGTATGTCATCGAAACACCAAAATTCAAACTCTTTGACTCATATTTAAGAGAGAGCTGTGTAAAATAAGAGTTCCTAAGAGTCCTAAAGGAAGTTAGAGCTCCAGAGTTTTAAAGCCTAAAAAATACTGTGTTATGAATAAAGGGTAAAGCTTCTTGTGGCTGCATAAAAATGTATTGCCTCTAACCTCCAAGGAATGGTACAGTGGTGGAAACTCTCACTTTCCACCTATGTCTCCCTCCCTCCCTAAGGCTGACATGACGTCTTCTCTAAATATTGTAATTTACTTTTATCATTTGCTAGTATTAATTAACATGTTCATACAGGACTCAGTGGACCTGAAAAAAATAAAATTGAGGATCCAGAGCTCCAGAGGTCTTCCTTTTGAACCCTGATTTTCAGAACATTTAGTATCAAAATAGATTAAATTACCACAATGCTCGAGGATGCACGCTTTTGAGGTCTCTGATGCCAAACACACTTTTTGCAAATAATCTCTCGATTGAAACCTTTCAATTGTGGAACGAATCTGTAAACATAAAAAAAATACCAAAAAATTGAACTAATAATTAAATTAATGCATACAATTAATTAGTTTGTGTGGAGACCCGGTGGTGTAATGTTAGCTTGCTGGCAACTAGATCAAGTTTTCTGGGAACTGCAAGCCCTGGCTGGGGTTATTGGGTTGTTTTTTCTGGACAAGACAGTTTACTCTCACAGTACAAAATACCTCTCTTCATCCAGGTGTATAAATGGGTTGCAGTGAATTTAATGCCATGCCCTGAGGATTAACTCTTCAGGGGCTAGCATCTCATCAATGGGGAGTAGGAATACTCCTAGTACAGAATAATTATTTCATAGAGCTGGTTGCCAATAAAAAAAATAGATCTCATAGATAAATTCACCAGCATTATACTGCGGGCAAGTTAACCTTTATAAATTTTATTGTAAGTTTGAAGTTTTCATAGAAATGAGCGAAGACTGTGTTGCTGGAAACAAAAGACAAACATTGGTCGTGCTCTGGCTGTTTTTAACACTTAAATCCAGATGAAATCTGAAATACTCACGATGGGCTTCAAATTTCGGAAAGAAAAACTCATGCAGGGTTATTTAAAAATGAATAAAAAGATTAAATCTTTCAACAGCAGTACTGCATCACTAAAATTAACTAATACCAAGCTATAACCCTCTTATTTGAGCGCTAGTATAAATTTTAACGTTAAAAAACATTACTTACTTACCTCAAGGCAGGCAAACTCCTCAGTGATTTCATGTCACTTCCTCTTTCTCCGTGTCAACAAAATTATAACGTCCGCGAGTGGTCCGCGGTGTATCACCAAACAGAACTACACCGTTTATGCGAAAGCAATGTGTCCGAGGCGGATTTTCAAAGGGGTTGCTGGTACCTTGGCGGTTCAGGGGTCGCCTGCGGCGCTGAGAATCAGGCCACTGGTACCTTGGGGCTGCAGGATCAATGGGGCGTGCCAACAAAATACTGCAATTTGAGAAATTGGAACCTTACTGAAAACTGTTACACCAAAGATACCAGCAACGTCACAAAGTAGAAATTACAACGAGATACATGTACCTGACCAGAGTGTCTGGTGTTATTTTTCTTAACAATCTTTTTCATTTTTTTTTTTTTTTTTTAGATTTTTTGCTTCTCCAAAAGGGGGATGGTTCGCCACCCTGTACATCCCTCCTAAGTCTGCCCCTGTTTCTACTAGCCTGGAACCCCTACTTTCCCCAGCCCTATAATCACTTTTTGAGTTGCTGGTGGTTTTGCCTTACAAATAGACCCAAATACGTCATATGGGGCATGTGTGTTTACGAGCCAAACACACAAACAGTCGTTTTTGAGCCATTTTGGCCTGGCCCTGGTCCGGGTTCCGTTTGAAAGGTGAATAAAGCTATCCACCAGATAAATCATTATCCAGCTGATAGCAAGGTTAGATTTCCGCTGGTTAGCGATTTATCCGGTGGTTAGCCTTTGGACAACTGGGACCATAATTCTGAACAATTTTTTACCTGAAGCACGTAACTGGTTTGTGCACATTTCTGGTTTAAAATGTTAGGTCTTTGAGGGAATTATTAAAAAATATATAAATGAAAGGCCCCAAATTTTACAGCATTGTGACTGACTGGCCTTCCCGCTAGTGATCAAGGGGATTCAAGCAGAAGTCATTATGCACTAATTTTTTTTAGATTCCGTAGGGCTGTGTCGCGTCGGCGGACAACAGAAACACTTAGCTAATCATCAACTTAAAGTTGATAAAGATAAATATTTAACCGTCGTGACCAGTTAGTTAATGTTTCAAGTGTCCGCCCTTCATCAGAGCAAAGTAACTAAGCTACCCTTATATGAGCGTGGCAAAGGTGGGGTACCAATCACGCATCACGCTGAATTTTTCTATTAAATCACGCATTACAGAGAATTTTTTCACCGATCACGCGTCACGTAAAAAGAGGTAAGTACATCGCCAATTTTACTTTCTCGACTCTAAAAGCGTCGTTAAAAGAGGAACTCTGCCGATTCAACCACAAAAATGCATCGGCAAATATGTGACCTCTCGGTATCCGTTCGAACGGCTGAACGCACGGCAAGTGAACGGATAATTTGAATAACGATAGTCAATTTACTTGTTCCAAGATATCTTAAGACCACTTGGTTCTACATCAGTTGAAGAAGAACTTTGCCGATTCAACCACAAAAATGCATCGACAAATATGTGACCTCTCATGCGTAAACATTCCTTACGGTATTCGTTCGAACGGCTGAACGGACGGCAAGTGAACTACAATCCCAGACAAAAGGGTTGGGACACGAAGCAAGTTCTCCCCTCCCCCCACTTTCAATGTTGATAATCAGATGATTTTTCCCTTTTTTGTAGGAGAAAACGCGATATTTTCCAACATTGATTAGGGGGGAAGGGGGATACGTGATACAGGTCAAGTGTCCCAACTACTTTTGGCCGGGATTGTAGCCTGTGAACAGGCTCCCAGCGAGGGCGGAAAAAAACATCCGGCAGGGGCGGGCCCTAGAACAAACCCGGCTCCCAGGCTACCAGTGAACGGATAATTTGAATAGCGATAGTCAAATTACTTGTTCCAAGATATCTTACGACCGTTACATGAGATTGATAAACACTGAATATAATGAGTATAGACTCTAGAAACGATTTGATGAAATGCAAACTGTGAAGGTAAATGTGAGAGATTTATGAGATGTGGACCGTGTAGGTATATGCTGGGATTTAATATGATGTGAGCTGTGTAGCTTTTTCTGGGGGATAGGTTTTGTGTGTAGGTTTATGTGGGGGGTTAATGAGATGTATGCTGTGTAGGCATGTGTAGGGGATTAATGAGATGTAGGCTGTGTAGGTATATGTGGGGGATTGATGAGATGTGGGCTGTGTAGGTATATGTAGGGGATTAATTAGGTTTATGTGGGGGATTAATGAGGTGTATGCTGTGTAGGCAGATGCAGGGGATTAATGAACTGCAGACTGTGTAGGTAAATGTAGGGGATTAATGAAATGCAGTCTGTAAGGCGATATTGGCGGGGGGGGGGGGGGTTGAGGAAGAATACTTGATCATATATCCAGGAGGTATTGTTTTAAGAGAGATTAAGAGAGATTAAGAGAAATTAAGAGAGATTAAGAGAGATTAAGAGAGATTAAGAGCGATTAAGAGCGATTAAGAGCGATTAAGAGCGATTAAGAGAGATTAAGAGCGATTAAGAGCGATTAAGAGAGATTAAGAGAGATTAAGAGAGATTAAGAGGGATTAAGAGAGATTAAGAGAGATTAAGAGAGATTAAGAGAGATTAAGAGAGATTAAGAGAGATTAAGAGAGATTAAGAGAGATTAAGAGAGATTAAGAGAGATTAAGAGAGATTAAGAGAGAT
>Ga0126339_10002427_pt1 | contig 13338 bp, 9 predicted proteins | sample OrbTmetagenome_2_FD_92532 | JGI IMG/M metagenome (GOLD analysis project Ga0126339, IMG submission 92532) | Coral microbial communities from Petempiche,Puerto Morelos, Mexico - Orbicella T R C metagenome | ecosystem: Host-associated > Invertebrates > Cnidaria > Coral | place: Petempiche,Puerto... | reverse complement strand
CTCACCCTTTCTTGTTTGACCTTTGATTTCATACACTGAAGCCCTTTGAAAACTCCTTTGACAAGCCCTTAGACATTTCAGTGACATTTGAAATGTCAAGTTACGTTGTCTAGGGTCTATGGATACATTATGGGCACAATGCTGTGCTATTTATGTTTTATTCCTCGTTAAACTACGATGGCCCAAGAACAAAAGCCTTCAGCTGAAAAAAGCAGCAACATTAGTTCTGTAACATGAAGCGACTAAAAGTATTGCTAATTTTCCTTGATGGGTTGCTTGTCCACCTGATTCCCTGTGACCTCCACTGAGTGTCCCAGATAACTATGGCAACTGGCCGGTAACCTGGCACTGGCGGAGAGGGGCTGGCACTGCGAGTAGAGTGTAGGGAGACTGGAAACCCGTGGCGTCTTTCAATCATGATTACCGTGCCTACCCTCGCTAGTCAACGCGATAGTTCAAGCAAAATTTAAAGATCTACAAAGTGGATACAGGAACTGTTAGTGAGAAAAGCTATAAGCTAAAGTCCTTAACATCTGGGTCCACTGAGATATTGGTTTGACGAAAAATTCCCCAGAGGAAAGGGGAAAGGGGGACAACTGCGATTCCTTTGCTAGATATTTGCGGGAGGTTTAAGTCATGATTAGGATTCTTAATGTCGCTTACAGGAATATAACTCTGAATGCATTAAAAACTCTTTTAAATATCATTCAGCCGCTTCTGGCCGTTCGTGGACACGAAAATTTCCATCCGAATTCGGCAGAAAATTTCCATGTATGTATTGTCTGGGCCGAATCTAAGATATAAAGAGAAGGAGTTGGAGAAAACGGCTGCCTTAGGAGGGAGTATCTAGGGGGTCCGGGGGGCATGTTCCTTGGAAATGTGTTTTGCAGCATTCTGAGGAGAAAACCAAAGAATTTTCATTACAAAACGTAAGCGAATTTTTGCATCAAAACGAAAGAAATTGATGAAAAAGATCAGCAGTTGTCGAGGAGCGTTCCACTTTATATAAACAAATGGAGCTGAATTCCTGCTAATGCTTTACAAAATTAGTCTCACAAAAAACGAGATCCAAGAGTAACACGCAGTTCCTCTGTAAATCGCTGAACCCCAACATCATAATCTACACAATGGAGAGTAACATGATCACTAATTCGAAGTGGCGGTACATTTATTTATATACTACGTGTTTATATACTCTTCTCTCTTTCATATTAGGATTCTTTTCATCCTAAAGTTAAAAATAGATGTATTCAATTAAAGCGCAACTAACTCCACCCCCCTACCCCCATTATTTTTTTTCGCTTATATAAAGCCTGGTTCTCATATTCCGCCAAGCTACCTGCGACGTAGTCGCCGGCTGCAACTGACAACGTTCGGCGATCTGTCCCAGTGGGTCCCTGGATGGATCGCCGACGTACTCAAATTTGCTCGAAATGCAAATCGAATTGCGCAGTTTTGAACCATTTTACCTGTAAATATGGATCGAATCGTCCTACTGGAGTACACTGCGTCCGCAGATGATGCTCACACAAAATATTTTTATCGCCGACAACCGCCGGCTTGGGTGTCTGTAAAACCCGAATAGCGAACAGCGTATAGTCCCGAATAGCGAATAGCGAATAGTGCGAACAGTCTCGAAAAGTGCGAATAGTGGTGAACAGTCTCGAATAGTGGCGAATAGTGGCGAATAGTGCAAATAGTGTCAAATAGTGGTAAATCGTGGTCAATCGTAGCAAATCGTAGCAAATAGGGTACCCAGTATCTCGCGGTCAACCTTGCAGCAACGTAGGATGGGATTTTCCCGCTAAAAAGCACAGAGGCTTATCAGGACAAAAGGTGTTTCTAAACGTAATTTCTTCTGTTTTAACCGCTGCAAGAGCGTAAATACGTCTTTAATCTTTTTTTTTTCCGTTTTCTTAATGTCGCCCATGGACAGCCCAAGCCTGAGTCCGTAGAAGAAAGGGTAATAAATTCACTGAAATTCTGCTGCTTATTTGGATAATTGATTAACGCAGGATATTAGACCTAAAGCGGTGACTATCAGACTATTCGTCACTATATAAATTCGCCACCATTCGAAACTGTTCGCCACTATTCGCACTATTCGAGACTATTCGCACTATTCGGGACTATTTGCTATTCGCGAGTATTCGCTATTTGCTATTCGGGTTTTCCAGACACCCCGCCGGCTTGCCTGCGACGTTGAACTCAGCTCAACTTCGCAGACAAGCCGGCGGTCAATGCCTAAAATAGATTATGATTCGGCGATAAATGTTCACATATGACGGTAACGGCATCGCGGGTATGTCGGCGGCATATGAGAACAAGGCTTAAATCTCCTTGTTTTTCTGATCACCACTGCGAAAAAAAATTATCGTTGTAGCTATTTTCGTTAATTTTCTATGAATTTTACCCTTTCCCTCTTCCGTTTCACTGCACTTATTTTTATACGATGCTCTATTCATATCGTCAAGTAGAGAAATAAAAAATACAAAAGCACAAATCATAATCTACAGGCTTGTTAATGTGATCAGGGGATATTTATTAATGCCAACCCAGGCGTGAACCTTTCGGTCGTCAACGAGGTCCGTAGATATCATTAATTTGACAAGCTTTGAGGTCAGCGCTGTTATCAGTTGAAGTTACTGGTATCGTACAAGCAAACGTAGTAGGCGGTTTATGTTCGGGAGTCGTTATGACTTATCAAATGACAAAGGCTTTATTTTCTTGTTTTACTTTTTTTGTAATTTTTTTAAAATTTATTTTAGATGTTTTAGGGGATTCGACCGAAAGCCCCAACCCCCCCCCCCTCCTCCCTCCTCCTCCTAGATCCCCCACAGACGAATGGTGTGCATGGGGACACGTGATTTGGTGAATGCAAAAATGTTCTGTCTTTTTATACTACAACACATTTGTGACATATGAAAGTAAAGCCTGCACACGAGCCAAATGGCTCATCAGGCTGGAGCTTATCCCGGTTTCTTTAGCATGAAGCGACTAGGAGTATTTCTACTCTCCCCTGGATGGGATGCTAGTCCATCGCACGGTTACCCACAGCATTGAATTCGCCGGTACCCTTTTATACACCTGGGTGTAGAGAGGCACTGAGAGAGTAAAGTGTCTTGTCCAAGAACATGACACAATGACCCCGGCCAGGGCTCGAACCCGGATCGACCGCTCGATCCGGAGACGAGCGCACTGACCATGAGGTCACAGGCACCTCCTATTTGAGGGATGTATTTGGTACTGAAATGGATCGTAATATCAAAACCCCGTCTCAGCAAGCTGGATTTGCTCCAAATAAACCCAGCTTACCGTTTATATATATATATACATACATACCTTAATTTTGGAAGTAGAGAATTTTGGACGGTTTCTTGAATTTCAGTTGGAATTTGCTAAGGCACGCTCTGCCTGAGACTATTATTAAAATTGATATTGCTGCTCATAACCTTTGAATTTAATAAACCGCCTTACTGTTACCGATCTGGCGTTCTTGAATGTTCAAAAGAGAATAATCGTCAATGTATACCAACTTCTGCTCCTTTTATGTATGATTTCGTCTTTCAGAGAACGAAAGCAACTCAGACTTCAAACTTGTGGCGTGACTTCATTTGCTGTCATTTTGTCCTCAGTGTTGGGCAAACAAAGAAATATATTTTCACTTTTTACTCGCTCAAAACTAATCAAGGACACTGCGAGTTTCGATGAGTTTATTATGTTATTGAAGTTCTAATTTGGCAGGACTAATAAGCAATTCTATTTTTAGACCCTGCGGAAGGTTTTCGTGCAACATCGAAATCTTGGTAACATCACCGGAGAAAGAAGAATATCGACTTCACGCTTCCAACCGAACTATATATATATTAAAGCACGACAAAAATTCCCCAGAAAAGCCGGGTATTCAATATTCATCCGCAAAATAGATCTATCGACTTCCCCTGCAGTTGTAATTTCTTGAAATATTTACGCAATAAACATGAAAATCATTTTGCAACTAAAAATAGTAAAGCCGCCCAATTTAAAGAAACAACTAAGGCAAAAATAGAAACAGCCTATTAAGAATTCAGCAGTTTTAACGTTTCCAGCTGGTTTTGTGGTGAAACAGGAATATTTTAAAATATTATTTTTCATAACAACTGCCAGTTCCTACCAACAAACAGGTGGATGACTCGCCCCAGGCTCTCAGCAGTCTTACGAAGTGCTTGTCAAGGGACAGGTGGAATGACTCGCCTCAGGTTCTCAGCAGTCATATGAGATGTTTTCGACTCCAATGTTCTAACTATTCTGCTTATTAAATCATACTCTGCTTATTAATTTGCAGCTAACTTCTTTTCGGACAGATTCGACTTTCCTGGGTTAAAAAAGGGCCTAGAATTTCCTGCTAACTTTATTTACGATAACTTACACTCCAGCCACAAGCAGTCTTAATTCTAGTCTTCGTGTGAGAAAAAAAACATAAACCCTGAGTTTTCTAACGACTAAAGTAAACAGTTTCAACTGTATTGCGCACCTCTTTCAGCAAATGCCTTGTGAATGCCTAAAGTAATTGTTCATTACGGCAACTTCCTAACCCAAATTCGACTAAAGAAATTATTCTAACTACCAAGCCAACCTCTCTGTTAAGACCATTAAGACTGCCAACATCCTACTCCCGAAATAGTCTGGCCTGGGGGACAGGAAATAGTTATTTTGACTTAACACCGACATTTTCAGACTTTCCGATCTTCCCACCAGTTAACCTTTTAGTGTAGGTTATTTTTACTTTTTAATGTACACAAATTTAAACTGGCTACGAAGTACTAATTTGAGGAAAAACTTCCCTCGCAGCCATTTTATACATCTCCACTCAGCGTGACTTCGCGCCTAAACTATTTCCCGCCAAAAACACATGCTGCAGTCCAAGATGGCGCTGGAGACGAATCAGTTGAATGCAGGATGACGTTTGTTTCAGCTATTTGATTTTTCCAGTACGATAAAATGGCAAAAGTGATAAGGATTTGAAATTCTGAATAAGTGAAGAAACCATGAACCAGCGTAACGAGGTAATCAAGGTCGATTAGTTTACATTTTTTTTATAAAATTGTGTCTGAGATAAGCTTTAGTGTAAGCTATTTTAACTGTAAACCCTCACTTCCTACCGTTTGTTGCGAGTCAAAATATAATTTAAAAAACCCATAAGCTCACAGTAAAATAGCTATGAGTTATAAATTTCTAACGGTTGTTTAATTTAGGTGATAGCATTTTAAAAAACCTAGGTGCGCATATTGCCACATTATTGCTACACCGAGCTGGCACACGACTGTAAACAATGGTCTCCAAAGCTAGGAAATCAAGACTAAATTGACGGAAGAACTATCTTTAAGAATCGATGATCCGTCACTTTGATTTGGCAATGTTTTCTACGGTAACTAAAGTTAGAATGAATGTCTACTTATGGCTCACTGAAGTTGCGTAATACTGAGATACCAACCAAGATTAAGCTATGTTTGAAAACACTCACTTCCTCACGAAAAGGTTTTTCAAGTAGTTCCTTTCCTAACGAATAATCTAACTGAAAGTCAACCTTATCAAGCATCAGGAAAAAAAAATCTTTCAGTTTCGCCAAAAAAGGTTCGGGCAGAATTTGAAGCGAACTTCGAAGCGTCTCGAACATGTCAGTAAATGCAGACTTTCTTTCTGTTTTTCGAGTGTATTGTTTGCGAAACGCATTTTGCAATAATCCGTGGTATACTTGTAAGCGCCCTTAATCGAGGCTTTTATACGCAATTGTCGAAGTTACGGCCTAATGTTTACAATACTGCGATTTAAATTTATATTTCTATATTTAGCGGATGCTGTTTAAATAAAAAAAAAACGAAAATAGAGATAAGGTTAAATAATAAACAGTGGCACAGTTTTTAGCCCAACGCAATATCACAGCTAAGTTAGACGTACTTGTCAAGAAATAAGGTTAGGTTTGATGAATAATATTCGATCAAACTTCAGTGGAAACTGAAATCAGCATATATATACTCAAGGTTCGCCGAACGTACAGTTTCGCAACCGCGGATTCAATTGAGCCATATTAAACAAAAGCCCCGATATTTTAACTAAGTGTCATGATTATAGAGGTTGTGCTATTGATATTTTAATTTCTTTTGTCTCCAGGGCTTATTTTTGGAACCTTGTGTAAATTTGTCACTCGATCGCTGTCGCTGTCACTATTTGATTATTTCTTTGACCTACCTGCGCCGGCTCGATTCTTATCAATATTTTCGCCTATTTTTACTGTCGTATCCCTTGAATTTAACAGCACGAGGTTTTTTTTTGCTGACTTGCATAAAGCTGAAAGAGGCATGAAATTAGGTCTGCCAATGAAAATTAATTCCATTAGTTTAGCCGCTTTTTGCCTGGCGCTGAAGAAGCTTGAAGATATAGAGTTGATAGCAAAATAAAACCAAGCTTGTCCAGACTGGAAAGTGATCAGTCTTTGAGGTCGGCAAGGTTACTCACTTTCGTTATCTTGTTTCCTTAAATTTTTTTTATCTGATTGTGAAATTGTCTTGATGTAAAACATTAATATTGGTTTGAAATTGTTCAGAGTGTCATATTCCTGAAGAAAGCTCGAAAGTATAGCCTGTTACCGAGTATATGACGTAGGTAGTGCCCTTCCGAGAGCTTACGAAAATCCACCCGGCCTTGTTCGTGAAATACGAGCTGGAGTACATACGTTCTCGTGTCAGAGGTTTCACGATTTTTGTTTCTTTATGTTGTTCTGTATTTTGAGGCACTCGGTCCCCATCCTTGCCTTCTCGTTTCATTTCTGCCTCGTAGTATTAGTAGTTCAGTCTGTTCCTTCTTGATATCCGCCTCTATGCATCTCTGTTTTGACTGGACACATGTTCCTCCATTTTTTCGTAACGTTGTAATGGGTGAAGTGAGTTCGACGCGATTAATTTTTGCGGGCTCTGTTCGTTTAATTTTTGTGATCACTTGTTAAAAGGCGAAGGCCACTTTTTTCTAAAAGGTCAGATTCGGAGTCAGATTTAGCATGATAGAAAAATGACGTCTAAGACCGTCGTACTTTAGGGATTAAAATTCGTGACATGGTAACCCTTGGGACGTCAAAATCTTAAATGACCCACCATTGGTGCAACTCTTTACGATACAAAGGTGATAAAATATAACGCACTTGTCGTTGAGAGCTGGCACTTCGAGGGTTAAAATGAATTCGAACGACTATACAGCGAGATTCTGTATCCATGGACGCCTAATGGTTTATGCCATTAACTACAAATCAAGTGGCCCGGTTCGAGCCATGGTTGGGGTTATGGGTGGTCTTCTTGGGTGCCTCTCTCCAGCAGGGTGCATAAATGGCTGCCGGCGAATGTTAACCTGTGATGAACTGGCATCCCATCCTGGGGGAGTAGAAACACTCCTAGTCGCTTCTACCTGGAGAGACCTGGATATGGTTCAGTGGCTGTGGCTCACTTAACTCGCCTAGCCCCACGCAGACTTTGACCTTACCTAATTTCCCACATCACCCCCGCATCAGAAGTTCTACATTCATGGAGAATGCCTTTTTTTCTTCATCTTCAACCTGCTGCAGATATCACCTGAACTGAGTAGTCAGTAATGGGGTAAGGGTGTTTTTTTTTTAACGTCTGTCAAGTGCTATGGGCCCATCGGTCAAAGTGGAGTACACAAATCCAACATTGAAAGGAAATTTCCCTGTCCCCTCGAGGCTCTCCTCTTATACCAAACCCCGCTCAGCTCTGCGCTATGTACCCTCATTATTTAGGCATTATCGCCAGGCCGTTGATTATCAACTGCTCTTCAGGACTGAAAGAGCTAAGACTGGGTTAAAGAGATTAAGAGACGGAGCTTGCCTCGCTCTACCATGGCGCAGTAGTGGCCTTAGCACACAGTACTGAGACACTCTCTACCCTACCCTCTATGGGGGTTAAGACTATGAAACTGAAATCTGCGAAAGAGTTGCAGAGAATTCGATATGATTCGAATATTTTAGTCACTTTTTAGTGCTTTGGCATGAAGAAAATCAAAATAGATATTCATCGTTTAGCTACAGCTGTCAGCTTATCAATGATTGTGTAAGGTCAGGAGCGGATCCAGGATTTTTCTTAGGAGGGGTGCACCACTAAGGAATGGCGTAACTGACCGGTGAGGTAAACAAATTTTAGAAAGCCGCATGTCGTCTCGGAGGGGAGGGGGCGGGTGCACCCCTGCACCCTCCCCCTAGATCCGCCCCTGAATTTTTTTCTGGATCAGTATCCACACTACACTCGTTTTCTTTCAAAGTAATCTAGGATTGGAACAGAACGAAGAATCGTTCAAACGGTCCCACGATTTGCGTCAGCTGAAGTTTAATTAAAATCTTATTTTTCCCTTTAGTTCTCTACTTATTGGGATTTTTCGTTCTGCGCACTTGAGCAACGGGAAAATTTTGCCTCGATGACGTTTTTAACACGTAAAGTATACGATCATAGCTTTTTTAAAAGAATACGTTTTTATGCCTTTTAAACAAGTTTTATTTTAACGAGGAATAAAACACAAATAGCGGTGATAAACATATTAAACTTACGCATTTTAATAACTTGACGTTTCGTATGCTACGCAACATACATTTTCAAAAGTTGCGTAGCATACGAAACGTCAAGTTATTAAAATGCGTAAGTTTAATATGTTTATCACCGCTATTTGTGTTTTATTCCTCGTTAAACTACGATGGCCCAAGAACAAAAGCCTTTATGATAAAGTTTTATTTTACCGTCTGAAAGACAGAGAAATTGTTAACAGCCGTAACAATAGCAAATAAATTAATGGGCTGATTACTTTAAATGTTAGTCTGTCTACATAGGCGAACCGTTAGAAAATATTGCGAAATTGATTAAGTCAGCGCGTCATATCATCTCCGAATTAATAAAGAAAAGCGCCCGAGAATTTCTTCATTGGCACTAAAGAGAATATGTTGAAGTATTTACATGAACAATGACCGAAACAAGACATTGAAAGTGTTGAGTATTCATCGCTTTCACGAGTATTCGATTTCTGAAAAAGTTAAATTTCAAGACCAGCGCTTCGTGTGTACGAAAATCCCCTTTTTGTGACGTCATGTATGCGTCAAAACCCGTATGTCCTCGGCAGCTGACGTCATACTCGCTACCAGACCGTACTCTGTCTAAAAGTACAGATATCCCAGAAAGCTTCGCGTCTTTTGTCACACCCTTTGATTTGTCATATAGTTGGTCGGTTTGCTGTGTCTATACTTCCATACTTGCTGCTTTCATCTTCGAAAAAAGAAACTTTTTATTTGGTGGTACAACGGGGGCGTTTTCCTCGTTCTGGAATCGCACTTCTGTGCGATGGGGTGTTTCGGAAACAACATTACCGATGAAGAGCAAGAAACGAATCGGAGACAGAGAAATACGAACAAAAAGATCGAGAAGCAACTAAGGGATGATAAAATTGCATACCGCGCGACCCATCGCCTTCTTCTACTGGGTAACAATTCTCGTCGTGTATGGCTGTATTAATGGGGTTTGAAGGTGGTTGATTTTGGTTTTGATCGAATGAGTAATGAGTGTTATTTCTAACCTCCAAGGGGCTGGAGAATCTGGAAAGAGCACGATCGTCAAACAGATGAGGATCTTACACGACGTACATGGCTTTACGGAGCAGTGAGTGTGTCCACCTATTCTGTCACAGTTGTTTAGCATACAAATTATTAGGAGTGAGGAAGGCAAGCGATCGCCGATCGAACAAGAATTATTCAGTATGGACGTCTTGTGTTAACCTGCGTCTTTGCTTCATTTCTCGTAGGGAAAAGAGGCAAAAAATAGAAGATATAAAGAAGAATATTAGAGATGCAATATTGGTAAGTAAGACTAGCCTATTTACAATCTACCACCCACATTTAGCTCGCGGTTCGTTGCGATTTCACATCTTTTTTCGATTCATTTCGCTTCTATATTTTTGTAAAATACCTAATTCTTGTTTTTTAGACCATAACAGGGGCTATGCCGACGCTAACTCCGCCGGTGAAGTTAGCCAACCCTAATAACCAGTTTAGAATCGACTACTTGCACGAAGTGGCCACGACGCCAGACTTCGACTATCCCCCGGTAAGGCCAGATGATATTTTGCTATAATCGTTATCTTTAGCATTTGAGTTTCCCTGTAAAAGAACGGTGAAGGCATCGAAAGTAAATCTCGCCAGATCAAGTTTTATACGAGCGGTTTCGCTCGTAGTTCAGTACACATTTCTAATTATGGAAACCAGAAGTTTGGGCAGAGGGCAGCAGAACGCTTTGAACAAACAAATGTGTTTTCGTCTTGTGCTGCCTTTCGTAGCCCGGATTTTTGTAACTTTTCGCTATTTTTATTTTGTAGGAGTTCTATGAACACACAAAAATCTTATGGCAAGACGCGGGTGTGCTCGAATGCTTTGAACGATCCAACGAGTACCAACTTATCGACTGTGCGCAATAGTGAGTATATTTATTATAACATCTTTGGGGCTTTTTTACATGGTCAAGACGTTGAAATACTCCATTATTGTGTCTTCTCGATGATATATGCGCTTCACAAGCGTGTTTTCTCGCTTCTTTTGGTAGAAAATACGCTTGCTGAGGTGTTTTTACAGCCTTAGTCGAGCGTTCAACGTAGCCATGGGGTTTTGGAAGATGGCAGTATGTTTACAAACTATAGCCCCGACAAAATGGCTGGAAAAGAATTATTATTCGTGGTCATAGCGCTTCTTTGATGTTATTTTCTGCTACTGATGAATATTCCCCTTCAATTCCGTGTGAGCATCTTCGCTAAGGATTATTTATTTTCTAGTGGTTTTCAGAAGCGATAAAATCGTGATTTTACGTTCGAAAACCTCTGTCACGCTGTTGTGAGAACCGTTGTAAGTATGAAGCCATATACGAACGAAGACTGTTTCCTTACTTAAGCTTGTGTTTTGTGTCCGGTACGGTTCGATATCGCATGGTTTTTATCCGTAATGGTTTTTGTGGCATTAAAACAGTTGGTAAACGGTTTCGTAGCTATTCTTGGTGCTCGGGCTGTCAAATGATAAACTACAGGATAATAAAGCTGAATAAAGGGATTTCTGATGGGATGTACTTCTGTACGCGAGGAAACATAGTGATTGCTATGCGAAATCTAGATAGAATGATACGTACGCTTACAGTTTTGCGAAATGCACTGCGCTAGCATTTTATCCTTGAGTTTGTAACACATATTCTGTAGGTTTCTGATGAAAAAACGCCGGTTTCTCCGACGTGAAACCGTGAACCATTTCCCAGCCAACTTTATTTTGTTTTGAATTGGTTTCCATGCAAAAGCTAAGACAGCTCAACGGTATATAGAGGCGAATTTTAATGCTCTAGATTCTGTTATTGATGTAAGAACCTATACTATTGCTGACCCGTGGGCTATTCAGCCTAGAAGTATGTCGGTGCTGAGCTAGCAAATGATCTTCGAACCGAAATATTTTTATGTTGATTTCTTCAATGGCTTCGGTATATAGCATTTCGAGCGGATCTTTGCATGCTGTGTCTATGATAATTGTAAAGATGGCGTGTTGAAACCGTGAAAATACTCTTACATTGTAAAAAATGTGATATTTAAAAATACAAGTTGAAGTGACCAGACAGGAAAAGAAGAATTTTTAACGAAAACGGATCACTGCCTTTAGGTAGGGTCACTCACGAATCCTATTTTTAGATGAAACACACAAAGTTAGGCATATTTTAGTGGATTTGCGTGGAATGAGCTCTGGCTTCCTAGCTGTATTTTTTGTTGCTAAGAATATGCAAGAAGCGTATTCTTGTTTTGCTGAATTCAAAGCAGTCACTCATTTGCAAGAGAAGAACATTGTAAGCCTTGTCAACTTACTTGCATGTAGACATCTGCATGTTTCAAGTTTTAGCATCATCCAGTTTTGTTCTTTTTGTTTAGAACTATAATTCTTTTGTGTTCAATGCTTCCCCCTTCCATAAACAGAAAAGTCTAGGTTTGAACATACCCAGTATATTTTTAGTGATATTTTGTGCAATGATAGAGATAGAATGCAAATGTACTAAACACTATTCTTGTCTGTGTGATAAAGTTTTATGCAGCATTTTCTGTAATGGTTGTTGCAAACTTTTGGTCGAAATCATGAATATTACTAAAATTTCCATTGCTGTAACATTAAGGTAGCTCAAACTTTTTTTGTTAGATAATTTTTCATAAAATTGAAAGTGCCAAGGGTTATTTTAGAGTTGACATGAAGATATTTTGTTTTATTTTTGGCAGTTTGCATGGTTGTTGCTTTTTTTTTTTCTTGTTAAAAATAACTCCTTCCTGATGAGGTTTCTCGGCAATATTTATTGATCAACATATTGTTTATACTTTGGATAGCAGTATATTTATTTACTTTTGTTTGTTTATTCATTTGTTTGCTCTTTATCTGCTAAACTTTGCCAAGGAAACTGCTTTGTGATTGTAGTTGTAAATTTGTATATTCACTAGATAAAACCTGGAGTTCTCCTAAGTAAAACTGTTACTGCTTTAAAAAGTATATTCATTGTGCCTTGTTGATTTTGATCTTGGTCTAGTTTTAGGTGCAAAGTTTAATATTTGTACTAAAAAGTAGTGAATTTATCTTTCTTTAGTTTTCAATTCATGAATGCACTTTAAGTGAAAATCTCTCTAGATCACAAGTAGATAGTAGTTTCTCCTGTACATTTGTTGCCTTTTGCAACTCTTGTATTTCGCTTTTGGTGGCTCTGCATCGTTCTGCCTTACTGTTTGAGGGGTAAGGAAATTCAAATTTATTTGCAAAGTCTGTTGCCAAGTCATTTATCTGGTCAAAAATTGCTTGAGTATCATCATTTGTCTTAGTGTAGTTTAGGGTACTGTCTGTTTTGTAATGTTATATTTGCAAGAAATTTCAGCTTTGGTTTGGGTGTTATGCTATATCTGTTCAATCAATGCCGATTTTGTGAATTTTGATTAGCGCTCATACCATGTTTACTCAAGTGTAGTCTAATCTTGTAAGACATTGTAAGTAATTGAGACCTGGTGATTACTAAACAGTCGAGTATGTTCAAAAATTTTAACAGTTATCTTTTCTTTTTTGACTAGTGAATGCAAAGACATGATCAGTTTGTTGCAGAAAAAATTCACTAACTCTGAAAGTCAGTTTAAGGGTCATAAATATTTATGGTAATTCTGCTGACTGGTACATTCCGTGCATTATAGATGTTAAGTGGTAGTAGCCAGGCGATGTTTGCGTGACCATTGTCAACTTCGTGGCTGCCTCTTCGTGGCTGCCTCTTCGTGGCT
>Ga0126339_10002426_pt1 | contig 13339 bp, 8 predicted proteins | sample OrbTmetagenome_2_FD_92532 | JGI IMG/M metagenome (GOLD analysis project Ga0126339, IMG submission 92532) | Coral microbial communities from Petempiche,Puerto Morelos, Mexico - Orbicella T R C metagenome | ecosystem: Host-associated > Invertebrates > Cnidaria > Coral | place: Petempiche,Puerto... | reverse complement strand
TATATCTATATCTATATCTATATCTATATCTATATCTATATCTATATCTATATCTATATCTATATCTATATCTATATCTATATCTATCTATCTATCTATCTATCTATCTATATATATATATATAATTTTTTTTTTCCACCGTTACACAATGCGATGATAGAAACAAACAAACAAGCAATCATTAATCAGAGTGATGACGCCATTATACCTGAGCAGCTGATCCTCCAGGCCTGACTTGGTGACAGTGAAGTTGATGATAGTTACTTTGATGCATACTTCTGGCAGATAGTGAGGGTTCGCCAGTTTAGTTGTCATGTAGAACCTCCAAGGAGAAGGAGACCGCAAAGTTATAAATGCATGCCATTATATATTTATGACTAGTTCTGCAAGCGGAAAAGATGAACCTTATCTGCATTGTGATCGGCTACCCGAGCGAGCTATTACATACTGTGTCTCGCTAGAAAAATAGTGGCCTGTATGCCATACGCCATCTTTTATTGACTAAGTCTATTCGGTCAGGATGGCTGGATATTGAGCTCGACCTTTTCGTTTAAGGACCTCAACTGAATCTTGGGGCACAAACAAGCAAAAACAGTGATATTGGCTAAGCCATCGTGACCTCACTTTCAGAAAATAAGCCATATTATTCTTCGACAAGTTTCTTTTTTCCTGTTTTCAGGACTTAATGTGGTTTAAGTTCAAATTATATTGCACATAGCATAACATAAACTACGTGCGATTAACTAAACCACCATAATACTCAGCAGTAACAATCTCCCACATAATAACTGAGGGGAAGACATACTTGAAGTTCTTGTCATAATCGATATCACTGTCGCCAAGACGGATCAATAGTCGACCACCCTGCAAGAGAAAAGACCATGATTAACAATTCTGTAAATAGAGCGGTTTTAAGTTGAGTGTCGAAAGTAATTAGACAATTACTTTGGTTTTGGTTTTGGTTTTACCGCAGTTTGAGATTAGAGCGGTTTTCAATTGAGAGTCGTAAAACCAAAACCAAACCAATTACTTACCAATTAGACTACTCAGCCAATCTCAGACCGAAGTAGAACCAAAACCAAAACCAAAGTAATTGTCTAATTACTTTCGACACTCAATTGAAAACCGCTCTAGCTGAAGTCTAATTGGTAAGTAATTAGTTTTAGTTTTGGTTTTACGACACTCAATTGAAAACCGCTCTATGTGATACGGAAAAACTACAATCGTGTTTACAACGTGAATAATAATCCCTGAAAACCAAGAATTAACCGGAAAGATGATTATTGACTCTTAAGAAATAAATCAAGAATTGATCCCGAGAAACGGAATACCTACTCTTTTTAACTGGATAATGAAGCATCGTGGAACAGAAAGAGATCTGGCCGGGATGGACGAGGAAACTGATTCCGCGTAAGGGGCGACATGGATATGTTTCTGACAGTCTAGTTCTCTTGAACGCAAACGGCTCTCATTCGTACTTAGTAAGATAGATCCTTTGAGCTAACGAGCATGAAACTAAAGTGTACGCTGACAAGTTGAAAGTTGTGGACATTTCTCCATAGGGTACGTAGAATCTAATAATACACCTTAGGGTGGCACAAAACAGTTTCCAGCACTTTCCGATGCTTTAGGCAGGTCATTCTGTTGCTATGGTGACCTATTCTGTCATAAGAATGATAACACTGACTTCATCAATGATTGGGCAGTTTTTTGATACCATGATTGTAGCATCAGCTAATAAAGAGTGGTTATATTGACCATTTAAGAACTAAGTCTTGGAAAGTGCTGGAAACTGTTTTATGCCACGTTAAAATTGAAGTTGATCCTTGGAAAGCTGTACTGATACTTGCAGTAATACATTTAAACAGGTTAATGACTTTTGAAAACTAAGCATGAGTTATTATAAAGTATGACTGATCCCTGGAAAGCTTGTAGTGTTCTTTATAAACGGAGTATTGATCCTCGTAACTCCTACCTGTACGAAAGTCTGTTTCAACAGGATAGGTTCTAGAGCGGGGTCCAGGGTCTCGCCGACTTCCTCCAGTAACACAGGCATACCAATGCGAATACAGTTCTCAAGAGTGCGCAGGAAGTTCTGGTCAGTCAACTTGATCACTTTCAGACCATTCTTTGCTTCTTTTGCTCGGATCCAACGATTGGCCTGAATGTTTTAACAGAAGAAAACAAAAACAATGATTGCAGATAGTATTTCTGAGGAAACTGTTTCGTCAACTAACCTTCTAATGGCTCGAAACCTGATTAAGTTATTATACCAATGTTCGTTAACAATATGCTGTATTTTTAATAATTGTGTGTATATTTTTGTCAAGAAAATTTCTAAGCAGTCTGACCTGATCTTGTGGATCAATCATCAAAGGCCAACGACGACCTCGGGTCACCAAAATGGCGTTCTCAATGGACACCTGCAAGAAACGTAACATTAAAGGCATTAACATTAGAGTTCCGTTCAGTTTAAACAATGCGAAGAGTGTCTTGGTAGTATATACGCAACATTGCTGAGCTAGCAGCCTCTGTAACTTCATATGAGATTGTACACGAGACAAAGCGAATGGCTTGAGAGTGGCAATGAATTCCATTCAGTATTACATACTACTCGCGGCAGTCCCTTTCACGATCGCTGAATAAGAGGTGGGAAATGCTCCGCGCCCAGCAGTAGAACGTTTAATAAGGCCTTAAGACCCAAAACAATTGCCAATACTCACGAGCAAAACCCAATATTTAAACTAGAAAATCCTAGCCACTTAAAACTTAGACGAAAGGCTAGGCAATTGACAGAGAGGAAATCGTAAATAAAATATCCAAAAGCTGTCAGCCCTTGAGTGGTGAGACAGGATAAATTACCGGGGATAAAGGCACATCAGTGCTAAAGGAAAAACAAAAAGGCGCGGACGAAACGCGAGAGAACCAACCCAAGGGGTGACAGGCTGAGCGTCAGTAATCCGACTAGAGCATTAGACACCCTTTCAGGCTACCATATCAATTCAACGCTCGTGAGACAAAGAACGTACAACAAAAACATTACTAAATATTACAAACCAAGAATAAGCATGCCCGCTAAAGGGAGCCGAGGGAAAAGAACTGCACAAACCCGATGTACGTATAATAAGAACATTACTGAATACAACAAACCAAGAACACAAGCGTGCAAACTTGAAGGGAGCGCAGGGAAAAGCACTGCACAAACCCAGCGATAGTGAGGCAAAACACGCATAGAATGATAAACAGTTCTGCAACTTCACAGTAAAAGCGTGCAAATACTTAACGGGCGTAGGGGAAGGGAAAGCCAACAAAACCAGGGAGAAAATGTGCGCAAAAACAAGGTAGTAAACGACTAAAAGCAATAGACCACAAGAAAAAGTTTAGTTGTATCAGTAAGGGCGCCGGATTTGGACCTCCATAAACTGGACGTGCTGCAAACAGTCATTTCAGTTGAAGGACTCTATCAGACCCTCTATTTTCTCCAGCGCCTGTGATGAATACTAATTCAAAGAAACATTTCAACTTACTGAATCTCTTGGAAGGCCATCTGCATTCCACTGCCTTATCTCGTAGGGATCGACCAACACATTGATGAGACTGAAGTCATCTGACACAGGAATTTCCAGGTCTTTACAGCGTGCAATCCAAGATGACACTAGTTCATGACGATAAAGACTTGTAAACGCTCCAAAGTACGCCACGCAAGCAGCGGCGACGAAAACGTTACCAACCACGTTACCAATCTCTAACTCGAATGCCTGTTGTTGTAAGGGACAGGAAGTAAAACGATACCATCGTAACCATCAGATGTTCCCATACGTTAACACAACCTTACAAAATGAACCGGTGCAACCTGCGATATACAACTGCTACATCCTGGGGAGTCAACCTAGGCTCTTCATGCTTTACTTCCAGAATGTGAAGCGTTTTTGTTAAAGATACTATTTTAGACAACTAAAATGTGCCATATCTTACCGCAACGTTCTCCGTCCAACGTCCTTGTTCATCTCCTAAAGCTGTTGTCAGCTTTGATGCCCTCTTCAAGCGAGCCGCAGTCTGTGCAATATTCTTGGTCAGCATTTCCTTCTCAGCAATGCTGTTATCGTAAGCTGCCTGAAGCTCTGCAATCTTTGTACGTAAAAACATGTCAATAATCAGCGAGACCCGAAACTCTACGTGCTTACGAAAAGATGAACACTACTTATTCACAAGGGAGTCGGAATATGCGTGGAAAGGGAAATTTGAAATGGTGCATAATTACCTTGGTAGTTATAGAGCAAAGAACCCCTCACCTTAAACAAATTTCGTTTCTAATTTGACCGCTACCTTGCTGTCCGCTCAATCGCAAGTAGACAAAGTCATTTCAATTGGCTCTGAGGTACCTCGAAGTAATTCTTCTATCTTATTCCAACACTTTTCGGAGCCAGGTTAGAATTTCAATGTATCGAAATTGGAGTATATACCTTCTCTTCCACAGCAGCTAAACTGTCTTGCTTTTCTTTTAACGTTGCCATAACTGCATCCAATTCCACCTGGGCAGCGGCAAGTCTGTGGATAGAAAATATATCATCAGAATATTGTGTAAATGTCTCCAGATATGAATGATTGAATTAACGAACGAACGAACGAATGATTCAATTGATGGATGGACGGACGGACGGACGAATGGATGGATGGATGGATGGATGAGGAGTGGTTAAATTGACAGTGGCACCCAGCTGGCTACCGAGAACAAATCCAGGTAGTGGCAAGAAGGGGCGTGGAGAGCTTGAACCCGGAACCTCCAGATTACAAGACTAGAACCGGGTTGTTCAAAGCTGAGTTAAGAAAACCCAGGGTTACTGCGAAATGTGAATTCCGATATGAAAGCTTAAAAAGCAAATTGAGTTTAATTATTTTTGTCTACAATTTGACGATTGGATGCTCTAAAACTAATAGAGAAAATTATCGGAGAAAATGCTTTTGAACAAAAAACAAAACAAAACAAAAAACAAATACCGGATTAAAATTTAACCCCGGGTTTGCGCTAATCGGCCTTCGAACAACTGGGTCCTGCGCCCTAAACCGCTCTGCCAAGCTATCTCCAGTTCTCCCCTTCGTAACATTATCATACTTTACCTCTTTTTCTTGGGCTCGACAGTACGAAAAACTCGAGCGTATAAATCCATAGCACGGACCCACATCACCATGGAACGGCACGCCTGAAGCAAAGACAATAACATTAACTTTTCTAGCTCTCAAAAATTCAGCTTCAAGTAACTCCTTCCCCCACTCCCTCCCCCGAAAAGCACTTACGACAAACTCTACGGCTCACAGTAAACGAGTAAGTACTAGAAACAAGTAACCGATGAAAAGAAAAAAAGATCACGGATGAAAAGATGCCCAACCAATACCGTGAGTTACTGGGCACCAGATCGGACATGATCTTCGCTCTGATTGATTGGAGCACACTAACACACACTACACGTTTTTTTTTTTAGAACTAGTTGCAGAACTCATCCAACGCAAAAATAAACAAATAAACAAACAAAGATAAAATGAACACTTGCCATTTAGAATAAGACAAACAAACAAACAAACTCTTACGTGGAGCCACAAAACATTCTGTTAATTAACCAACCTTGGAAACTTTCTCTACATTTTCTGGTGTAAACTTTGGGTTATCAATGTATTTTTTCAATTTTTTCAACGTCGAATCACCAATATTGTCCTGAAATAATTAAGAACGAAGACAGCATGAGAGGCTACAATATATTTGACGGCTAGCATTGACTAATAGCAAAGTCTTTATAACAAGTTTAATTAAGGACTCAGTCGAATGAAAGACTTGATTTAGAAAAATTCTCCGAAAGAGAAGTGCAGTCGAACCTCCACTAACGGCCTTCTCTCCACAACAGCCACCTCTCTACAACGTCCCCTTCCTCAGTCCCCAAGGTGGCCGTTGTGGAGATGTTCGAAAAAAAGCAGCAAACACAGAATCGTGATGGTAATACAGGCACTTCAACGGTTAACTTACAGAAAACCTAAATGGTAGGAACACAACCCCCCCCCCCTCCACCCACACACACACACACACGCTCGAACATGCACATGCACACTTAGAATTACTTGCAAATACCCAAAAGACATGCTGATGTTGTTGAATGCAATGATCTATAATTTGATCTACAAATGCTTCCAAACATATTTCATTTGCAAACAGATTTTTCAAAGAACTTCAAATAAAGGAAGAATACACTTTACCTTGTTGTATTCCATGAGTTTAGACAAAAATTTGGCGTCTCCCAGGATAGTCTTTGCTGTTGCCCAGTCAGGTCTACCAAACGAGGGAGAAAGGAATGAAAATAGCATTTGGTTTAGCGTTGAATAGTTTGTACACAAGCCTGAGCATATTTTCCTTGCCCTGAACGGACTGCTAATGAAGTCACTATTCAACTCACTTTGCATTAAGTAGAATACAGATAGACTCCATAACCGTCATGACAAGTTCCGGGGGGCTGGTGAACACACGTAACTCAGAAATGTCGGATTTGTCCAAAGAGTCCAGGGCCTGGGGACGACAAAGTCATTTGTCAGAATAAGTAATAAGTTGATGGAATAAGCCTTTTACTACTACTTTCTAAATTATAACACGATTTAGGTGGAGCAGAGAGCAACAATTTCTTAAAAATAAGATAACAAAACGAATCGTCTCTAAATTTATGAATATAAGTGGGCTTGTATGGGTGTCTGGACATGTTCGACCCTAGCCATAAGACTTCAGACGTCCAATACTCAAACTAGTGTACTGACGCTTTAAAGTTGTAAAATTATAATCTGCTATCCCTTTTGTCGGAATAGTTTTCTAGCTGCTCGTCATTTCAGGACTTTACTCGCACCTTGTTAGCAGCATCAAGAGCAGGCAGAGCTTCGTCCAAGTCCTTCTGCGCTTCGGCCGCGATAGCCTGGGTCTCGTCTGCCTTTCCTTTGGCCACTTCTTCTTCTGCTGACACAACCTTTCGCACCTGTAAATGAGAAAAAAGAACAGCTTTATCGTGCACTTGCACCGTGTACCTATTATTTTAAAAATTCTTCAACCAAAACAATGTAATTGTAAGGTTTATCGCGAACAAAGTGCGCAATAATTAATTGGAGTAGTAGGCAAACACAGAGGAAAATAACAAAGGAACAAAACTTAACATAGAAACCAACAAGCTCTATTTGTCAACAATTTTTCAAAACAAACATTACAATCCTCCGTAGGAAAAAAAGATGGCAACTGATACATTTACCCATAACTTTTAGCGTACGAAAACTTTAACAATGTCCCAAGAAAAACGTACAAAAAAGCTCTAAAACCTTTGAACCAAGTATACCTAGTATACCTAGCATACACTATGTCGTTAACACAGGGACAAATATCGCAAAAAATATGGCTTTCCGTGTACTTTATGAGCTGTATAAAGCTTGCATGGTATTTTGGTACAATGTACCGCCGCCATCATTTTTCCTACGGAGGATTGCAAACAGAGTCGCATAATCAGTGAGACGGTTAAGCTTAAAGGCAAGGCAAACAGAATGTCTGTCACACTAACCTTATCAGCTTCATCTTGGTCAGTCTGTAGTTTATCCATGAGTTTTTCCACATCAAGTGACTTTTGTTTCAACTGTGGCTCCAGAGCTACTAATTCGACCTGCATGTTATCTACTAAGTCGTTAGTTTCTAGAAGCTTCTTCAAGCCATTCTTCACGCGGTCACGCGCACCAATCAGCTGCCTGAAAAATACATGATTGAATACGTCTGGTTACCAGTTCTCTATCATGCCAAGTGATGTTGCTAAGGAAATACCACAGCAATCATAGGAAAAAAAAACGTACTTTCAGTCTGTTAGAGTAGTTTCGGAAAATTGTGAAAAATAAGACTGAAATTACGAGCAAATAAAATACCCCCATCAAATCAGTTTAAGTAGCATGCAATTGGTATTGAAATCTTTCCTGTTTTTCACTTTTAGTCACGAGCTTGAAATAGTAATTCTTCAATGTAAGGAGAAATCATATATTAGCGGATCACTTTTGAAGGGCTATGAAATGGTGTAGTACCTTCTTTTATCATCTAACATGGTGAGATACAGGTTTATAAGCTCCAGATAACTTGTTGGTGTCGTATAATATCGGCGACGCAACTCAGCGTAAAATCTTTCTGCCATGGAACTGACACTTGTATGGGTTTCCACACACAGTTCAGCTACTCTTTCCTTTAATGAAAAAGACAAGAAAAACCTGAACCATCAGGCTCCATTGTAACGCAGAAAGCATAAGAAAGGCAAACCAATAGACAATTAGTTTAACAACAGATATATTGTTACCTTAACATCCCCTGCACCCAGATCTACTTCTTCGAAAAAGTTCTTCGAAACAGACAACAGCGCTTCTCTGCAAAGAAACGGCGTTTAATGACGAACTACTGTTAGTCCCAAATTATAGATGAACATTGCTTAAAACACTTTTCCGTGGCTTTCTTATATTAAGGTAAATTTATTTCTTCGAGTAAACTGCACTAGACTGACCTTGGCCACTCAGTGAACCAGTCAATAGTACAACAGTTGACCAGAGATGGGAACATACGGCAGCGAGTACGGAAGGCATCTCCAACAGGACTCATACAGAGCACTACATGAAGGTTATTACGCACTCGGCTGATAAAATAGTTGAACACGCTATCCCTAAGATCAAGGAAAACAACAGCAAAAATTAAAGTCTCTACAACGTAAAGCTAACTGCAACTTTACTTGTTCAACATTGACACAGCTTAAAGTAGACAAACACCAAAACAACTGAGGGCCTTCTCATGACAGTGTTGTGTATTTCGTATTGTTTGTGTTACTTGTATGTGGCAGTCATTTCTCACCTGTCACCTTCAGGAACGCCTGCTTCCTTGGCATGTGGTCGAGTTCCATTCAACACTTGCTCATATTCCTCTGGTTCAAACAAGTTAGGGACCTGGTATGCAATCACAGTGTAACATATCGCACCATTGCTACCCACTCGTTCCATTACTTTTCAAAAACAGTTTTGACATCTTCTTTTTGATTTTCGTTACTTCTGAGCCAGTTTAACGAACAAATAAGAATGATATACAATGTGTCGGCTTTGACATACCACCCATCAAAAAACTTAGTTTTCGATGGCCAAGCAGTAGGGAAACAACACAGAGATGGCAAAAAGAAGTTATAACTGAATACAAGCTTAGTTGAATGGCAACAAGATGAGTTGATAAGGTGAAAAAGTTCGTTTTCAGTAAAATTACTGTCTGCAGAAAATTGAAGACTAAAACAACCAGATTTACTTCAGTATCATTATGAATTCAATAATTCATACCTCGCCAGAGTTCAAAATGTTATTGATGTCTTCAAGAAATTCCTCAACAACGATCTACATGGAAGGCACACAAATATTAAAGAAATATTATGGGATAGTACCTTTACTACCGTTATCTCCCCGCGCTTTTTTTTAAATTTCAACCTTGGGTTCAATTTGAAGGCACAAATTTAAGGGTGATCCAAAAACTTTTCTCATACGATGGCTGATTTTACCAGGTCAAGGTTTTTTCCTTTTCTAAACATTGTTTTGGGTCGCAATATCCCCAAAATTGATGGGCCTGTATTAAATAAATTAGGTCATTTAATACGAACACATTATCAACCTGTTATCTACCTGTGTATCAGTGAATAAGAACACAGTATTTTTTCCTTCCACTCCAGCAGAGTTATAGAGTTTCTTCAGATCTTCTCGGAAAGCCGAGTAGTCATAACCACGAGTCAGCTCGATTTGGAAACAGAGGTAACCAGACATGTGGCATGCCAACCTGAAGTACAAAATATGTCAAACATTACTTGACTACAAAGCTGAATCTATCATCATCCTAATAATTATCGCCAAAATATCCAGACTGTTGTTATAACATGGTGGTACACTTATCGTGTGATTTTCTCTCCTCTTATCACCTGTGAGACTGATCATAATTACTGTGGTAAGACAAAACACATTACCTTGTAAGACTCTGTTTCCCAGTTCCTCCAACACCAACAAGCAATGCGTTTCCACGCGGCTGACGAACCATACGAGCAATTCTACAAAAAAGAAATATACCTCAGTTGATTATGGTGGTTTACTTGACCCCCACACTCTAACTTTAATATCTATCGACCAAACACGCATATTTTAAACATAAGAAAAGCGTAACTTTATGTTATGTTATGTAAGTCTGTAAAAAAATGCATATGTGTACGTTCTAGTGCCTCACCTTGAGACGTGTTCTATAGCGTCCATAAAGAACACCAGCTTCATTTCTTTGGAGGAGTTCATGTTGTAGTCATCAAGATACTAAGTAAAACACCAAATGAGATTATTACGAATCTATTACGAGCGCTTAATCGTGCCTTTTTAAACGATCTTCTCAACGGCAACCACGCTAAACGTGGATTAAATTCTCAAAACAGAGCAGACTAATGACTTTCTATTGGCTTAAGTCACTCTGCAGTACTCAGTTCCTGATCCTCCTCCTTTGAATTTAACTGAGATTTGACCCATCAAAACAATTCATGATCATTTTAAAGTTAGCAAATTGTGAAATTAGATCAACAAGATCGTACAAATTTTCGCGACTGACCTGACGCCTTGACACTTTATTTACACGAAAAGCTTGCAAACACTATTGCTAGTGTTGTCAGCTCTCTTCCAGTGGTTACCTTAACGACTCCAAAATGGAATTAGAAAAGTAAGGATTTATCTGATGAAAACAGAATTCACCAACCTTTAAAATCTTTCTGCAGGTTATCATTATTTGTTTATCAGAAAGTTAGCCTTGAGTCGTAATTGTAATCCCAAACATTGAGCACCTAATAAAGTGATCTTACATCAGTCAGAAGCGATTTCACTTTTGAGACATCAGCCAATTCTTCATAGATCCTGTCAGCCGGGTCAGCGCCCATTTTCATGAAATCTCCAAACAGGATAGGATTCGTCTCAAACGTCGTGGGTTCCACATTCTAATTATGATAAGGACAAATAGTGTTACGTCATATAGTTTAACAAAGGCTCTTTGCAACCGAGCGTGATAGCCACCAGAGCTACTTTTCATGAAATAGTTTTTGAGGGAAAGAGCATCATGGCCGTACAGTTGCCAATCTTGCTAGTACACTATGACGGAAAACTTTTAATGAGCTCACAAACCTAATACAATAACTGTTTTAGAGTTCGGCTTTTTTAGCTTTCACTTTTAAGTTTGGCCATAACTTTTTGCAACTTGGAAGTTGTTTGCTGTATATATGTCTGAATTTATGAAAACCGTGTCAAATTTGCAGCAAAACATTCACGCCGGTAGGGATAGCCGGTAGGGAGGCCTTTGCGGTGCTTGAAAAGCCAGGGGGAGGCTTCCGTCAAGGAGGGTTGAAGAAGACAGCCCTGGGGCCTGGCTACCAGCTGATACCAAGAGGGGCCGCCAGGCTCAAACCCCTGGAGGGTGGAGTGGGTCACAGAGGGAGGCATTTTCCTCAGTTAAACTGCTCATTTTCTTTGCAGGACAGCCTTGGCCAGCAGTGCCCTGCAGCCTTAGGGGCTGGCAGCCAGCCAGCCAGACACAAGCAAGGTGGGTGAGCAGGCTGTGTGTTGACAGACTACCTGTGGTTGATTTGTGAAAAAGCCTGTGTATTTTCTTGGAAAAGTGTCAGGGTGGTTGTGTTGAAATTAGCACGGTTTTCATAAATGCAGACATATATGTATCTTGAAGTAACATTTCTGGCATTGATTAGTTTTAGGGAAAAAAAAAACACATTCAGCGGGGATGTTCCTACAAGGGCACTTTTTAATTTGTTTTCAACAGAGACAAGTAAAAGACATTCATTATTAAACAATGAAACTGAAATTAAGTGAACCATTTAATCTGGAGTTGAACTGATACGCTTATTAATTTCCAAACCTGGGAGAAGTGTTTCTGTGACATTTCGGACAGTATGGTGTTAAAATAACGCTTGTCTTCTTTGTTAATTAGACGATCATGGAATACTCTTTGTGCTTCGTGACAGAACAAGCGAAATATCTGTCCACCATCCCTGATTACCCCTGGGTCTGCCTGAAGGACGCCTATAAGCACATAAATGGATAATAAGTGATAAATAGATCTTATTTCCCCTTAAAATTTCAATACAGGAACACATGGCGCAAGAAAAACCTAAACCAATCTTTTTCTGACTCAAGTCAGTAGTAGCACCATTATAACGATTATAATCAGAAAGGAGAATTTATATGGCGATGCCCAAACTGTCAAAATTAAAGCGATAAGCTTATAATTTTCATATTGCTGCGGCCGAGGGACTGCACAAAGTCACAAACCTTGAATGCATTTGGATAAATCCCTCAAGTTGAACACATAGTGAGATTTAGCTGGAGTAGGAAGCAAGTCTGTGCTCATACGGACATAGATTTCAACACTAAAAGAAAGAAACTAAGATCAATCAACTTCTACAAGCAACTAGAATACCAAGCATAAAAAGGAACCTTCTTTCTCCTAGGACCGTAAGGGATTCTAGGACTAAGAATGCAATAGTTGCAAGCAAACTGGGATTGAGTTGAAAATGGGGGAAGAAAGCATTTTGCATGATTCACATATTAAAGATCAAAAACAAACAAACAAACAAACAAACAACAACAAAAAGACATACCTGGCTCCAACAATTGCGTCAGCACAACTCCTGACATCTTGAGGGAAGTCAACTAAAAATCCACTAACGATAGACTAAGAAAAATGTAATTTAAGAAAAATTATTAGCCCGTGGTCTGAAAATGCATGGGTAACGTGAAAATCATAACTTTACCTTGAAGATGTGTTTGAGAGTGTGCTCAGCAGAAGTTGGAATACTGAACATACTAAAATGACGTAAGAACCGAGGTGTTACTGGGTTTCTACCACCCCCAGGGGGAGCACAAGCCGCACAGATGGTCATGTCCTGTCAACAAGATCACATCAATAGTAAAATGAATTAGACGCGGTCATTCAAATTACCAGCCGATAAACCAGTTGGATAACAATCATTAAATTTTCTATGCATATGTGGAGTACAAAGCTTCAATTTTTTCTGTCTTAACCTTCGGCTTGAAACTGGACATTAACCTACAGGTTTGGTGGAAACGACAGCGGAACGGTTGCACGCGCAGAACGTTTGATAAGTCGTTTGTAAGGCGACTTATCCATGACGGAAACGAAACCGACAAACGGACTTCTAACAGACCGACTTAACAATACACGGACCAAAAACCGACCTATTTGACTAACAACAGACGGATCGAAACCCACCAATGACTG
>Ga0126339_10002421_pt1 | contig 13351 bp, 10 predicted proteins | sample OrbTmetagenome_2_FD_92532 | JGI IMG/M metagenome (GOLD analysis project Ga0126339, IMG submission 92532) | Coral microbial communities from Petempiche,Puerto Morelos, Mexico - Orbicella T R C metagenome | ecosystem: Host-associated > Invertebrates > Cnidaria > Coral | place: Petempiche,Puerto... | reverse complement strand
ACCTTTTCAGCAGCTTTGTCGACGTCGCGCAAGCCAAGAAAATTAGCGGCTTCGTCTACCGTCGCCTGAAGTTCGGAGTTAAACAGGAACTGGTCTTTGTTGCCTTGGAACTTAAGCTTGCCGACCTCAGACGCTCTTTGCAATTTTACAGTTTCACTTGACGATTGCGAGCTTAATCCCGACGAGAGATTTTCAATCTTGTGGTCAATGTACGTTTCAAAATGTTCGAAAACGTCGTCCGTAGCAGACTCTTTAGGGTTCTTCTAAGTTTCGGGACTCGAGGGCATCTCAAACACGATGAAACATCTACATCTACATCTACATTTATTTAGTTGATAAAGTCCCGCAAGACATCACATCAACTGTACCAAACATATATGCACATATGCATAAGCTAGACAAAAAGGATAATGAAAACAAGAAAACTACAAGCACCGTCGAGTAGTGTCGCACTTGATGAATATATCAACCTATTCACTCCTTATATATATTCCAACTGAAGTCTCGAGAGACTCCACGTGCTAACACAAGATGTGTTAGCACAAATCACATGCGTGTTCACGCTGAACTTCCGAAGGAAAATACATTTTCTGATACAGGCTTAACACTTAGCCTGAGTGTAGAGGGAATGGAGGGCGGAGCGGTGGATATAACTTCCCTTCGAATCATTTTCGAGATCTTAAAAGAGGATTTACTTTCAGCAAAAGTTTATTTATTCCTCGCCGAAATTTTTATGTGCAAATGTTTGTCTGCGTTATTTGTCTTTGCCATTCCAACCGCAACTTGAAATGTATTTTAAGCATTGCAAAATCATTATTTTTTTAGATTCCATCAACAACTTGGATAAATTTTCCATATACAGTCGAACCTCTGTTAAGCAGCCACCTATTAAGTGGCTACCCAGATATCAAAGTCCCGAAATTATTCTCAGTAAAATACGACAAATGAAACCCCTATTAACCGGCAACCTCTACTAAACGGCCGCGGCTACCTTTTGGTCATCCCGAGGAGGGTTTCTCTTTTGTCTTTACCCCTATTTATTACGCGGCCATGCAAAATTTAATAGACTTAGATTAGCTTAGTTTCAGAAAAGACAATGAAATATGGGAGCCCGAAATAGCACTCGAAGGCCGACAAAAACATTGATACACACGTATATTATGATTGTCTTGTCGTGATTTCATTTTAACCCGATGGTAAAAAAATTCAAAGCACACGAACCCATATAAAGTGCTTAATAGGGGTTCGACTGTATTGTCACATAAAGTCATGATCAGCAGAAAAAAATATGTATATTATCTTGTAAGACAAACCGAGGGTGATCTATTGTTGATGTAATATTATTTTATTACAACAAAAACGCAGGATAAGACACAAACAAACACCCTTGTATCACGATAAGGGTATAAGTTAACGGGTACATCTGAGGGCTTTCGGGAGCAGACATCATACTTCGTACGTCATACATTATACATCGTCTGGGGTAGGCCACAGCTACGATATCAAAAACGCTAAAACAGACTGCCACATGGAGCTAACGCCTACGACCACAACCAAGCAACTGTTTTATTTTGCTAACGTGACATCACGCCCTTTCTGATTCTTCCGCTTCCATTCAACGCTGTATCGCCACTCCCGGAATACGGCAGGCTATGACAACAATAAATAAATTTAGCACGAAAACGTATTGGGTGCGGTCGAAAAAAAAAAGGTCAAATATACCAAAGTATGGTAATGGTAACAAAGACGCGCAAATATAGCTAGTTCAGCAAGACCAATACGGAATGAGATTAAAGCATTGAATTGTTTCCCGCCTTTCCAAGGACTGTAGAAGCGCTCTACTATTGAGAGATCACTTACAAATTGAACATGATAAGCATAGTACAATACTTTCTTTCCTCTCAAAATTGTCCCCTTCCTATTAAGAGTCTTTGCGTCCTTTTGCCGACATTCTTGTTCATAAACATCCCTACTCTATTAAGTGTCATTATACTCGTAAGCAAGCCCCTACATTCCACTAAGCACCCCTTACAGTGCCATAAGAGAGAATCAGCCATGTTCACCTTTCTTCTGAGCTACTCATATTACTCGTTAAAAAAATGTTTGGACAACAGTTTGCCATCAAATTGACTAAAGACTAATTCATTATGCATTACGATACGCTTCATATGATTCACGTTGGTAGGGGACGGTGGATAAGAAGAGGAGCAAATCAAAGTTAAAATTTAGCCCTCTACCTAAAAAGTGATATTGAATCGACCTGTCATTATCAAACTTAAAGAATTGTCGAATTTTTCTTAGCTGATTACCACGTCAAATCAGAGGACACACCAGGAAATGACGCCACAGACTGTCGCCCCAACCCTAAATTTAGTATTGTTGGTATATAAGACGCTACAACACATATGTATTGTGACTCTTGGGCTGCCTCAAAGTATAGACTGCATTAGGTTCATCACCAGTCGAATGTATAGAAGCAATGTGGGGGAGTCAAGCTGTTGTGGATGTCGCTCTTCTGCGGCCAAGTGCGAATTGAAGAGAGTCGTAAATTAAATAAACATACATTTTTGCTCATGAAATTCATTGCATATTTTAAGTTAAGTTCTTTCAAAAGTCGACCCGAATTGATTCAAAACCTGAGACCTGACGGTATTTTATCTTCAGCATATTTTTGTAATCCGTGGTTGATCATGGCTTAAAAGAGTTTGCATAAAAAGACCTAACTATAGGCAAAATGAGTTTGTAGCCATAATGAAAACCAACACCTTTAAAGGCGGTTAATATTTTGTAATCCTAGGTCATCTCGTTGGTTTAACCCGACTCTGTCTGAGAGTAGAAACTTATGAAGCCGATTCCAGTAAGTAGCCTGTAAGGAACAGGGTATATCTATTACTGCTAATTTGAAGAGAAGTAACACCACCCCTGTTAACGTATTCTGCGTAAACAACGATCAGAATATAGACCAGGAATAAGCAGTAGATCTGTTTACGCTCAGAGGGAAACCCCAAGAGCATAGTTTGCTAAGATATGTTTGAGCAGTTCAGATTTCCCATGGTAACAGATTAGAAACTTCATAGGAATTTACAGAATAGCAGCTACCCTATGTTAGGGCAATTCAATAAGCCATTTTCGATATATTTAAATTCTAACTTGGCTCCAAGGCTTGGGGGGAAAAAAACAAACGAAATCACATCAAGGTTGGGGGATAAATAATACTAATTATTATTTTTTTGTGTGTTTGTTTGTTTTATTCCCTAAACCTCGGAGCCATTTTAGAATTTTCATTGTTTGCAGGTCGAATATGGGCTATTACCTTTACTAATAGTTAGGAAAACTCTCGAAAATAAGAAAGTGAACTAAACATTGGATCGGTTGAGAGTAGTTTTCGGATTAGAAGGCGTGTTACAAAATTTTGTAACTTGTTTCTTAGAAAAGTAAATGTTCAAGTTGTGTTATTACAGTATGATAGACTCTCAACTTATGATTCTATTCATAGTAAATATCAAATTAAGCCCTCGGAGTTTGGCTATCAACCGACCCGGAAATTAGAACCAAATTTAACCTCTTCGAAAAACTAGAAACAATGCCGAACTGCTTGGGCTGCTGCACAGTTCGTAGACTAAGCCTTATCGGCAAAATAACAGTTCTTAAGAGTTTGGTTGCCTCTCAAGTAATTCATCTTTTGTCGCCTCTTCAAATCAATTCTCAAATTATAAAGCAAATAAATAACCTCTTTTTTTTAAATTTCCTTTGGGAGAGTAAAGGTAATAAAATCAAGAGAAACGTTATCACCCAAAACTATGGCAATGGAGAACTTAGAATGATCGACATTGTTTCTTTTAAATTTAATAAAGCGCTTAAGTCCGTGTGGATAAGAAAGTACCTGGACGAAAGTAACAAGGGGAAATGGAAACTTTTTTTGACACTGAGCTCGAAAAACTTAGAGGCCAAACTGTTTTTAGGAGAAACCTTGACACAAAACACTCAAAGAAGCTTGCTAACAATCTTAGCCCCTTTCTGAAAGAGATTCTCGAGATATGGTCTGCATTTAACTACCAAGGCTCAATAGAAACGGTAGAGTTCTCCCTCGCACAAAGCTGATGGTATAATTCTCTGACAAGAGTTGTGGACAAACCGGTTTTCTATAAAAGTTGGTATCAAACGGGCATTTTTCATATGAACCAATCGTTAAGGGACAACCAAGTACTTTCTTGTCACCAAGAGAATTTGAAAGCAAGTATCATACCAAGGTTTGCCCTTTGACACTCTATGAAATGACATCTACCCTCCGAGAGCTCTGGAAAAATCAAAAACCACATAGTATACCACTAAATTGTAAAGAACAAGAGTCTTCCACAACCGCCTTTTTAAAATCGAAAAAGCCCAGCAGACTAGCTTATCAAAAACTGGTGGAAGCAAAAGGTAATCTTAAAATTTCTAGTCAGGAGATATAGAACAAGGTTTTCCCAGAACGTCGTGATTTAATCTGGCACAACGCATACATGACTGCTGTTATACCAAAAGCACCAAACTGATTGAATGTCAATTTAGATTTCTTCACCAAACTTTGGCAACAAACGTATCTTTAGTCAAAATGGGATACAAACATGACATTAGGTGTACATTTTGCCACAAGGAAGCGGAATATTTCACGCGTCTTTTCTGGTTCTGCAGCAAAATAGAACTTTTCTGGAAACACCTCATTGCTTCTCTAAAGGATCGTAACTTTTTATCCAACGAGTATCTTTAATGGAGGTATATCTACGACAAAACTCAATACTCTGTAATTGCTATCAAATTATCCAAATTGTACATGCCTTAATCAAAAGCTGAATGGCAAGAACCCGATTCTACAAATGGTCATTACGCAAACAGGCATCACGCTCAAAGTCATCAAGCTGAAAGGCATCGCGCTAAAAGGCATCACGCTAAAATACATCACGCTAAAAGGCATCTCGCTAAAAGGCATCACCCTAAAAGGCATCGCGCTAAAAGGCATCACGCTAAAGGGCATCATGCTGAAAGGCATCACGCCTGAAGGCATCATACGAAAAGGCATCACGCAAGAAGGCATCACGCTAAAAGGCATCACACTAAAAGGCATCACGCTAAAAGGCATCACGCTAAAAGGCATTACGTTAAAAGGCATTACGCTAAAAGGAATCACGCTTAAAGGCATCACGCTAAAAGGCATCACGCTAAATGGCATTACGCTAAAAGAAATCGCGCTAAAAGGCATCATGCGAAAACATGTCTGTGTGACTTTGGGATTTTACCATTTCAAAATTTTCGTGAGATTTACTACTGTATTATCTTTAAAGGACCTACATCACTGTTAGCGCCTCTTGAGAAGTTTGACCTAGATTTTTCAAGCCGGTCATTTGTAATCCGTGTTAATCTTCTCTATCCTTCATCATCCTTGTTTCTTTATGATTTATTATTATCTCCTGGTTGCTTTTCTATTTTAATTAACCACTATTTTCAGGTTTCGTTTAATATAAATATTATTTCGTACGTGGTCAAGATAAGATCAAATACTGTGACTAAGCTTCTTTAAATAACTTTTTAGAAACGAAAATGCATTTTTTAGACAGGACATTACGATGAATCTCCATAGGCATCACACTCTTCCGACATTTAAGCAAAATGTCATTGAAATTTCATGAAATAAAGAGGAAAACTTTTCAATTCAATGTTTTGCATTTCGTTTACACAGTACTATAAGCTACCATACATTGTACATTACACCGTTTCGAAACAACTGTTCTCTAATTCGGTTTTACCGCAAACTTTGGCCAGCTGAATTTGTTTTGTATCTTTTTGTAAATCTTCTTGCTTTTTACCTCGAGCGTTTTCTTCCTTCCTCTCGGCCTACTTGATCATGACGCTGTGCAAAACACACCAGCAACCAAATCCTTGCAAACAACTCACAAAGCAAAGAAAACAGTCTAAGCAACACTGTGTTATGAAATTATATTTATTAAGTCAGTAAATATTGTAAAATCCTCCAAAAACACTCTGTATTACCATTCCCAGAAAACGGCAGGCTACGGTAACAATAAATGAATTAGACAAGAAAACGCATTGGTAGCAGTCAAAAAAACAAACAAACAAACAAACAAAAGAAAAAAAGTCCGTATGACCAACTACTAATTGCGTTATGTTTGCCATCTCAGTGGAAGGAAGGCTTTGTACAACAATATCTACCGTACATGTATTGAACTGAATAAGTCAAATGTACCAATGTATAATGGCAACAAAGAAGCGCAAAGATAACTGGCTGAACAGAACCGATAAAAATGTTCTTGCAAAGATCGTGTTACTTACCGATTCATCTAGAGCATGTAAATTATAAAACAACATGGTTGAATATTAACCGAATTCGCAAAAACACACCCGCATTGACTCAAAGACAGTTCCAGCGGCCAGAAGTCCTCTGACCACCCCCCTGGCTAGGAGATTGGCCCCTCACGCATGCACGGGGCATGGACCACTCTAGCAAGGTGCCATGTCAACACAGCAGCCTCAAACAAGGTCAAACAACTAAGTAAAATACCCAGAAACACAGTCAATGTCAAGCTTATTTAACATTGAAAACTCAAGGTCTAGCTAGTTGGGGGTGTCAGTACAAGACACCCTCCCCTCACCCCTGCTTTTGACAGCTGGCCGCCAGCAAGCCACCAACAGATAGGCCAGTACTTGAGCCATGTGCCCAGCCTGGCCTTAACGGAGGGCCCCCCTCCCCCTCCCCCGTCCCCCTGGGTTTAAGGTCGCTGGCTTAGACGAAAACCTAGCGTGCATGTTTTTTTTGCGAATTCGCTCAGATATACATTACAAGTTAACGCTAGGAATTTAATAGAGCATAAAGGGAATGTGACTAAAGCTATTAAATTGCTTTCCCTTCCTAAGTCCTGTAAAAGAGCTCTACTCTAGAGAGATCACTTACAAATTGAACATGGCATTGGTATAGTACAATTAGCTTTTTCCTCCCAAAAATATCCCCTTACTACTAAGCTCTTAGTGTCCTGTTACGTTTCGATTGTAATAAACGCCATTATACTAGTAAGTTAGCCCCTACATTCCACTAAGCACCCATTACAGCACCATAAGAGGGAATCAATCATGTCCATTTTTCTTCTGAACTACTCACATTTTTCCTTAAATGTGTTTGGAAAACGAAATGCCATCAAACTGACCAAAGACTACTTCATAATGCATCATGACAGGTTTCAGATGAGTCACGCTGGGAGGGGAGGGTAGATAAGAAGGGGAGCAAATCAAAGTTACAATTTAGCCCTCTACCTAAAAATTGATTTTGAATCAACATGTCATCATCAAACTTAAAGGAATTGTCAAATTTCTCTTATGCTGATTGCTATGGCGAATTAGAGTACACACCTGGGGAGGAGGCAACGTGGCTTAGTGGTCAGCGCGTCGGACTAGTAATCCAGCGGTCCCGGTTTCGAATCCCGCTCTGACCACTACCTGTATTTGTTTCACGGTAGCCCCAAGTTCAAATCCTCGGCCAAATAGCCAACTGGTTTGTCTCCGACCAGTTGGGATTCTTAACAATGTTATGTTCAATTGCAATTATTTGTTTCAGTTGTTTGCTCGACCCCACTAACGTTATTGCTATAAACACTGTCAAGGGCAAATAAAGGTTATAAATTAAATCAAATAAACCAAGGAATGACGTCACATACTTTGTCATTCCAACTATAAATTTAGTACTGTTGGTTAAGAAGACGTTTTAACGCATATATATTGAGACTTTAGGGCTGCTTTAAAAGTCAAATTGTAACAACAATTGATTTCCTTTATTGCTGTTTTGTATGTTATACCAGTTTTTCTATTGCGAGTCGGCATTCTTCTGTTCAGTTTCCTTTGTTTCCTACCGGTTCAGGTTATAAGTGCATCGTAACTGCATCGTGCAATATCAGTTATAAGTTTAGGGCCTTTTTGTGTTCGTAATCGCTTCAGGGTGAGCGATAGAATGGTGAGGTATCTCCAGGGCTAATAAACATCTTTCTTAGAACTTAACGGTAGATGCTAAAATTGGGAATACGATAGACTCTTGACTCGTGATTCACTGTGGTGGTGGTTATTAAATTAGTTCCTAGAGGGATGTCCAATTTGCCGCAAATTTAGCCATCCCCTCAAGAGTACGCCGATCCCAAAAGACAGTATAAATTTAGGCTAGGATCCAGAAACACAGAAGACCAAATTGGCCATTATTCGGCAGCATGGCTCAACGAGTAGACACGGACTTTGTCATCCTTGCAAAGCCACAGAAGTTGTTGCATAATTTTTAGTCTTGGAAGCAAAATCCTTGCCCAGGCAAACTATATGCATTTCGAAATAAAACAAAACTGGACTGGACTTATTAACATGTCTAAAGACTGGTTTCGTGTCCAATGGCCATTTTACCTGATGCTAGACATGTGAAGGTCAGTCATACTAAAGTGCAGGTGATAGAATAGAGCTTTAGGTAGCAGGCATTAGGGAATGTAAAGGGACGTGCACAAGGAAAAGGTAACAGCAAATTGTGCAGCGACGAGGAGTATGGGGTATATATTGCCACGATGTTGAAGAATTATTTTTAAGGTGATTCCTCACATTTGCATTGAGCATCCTTACTGTGCACGATTTGTACTTCATTAGCGCGCGCTCATGAGCGCGTGCACGTACACAACGTAAGAGATGTCCATCCAGCTAAGCTCGAAAACGAAAAAAATAACCGTTTTCTCTTGAACAAACATGGTGACCTATATTTTTATTGCACAATTTAGGTGTTCAAAATAACTGCTTCAATTAAAACTCAAAAAAAAGTATGTTTGGAAGGAAAAAAAGATATCGCTAAAAGATCGTACAAAACCGTTAATCGAAGATGCGAATCATGACCTTGAAAACAACGATTCGAGGAACGTTTTGGGTCATTGTTGTTTAGAATTGTGTGATTTTGCCATAAACTATATGTTACGTTGCTTCATGCACCCGAGACTTTCCTCCTATCAAGATTTTTTTTTTCAACAGTTGCTCTAATAACCTTTGCTTCCAGCGCGCGTTGTTAGGCCTAAATTGGGTAAGATTAGTCCATCGCATCTTTTACGTGAGTATGGTGACTTATCATTTTTATTGTAATTTTGAAAATAGTGCTTGGTAAGAAACATCTTATTTCTGAGGAATCACCTTAAAACTTAGAAAGGCCTCTGAGAATTAAGCCCCAGACCTCCAAGAAGAGTATATTTAGAATTAAGGTTTGATTTCGCTGCTGGACTAACTCTTCTCGATGTCCAACCAATTGCGTAAAACATGTCCAAGAAAAAAATATTCAAAAACCTCAACTTTAAATCTACTCTAAGAAAAATGGAAATAACTGTTAAATAGAGTGAGACCGGCTTCACTCGAGAGAAAAATAGGTTCGCACTGATACTTGTGTGTGCGTAGCGTCCTTGTTGCTATTTTTTTTTTAATTTTAGGGGTTGAGGATTTTAAACTGGGCTGCTTATTAGAAACGGGCTTCTTTCTCGGGATAGGGTGCTGTTCTTTCCTTATCTTCCTCGCCTGAACGGGATTCGAACCCATGACTTTTGCGAAATCACGATGTGACCAGCTCTCCGATGTGACCAGCCCCCAGCTTAAGTTGTGTGTGTAACTGCGATGATCAGTCATGTCATCAGAAGTGGGTCTGTTGCGGAAATAATTCCAAATGTTACCAACGTTTTCACAAAACTTAACCCTTTAAGAGACATTTGAAACCGTCGCACAAATAAACGAACAGCTAAAAGGAACGGAATCTGATGGTGCATTTTGTCAAAAAAAAATAAAACGGCTAGTCGATAACTGTTCTTTTTTCTTTACTTTTAATTTTTTGTTGTTGTTGTTGTTTGTTTTGTTTTGCTAATAGTAGAAAATCGGTAGAGAAAATGATCCATAAAAAGAAAATAGGGGTCACCGAACGTCCAAGATCGTTAAATCCAGTTAAAGCTATAGCAATGGCCATCTGTCCTATCAGTGTTCATTTTATTACTTAGCGCGCGCTTTCAAGCATGACGGGATGATGTCGGTCTTTTTGTAGAAACTTTCTCTTATTAAGAAAGTTTCTCTTATAGTCGGAACACTTAGTTTGAGCAAGAGATCATCAAGGTAAGAGAGTGACTCCCCCATATAGGCCTTATACCCAAGATAATCCCTCTTAGGGCCGATCGATTTACACGGTACGACGTTTTCGCTTGCGACAAGCTTACGACAGGCCTAGACATGACTTAAGACCATTTACACGCACACGACATTTTCACTTACAAAATTAATTATGCAAAACTGTTTGCACCGGGATTTTCGGAGCGAAGGTTCTAGCAAACGGTAAAAAAAAAATGTTTTAGCTGTCCTGCGCTTTGAAAAAAACTTTCTAACTAGCTGTTTTTCGCTTTAATCCGTTCAGTACTTTTCGAGAAACGAGTTCATGTGAATCAGTCAACAAAAACTTCGTCCGCCATTTTGACGTCAGAAAACTTCACCTCGTCCCCTTTTACAAAATACATCATTACCTATCGATTTCGGCTATGATTGTCGCAGCGTTTTAAAACATGTTTTAAAATCCTACGCCATACTCTTGATGTACACAACAGTCGTAAACGAGTTGTAGGTTTGATTTACACACAACAATTCATGTCGTATGCCTGTCGTAAGCTTTTCGCATGCATGAAAGTCGTACCATGTAAATCTGCTGTTAATTCAGTATTTTTTGACGTGGTACCCAGTAATTCCGAGGATATTTATCGCGCTTTGCGTGGAAGTGTTCGTGGAGGATTTGTTTATGTTCCCTTTCGTTTCTTTTCGTTTCAAAGTCAAGGAAAACCTCCAACATTTTAATATCAAAGGAGCAAAGGAGCTCTGGCCCTCGCTATGCTTTAATACATTTCGAAAATTTCATGTGAATTTAAATAAGAGACGGAGGTCCCCTGCACAAACAATAAAACTGAATGAAAGGCATAGAAATGAGCAACCACACAAGTTTTAAGCAAACGAACACAACTCAACGGAACGATTAGATGGCAAAAGAACACAAAGAATTTCGACAAGAGGATTCACTTGGTGGTTCTTTAACAGTCAGTAATCGTTAAAATATCCCTCGCAGTTTTGATGCGTCAACTGTTTTTCTGTGTCATTTGAAGTTGCCATGGCAACCACATTTTGTCTTTGCATCATTGCAAATCAGTAGTTGTTAACATTCCAATTTCAGTGAAGATGAATGTAGCTGGTTACGTCATTTTATGACATTCAGAGAAAATAGTGAAATCCAAAATGGCGGATCTAAGTTGGAGGACTTAATGACGTCATATAATGTCACAACGTCGTGACTAAGAAAATATGTTATTACTCCCAAAACAGAACGCCGCAATGCTAGCGTTTTGGTCGCCAAAAGGGGGGTCATGGTCCCAGGCGTTCCATGCGTAGACCATGGAAACTGGGGACGAGAAACGCGACATTGTAAGCTCTTCGTGACAGAATGCGGTGTTTTGCGAAGAAAGTTTTGGCAAGAATCGTGCCTTATACGTTTATCTCTTATACAAAGATGTCGATCGTTTTCAAAAGGGGTCGGTCCACGAATTATATTGCTTGAAAGCCAGCCAGGTAAGCAAAGTTCACGCTCGAAACGTTCTCGTGAAATAACAACTGAGCCGATTGCGGTATGAGTTCAATCTATGAAAACACTGGCACAAAATAAGCAGTCAATGACGGTATGTGGCTACTGCTGTTACTACTTAGAACGTTGCAGTAAAGCAAATCATATTGCAATAAAACTAGCTAAATACGAAAACGTTTTTGGACTCGTAGCTCATTGAAACCATGCGACTTGTTTCTTGCACAGCGCAAAATATGTCGATCTCCAAAGTTGTAAAAATAAGAATAATAACGTATGAATTTGGAGGCACATAATTGTGCGGGAGAATTAAACCTTCGATTGTGCGGGGAATTGGGCGGGATTATTGACGAAGCGATGTTCTTGCCAAGTCCTGGGGAAATCTGCATAGACGATATTTTAACCAGTTATTTCACTAGTAGTTCAAATATACTTAGCAGTCTTAGCAATCGCCAATTCTTTTAGAAAACTGTGTATGACTGCAAAAGAAAATCATGTTGCGTGACATGAACTAGACGAGCATGAAACCAAAATAAATAGCAAAACAGAACGTCGCATCTTCCCTCATAAATGAGAGTCCTTTTTAAAAATACTCCTGCCTTGATTCATTAAAAATATGTAGCTTGAATATTTCTCCATAAACTGCGTTAAGGGTCGCAAACCCTTGGAAGTTATCCGCAAAATACACAAGTTGAAAGTTTATGCAAATTTTGTGCAATGCAATTTGAGCCTAGTCACAGGACTGTTGTTATCGCGAAGGAGTTTATCATGATTTGTTTTGGTTCTCTCGAAAGGGATTATTCGCTCTCCAAAGGAGATATGACTCTTGAAAAGGGTTTAAGATCGCAACACGGCAAAGATGTTCAGCTACACAATTTACTCGGATCGCCACGACCAGTAAACAAACTTCATACAATTTCTGCCAACATGTACAAAGTAATCGCCATAAGTTGTAAAAAGACCTCGAAAATTCTTTGCAAACAACTTCTCCATCAATGCGTAGACAGCTGTGGTTCATTCTTGAACCAAAATGGTTTAAACTCACAACTTGCGATAGGATGAAGAGGATACTCAATGAAGCAACTTGAATAGTAAATATCTAAGCGGAACTCTTGTGTTAAAATGTCTTGATTCTTTAATTTGCTTTTATTGTGTCCAATACGTGTTTTCGTAAAGTACGATTTGATTACTGTAGAGTAATCCGAGGGCTTTCTTTTAGTTTTATATCTTATTACAACAAAAAGTAAGGGAAGTGTTCTATCCACCATCCAACCATCCCGCCCGGCGCACCTGTAACACGATAGGAGTATGAGTTATTTGTAAGTGTGAGGGCTCGTCCCTTTAAATAGCAGCTATAATTCAACGTGTGGGGTAGATAAGTTGGTTTCTATACGAAACCAGCTTGAAATTATCCTCTACCTTCTTAGGGGGACTGTTATAACTTCATCACTTCTCAAAGAGAACCAGGATTCTGTGCATGTTACCCCCGAAGGTGACCTATAAATCAAATCATTAATTTGTTGATGTGGTATTCATAAATAGTTATAACACTAACAGATAGGATTCTATGCATGTTACCCCCGGAGGTGACCTATAAATCAAATCATTAATTTGTTGATGTGGTATTCATAAATAGTTATAACACTAACAGATAGGATTCTATGCATGTTACCCCCGAAGGTGACCTATAAATCAAATCATTAATTT
>Ga0126339_10002420_pt1 | contig 13353 bp, 11 predicted proteins | sample OrbTmetagenome_2_FD_92532 | JGI IMG/M metagenome (GOLD analysis project Ga0126339, IMG submission 92532) | Coral microbial communities from Petempiche,Puerto Morelos, Mexico - Orbicella T R C metagenome | ecosystem: Host-associated > Invertebrates > Cnidaria > Coral | place: Petempiche,Puerto... | reverse complement strand
TGATCAATTGGTTGTATTTCTCGTTTTCGTTGTTTTTCTTTCTTCTGACCTTGCAAGAAAGGAAATGCAGTGTCTGGAAGGTCTCCATTTACTTTGAATCGTGCCTGGTTCCAACTAAGTAGCAACTTGGCACTCGGTTTGACAAAGTTCCAGAATGCTACCAAGGCTTTGTAAGACTGAAATCCTGTGTAGAAAAATATATCATCATCATTGGAGCTAAAACGTTCTAGGGAGAATTTTGAAAGGGATAACATTTCCGTGAGTTTACAAATCTCGGCAAGTAAGTCTCTCTCTTGTGGTTTGTCTTCTGACTCTTTCTCTCTACGGTTGTTCTCTGAAGTGTAATTCACTACATCCTGAAGATGCTTCATTTCCAATGGGCCAGCAACTGAAATTCGACGTTTTTTACCGTCACGAACATTTGCTCTTTCGGACCTCTCACTCCCTTTGTCGTGATCCTCCGTCCAAGGAAAAATAGAAGGAACTGCATTCCTAACAAGATCATGTCTACTGCCAGTTAAAGATTTTTTGTAATCATTCGAGGTGAAATGTTCGGAACAGCAGAAGAGTGATGTATTAGAAGCGAATTTTTCGTCACTACGTTTCATCCTTACCATCCATATTTTTCTCTGACTTTGGTCTCGTGGAAAAGCGTGGAAAATGAGGTGTTTCCGATTATCAGAATGATTTTTACATAGCGCTGCAGCGCAGCATTTGTGACAGGTTTTATTTCTGTCCCTTTCGTCTGCCATATTTTTTGAGATTGGCACCTTTGCGAGGGCCCTTAGGCCTCGCTTTCATGCAACTTCCGGTAATAGCCTGAATCGGTGTATCAGGCATAAGAGGTACCAGCGCATTTTGAATTTCGAAGTTAGGTGGTGCGTGACATAAAGCTATGATCGCATTTGTCGAAGAATATGTATTTATCTCGTGATTTTTAGCCATTTAAGACATTGCTGTATTTGGAAAAGTGCTCATTTAATGTTTTTTTGTTCAGTGCAGATAATCATTGTCCCAGATAACCAAAGTAAGTTCCAGATGTTAACACTATTTTCCGGCCACCATATTTTACCTATTTAGACCTGAAATCAACATTTTTGAGTGTATACGTTGTGTGAAATTAGCATCTTGCTGTTTTCTAAGTGAAATCAACATCCTTGCTGTCACGCGTTGCGTGAAATCGACATTTTTACCTTCTTAGACCCGAAATCAACATTTTTGAGCTTACACGCTACGTGAAATTAACATTTTGCCATTTTCTAAGTGAAATCAACATCCTTGCCGTCACGCATTAACGTGAAATCAGCATTTTTACCTATTTAGACCTGAAATCAACATTTTTGAGCTTATACGTTGCGTGAAATTAACATTTTGCTGTTTTCTAAGTGAAATCAACAACCTTCCTGCCACAGGTTAACGTGAAATCAACATTTAAACCTTTTTTGACCTAAAATCGACATTTTTGAGCTTTTACGTTGCGTGAAATTGACATTTTGTTGCTTTCTAAGAGAAATCAACATCCTTGCCGTCTCGCGTTAACATGAGGCAACATTTTAACCACTTTTGACCTGAAATCAGCAAATTTTGAGCTTATATAAGTTGCGTGAAATCGACATTTTGCTGGTTTCTAAGTGAAATCAAAGTCCTTGCGGTCGCTGCGGGCCGATCCTTTGTTATAATAAACCGAGGTGAGACTTCCACTTCTAACAAAGGCTTGGCTTGGCTATTATAACAAAGGATTGGGTCTGTTTATCATAACAAAGGCCCGGCTTCGTTTACTTGAAGGATTCGGTGGGAAAAGGGCGTCAGGTATTTTAATCAAAGGTGAACTTTGTTGAAAACGCTCCAAATTTCACATGCAGTTTTGTTCAGGTATGTTAAGCGATGTCCCGTAGTTTTCGTGCTAAAGTTTGCTTCGTTCTCGAGATATTGCATATGCAATAAACCATTCGGTTTTTCCAACCTGTGTGCCTTTTTTGCATACGTTATTTCTCGAGAACGAAGAACAACCCAGCAAAAAAAACTTCTGAGCAATGTTTCTCAGGTGAAACAAAGCCCACATGCCAAAATTCAGCTAGTTTTGAGCAGTTTCAAAAATGGCTGAAAAATCCATGGGACGCACGACCTTTCAATTATCTAACGCTTCAATTTTCGAAAACCAAGCAGATGACGTTTTAACTGGGTAAATACAAGCTTACGCTGTACCTGTATCGAGATAATAGTTGGAAATGATAAGGCCAGAGCACTCGTACGATTGGAAAAGTTTATATACTAAGTTAACTTTAATTATAATCAAATTGTATCCATTAAGAGACCAAGGCATTTTACGTGGTTGTAATAACGTTTTAGTACTTACCATGACTTCCATTCACAAAGCTCAAAGCTGAGCAAAACTCAAAGGGCAGAGATGGTATTACAAGCACATTGTTCACAGAACCGAATTGACGAAGTAAGCATGCCAAATTCACTCCAGTCACAAACTTAATACTGCCATAAAATTTGACTCTTCGATCAGTATGACATTCAATAACATAAAGGAACATTTCTGGAATTCAATTTCCTTCTCAAAGTCTTGCCGAAACTCACAAAAACAACATACGTCCATTGAAGTTTACATTCTGATCAGTTAGGAATGTCCAGGCTACTCCGTGCATCATATTGTCATAGTAACTGCACTCTCCCCAGGCTTCACTCACCATCAATCGAAATCGAAAAGGAATCACGCAATGTGACTTACAAAGTAGCTATTGTGTTTCCTATGAATGATTTTCCATCCATGTGTGAATGGCTTGAGTACAAACGTGCCAGAAGTTTCGGGGAGCGGCTATTCCAAGGGAAACAAGGTATGCTGGTAATTTTTCATCAAAAATAGCCTGGATCTGAACGAAAACAACTCATGAAGTGCAGTCTGCTTGTTTGCTTGTTCTGGATACGTTGAAACTCTGATTGCATGTTATTAATTTTATAGAAACTCCACAGGGAGTACACAATCTTGTTGAATAGGAAGAGAGTAAATAAAGGAATGAAAAGAACGAATAGTTTACCTATTGTTATTTCTTACGCGACCTTACTGAGAAAACCGCTACTTACAAGTCCTGCGTTAGACTGTAGCGCTTAACTCGTACCTAGGCCTTTTCGCACTCTGCAAAATTTTTTTTTGCTCTACAGAGCATGAAAGTCCCAGATGTGAAAGACTTGATAGAAGCTGACTGATGCTTGCGTGTAAGCAGAGCATCATCAAGCATTTTCGCACGATCTCCTTTCGCCAGCCCTTTCGCCGCCATGTCTTTCTTGTATCCAGTGGGCTCAGTTTCGATCATCAGTTTCTCATAAAAGTTGATGCTCGCACTCGAAAACCAGTTTGACGACTGTAAACCAGAATGACTAGCCCGAGATTTGGGGCTACGACCACTTCAAAGACTAAAGCAGATTTGTGCAGAGCCTCTTTTTCCACCTCCTGTCCGCTCAAAAAAGCAATAAAAGAGGCTCTGCTCGCAGGGTGTTTCACCTCTCGCCTCGTAGATAAACTAAGCCGCATAAATGAAAAACAGCTTACTCATAATTGTTTTACATTTAATTCAACACAACCAGTTGAGCATTTAACTTAAACAGTCAACGTTTTGATTTAACAACTTTTCGAACGCTTTCAAGATCTTTTAACGCCATTGAAGGGAAATTTGAATGGTTTTTACTAACACTTTTAACGGACGGTGAAAACACTTTTAACAACTTTTCCAATGCTATAAACGGCCAGAGTGAAAATTTTAACGGACGTTGTAACTATTTTCTAAACTGTTTTAACGGTAAACAAATGACTAACAAATGCTTAGAACTGTTAAACGGAAAAGCATTAAAGTACGTTTTCCCATGGAAGGTCACAATTGCGTTCATTGAGGAACTGCTGACCACTAGTAAATTTGTGCGTTTTTGCACTTCACAAAGCTTTTGACAAACTGCCTTGACTTTCTGCTGACTTGGATAATCTTCTTCATCTAGAAGGCTCAACAACTTGTTCTTGATCCTGGTGAAGGTCGATTTATCCTTCGCTTTTTGCTGCTTTAAACTTTCGATGTGGTCTTCTTCTTCATCCACTGCTTCGTCATGCTCGCCGTCCACTGACATGATTTGAAACCTCAATCTGCTACCATCAAATGTTTACCAGATAAACATTTATTCGATTTCACACATTATAAACTTTTAAACGATGCCCTTACAATCCAAGTGTCCTCAATATTTGAAAATGTCCAAGAAGTTCTGATCCATACCGCACATGCCAAGGATTAGAATTAAACTTATTTACACGAACAAAAACAAGGCTAAGTTATGAACTAATATGATACTAGTTGTGAACTAAAATGTACGATTGCAAGTCTAACACTAAAGGATTACGTAATGCAGAAAAGTCTATTCAAATGCACTAATGAACGCAATTGTCTCCTGTTCACCCAGTGTGGACAATGGTTAGGTAAATGTATCAATTTCAATCAGTAAAGGTATATATTAAGCAGCTGTTATTAATCTTTTCAATACATCAGTAAAAATATACTCAGAACTGGTCTCGGTAGAAACTTTACATTATAATATTGGATTTTTGGATCACCTACATTTTACATTTAAATACTATTGTTTTGACATTAGGCGTATATTGTAATTTAGCAGTTATTTATCTTTGTAGATATTTTTACCTTATCCCTGTAAATATTTGTTATCATTTTTATACCAGTTGTAAAGTGCTATTGATTGTTTTTATTGTAAAAAGCCCTATATAAGAAATAAATTATTGTTAATTACTATGACTTAGAAAACAGCCCTAAGAAAATATGCACACTGATTGGTTAAAAATCGTGTTTCTATATCTCGATAGAAACACAGAACTAGCACAAGCTGTTGACATAATGATGGCACGAGCAAAGAGAATTTTCATGGTGATGATCAAAGTAAACAAGTTGTTTCCCTTTTTTGTTGTGGTGTATCCTAAAAGAAATAGAAAACATGTTCTCCGTGTTTCTATTGAGTTATAGAAACACTCGTGAAAGTTTGGGAGAACTCGAAAAAGCTGTGGAAACACTCATCTACAGCTTGTGTTCCCACAGCATTTCTCGTTCTCCCAAACTTCCACTTGTGTTTCTATAACTCGATAGAAACACAGTACATGTTTTCTATGTCTTAATTATTAGCAATCCAAGATGGAAACAATGAAAATTTGCCTGTAAAGTTTAAAGTAAATAGTGTTCACTATATTTTACAGTATGAACAGGCAAACTTGGATCATTGAAGGTCAGGGTAGTAATTCATGTCAGCCCTCCCCCCGACATGTATTAAGCCTCCTCCCAAACCTGCTTGAAATAAGTCATGGTGGCATAGTACAGTGTCTAGCAAGGACCTATACAAAACCCATGCCAGACAGGCAGTAGGAGGTCCTGAGCAAAATTGAAACCAGTGCAAAATAACGGTTGCTAAACGTATGGACTTACAAGGCAAATAAATGGCTTGGCACCTACTTATTTACAAGAACTTGTCAAAAGTTATGACCAAGTTAGGTGTTTATAATCTTAATCAGTAAATTAAGTGACCATATGGAAATATGGAAATATGGATTAGCAAGCTGTGGATGACATGCTTTCTTTGTTGGTGCCCCAATACTGTGGAACACCAGATAAGATCAGACAAGCAAAATTGCTGGAGACGTTTTAGTCTCTTTTAAAAATACATTGTTTTAAACAAGCTTTTTATGCATGAATACTTATGTACAATTATCTTTTTGTTCTGTTATTTAACTTTGAGATATTTGTATATTTGTTTATCTTTCTTCTTATGTTTTGTAAAGCGCCATTGAACTTTTGGATTTTAGTGCTTTCTAAGTTATTATTTTTAAATTATTACTATCATTATCATTGTCATTATTATCATTATTATCATCATTAGCGGAGCTCCTGAACGGACAGAGCCCCATACCTTAGAAAATTTGGTAACCCATCAATCTCAAAAAATTTTGGTTGTCACGTGACTGTCTGTATGGGTGTCCGTCTGTTCGTACATCTATATGCCAAACCCCATACCTTGAAAAATAAGAGAGTAGCACCATTACCATAGGTGCATCTTTGATATTGGACGTCCATGTTACAATTAAGGTATCTGCTGATCAATATCACATGACGATGTCGTGGGCTCACTTTAAGAGCTTGACTGCTGACCAGCTGACTGCTGGTTTCTCGATTGGATCGTTCTCACAAGCCAGGTTATTACTCTGATTTAGGAGAGAAGGAGGGAGTATGTGCAAAGGCTAAATTTTGCACATATTAACCCTTGGCACATTGTTGACCTTTCTTCTGACATATTCCTTGCATAATTGCCTCTTGATTCTACAATCTTAAGTACTCTAACTTATTGGGTATAGTTTGTTAAAATTTAACTGGAAAAAATAGTGAAACCACGGCAGATCAATTACATGCTTGCAATTGATCATTTTTTGAGTTTCTGATCCAAGGAAAACAAATCCTCTTTTTACCTTTATGGTTAATTATTGCAATTAGGAGCTCCACTTTTAGGCTTTATTATCATTATCATTAATACCATTGTTACCATTATTATCAATATTATCATTATCATCATCATCATCATTATTATCATTATCACCGTTATCATCGCAATCTTTATGATTATTATCATTATGATGATGATGATGATGATGACGATTATTATTATTTGATGAAATGAGTACTAAATCAACAATACCTAAATTCAAATTGGAGTTAATAAACATATTTTTTTGTACCATGATCTTACTGACAGAAAGTCTGTTGCTGATTTTTATTTTGTACTTTCTTCTTCCCCATCTTGAAGTGTCCTCTGTAATTCTGGATCTCCAGTTCTTTATTTTTTCCTTTGACAATAGTCATTTTTCTCCACATAAATAACCTCTTTCCCAGGGTCTCTCTTCTTCTTCACATCATGGGGGAGTTAAGAAGAAAGACCCTGGGAATGAGATTTCCAAGGATATGGTAATTTTCAATCACTTCTCAAGGTCTGTGCAAACCATGTTAATACCAAATTTTAAAAATATCTTCAGAGTGTTTTAAAACATTCTGAAGATACAGTCCAGAATTTTTCGTCAGGTAATGTTGTTACATTGATTTCCATTAGATGGTAGTGGATGAGCACACAATTCTTATTCTTGGGGGATGTGGTGGACCAGACTTGGTGAGTAAATAATGATTCTCAATCATGTCTAGTCTCTTTTCTCCCATTTTCTTACTTGTATTTTTCTTTGGCTAAATTATTTGTTCCTTCTTATATGAGGGAATGGGGAGCTTTTTCTGCTTATCTGCGTACTTCCTGCTGTTCAGTATCATTTTGTTATGACGTCATTAGAGGGTACTGTTCTCTATGCTCTTCTCAGTTATTTGGAGATGTTTGGATTCTGGATACAAATCAATGGATCTGGCAAGAGCTAGAGGTGGAGAACCGCCAATGGGAGGCTCCCCAATTATGGTGTCACCCTGCCGTCTATGTCAAGGACACGGTTCTAGTGTTTAGTGTACCTCGCCATCAAGTACATGCCCTTTCTTTGGAAGGACAGAAAGGGGCCAGGCAGAGGCCAGGCCTTGACGGTTTGTTGCCCATGCAAATTTTTATTCTAGACTGTAGCCAAATACACTCGCATTTCTCATGCACATGGAAGCCTCCTCCAGAGGCTCAAAGCTTTTTGCCTGCTACCTCTTTACATTCTGTTGTTGTAGCCAGGGGGGAGATACTCATTTTTGGTGGAATGTTCACAAGGTGGACAGAGTCGAGTCCAGACACCAGTAGCGATCTTGTAGCTATTTCAGCATGTTAGGCATGTAATTGTTTCCCAGCATATACATATAGTGCAAACATACATGTAATGCATCAAGTAATTATTCTTCAAATGAATAAAATCTACTGGTTCAGAATGGCTTGTGAGGTCACTAAACATCAGGGCTTTAGCAAGCCTTAAGAAACTGATGGGAGGTTGGGGCACAAAAAGTTTAAGTAGCTCTTTGTATATTAAAAGTAGAGGGTTTGCATCCAAAGAACCCAACCCATTGGAATGTTCTCTATATGTTGAAAACAGCAAATGTTTTACCTGTCAGAGTCATCATTTGTAAGTTTGCAGCCATTTTAGACTGTCACAGTGGCCTTCCAAGTAAACACAGACCTCATGGGGATGTCACTTTTAAAACTTCCCAAACAAATGCTTGCACTGGTGGTTTTCTCCCACAGACGTATTAGCAACTTCCAACATCTCCATACCATCTGCTAATTTCTTGTGGACATGCAGAAGTATTAGGTGGTTGAGCCTTGCCTCTCCCTTGTTTTAATGCAGGTAGGTCTTGACCTGCTTTTAGGTGGTAGGAGGCACGTCTCTTTCTTGCCGATCATGGTGACAAGAGCATGGCAAGCAGTTGAATCGGTTATTTACTTCTATATTTCAGCGAAAAAGTAACCCTTACGTGACATTTAATTTCAATGTCTGTCTGCATTCGCAGATACATAGCCACATAATTTGACTTGTCACTGATAATCTTGATACAATTCTGTCCTAGAGCTAGCTTTCCACAAGGCTTATCGTAGCTCAAATAAAAGGAAATCACTCTCTTGTATGCCTTTTGAGGCCAGGAAGACTAATTTCACCGTCTTTTCATTGAATCATGAATTATACAATTTAATTAAAGGTCAAACGAACCAAAATTCAGACATCTTTTCTTCAGTCATTTTATAGTGACGAAATGTTTAAAAAAATGTGAAAGGAAACTCAGGCAGAAATTTTTCTTTCTGAGCCGTGAAAAGGAGTAAAAAAGTTAAAAGTACGAAGACAGTCAATGGTTTCACGAAAACGTTTCCAAAATGACTGCGCACTTTAATGGAGGAATGGAAGCGAGACTCTGCTTTGTGACGTCATTGTTGTCTTGAACATTGCTGCGTTTCTGCGTCAGTAGGGACCTTTAGCAACTCATATTTTTCGAGCGGCAGCAACGGCAGTGTACAAGAGGATCTGGATTGAGAACGACGTTGCTCCTGCCAAATACAAACCTTTAGCAGCTTCCTTCACATTGCGGCGGCACTAGACGACCATCTCTGAGCACAGACTTTCTAGAGTTTTTTTAGCGTTTAATTAAAAATGAACAAGTTTAAAAATATCAGAGATTGGCTATTGCTATCTCACAGTGAGAACCCTATTTCTGATGAAGAATTCGTTTTACTTAACGATTGTTTTCAGTCGAAAAATCCAGATTTCAGTAACGAGTCCTATGATAAGTTCAACTTAGATGATATGGGCCAAGCTGACTGCAAGGCGGAATTTCACATAGAGAAGGCTGATCTCCCCCGACTTGCAGATGTGTCACAAATTCCTCCTGTGATCAAATGCAGACAAAGGAGCCTATGTGATGGCCTCAAAGGGCTGTGCCTGCTACTGAGGCGAACAAGCTATCCTTGTCGATACAGAGATATAATTCCTCGATTTCCACGTCCAGTATCTGTCCTAAATTTGATCTCAAATTAGGTCTTAGATTACATCTATGAAACCCACTCACATCTGGTCACAGATTGGAACAGAGACGTCCTGGCCTCCACTGCTCTTCAGACGTATGCTGAAGCAGTATCAAGGAAAGGTGCACCACTGGACAACTGCTTTGGTTTTATAGATGGGACTGTTCGGCCAATTTCAAGACCTGGTACTGGGCAAAGAGTTGTGTACAAAGTACACAAGAGAGTGCATGGACTGAAATTTCAGTCTGTTACCTTGCCCAATGGATTAATTGGCAATATCTTTGGACCAGTAGGTGAGTACTTAATTTGCATCGCTCTAGATCCTTTATAGTACAAGTCTTACACACAAAAAAGCTAAGGATTGTCACTAACTTTGCCAAAAGATAATCAATTTAAAGGTCGGTTTTAAGGCCTGTACTAATGATAAATAAAAAATATATATGCCCTATTTTAGAACCCAGAACTCACAAACTTTACCCTTTCAGGCCCCACAAGTATGTCAGTACTTTCAGGTGAGAAATACCACATGGGGCTCTCTGTTGATTAGTCCAAATTTGACTAGAGAAATGGCACGAAAACCATTATTTCCTATGTATAGGGTTCTTGTGAGACAATAGTTGCTTTGATCAACTATTGCTTTTATCTTTTAAAATAACCTTTTTTAAACCCTTTTCTTTGCATGTGAGAGGGTTGTAAACATGATGCTGGGATGCTTGCCAATTCTGGATTGTTGAATGACCTAGGAAGATTTGCCTTTTCACCAGCTGGAACACCTATGTGTGTTTACGGTGATCCTGCATATCCCCTCCACATTCACCTCCAGGCTCCATTTCGACAAGACCATCTTACACCACTAATGGAAGCATATAATACAGCAATGAGCACAGTACACACCTCTGTAGACTGGATCTTTGGTGACATCATAACTTCTTTTAAGTTTTTAGATTACAAAAAGAACCTGAAGATAGGACTTAGCACTGTGGGCAAAATGTATGTTGTCTGTGCAGTGTTATGCAATGCCATAACTTGTTTATATGGCAATCAGACATCTGAATATTTTGAACTTGAGCCTCCAACACTAGAGAAATATTTCCAGTAAGTTTTGAGCGGTCTATGTGGAAATTAGTATTGTTAAGAGTAGCAAGGTTGAAGTTTAGCTAAGTTTATGTTCTCTGAAACTCAGTGCTTTATAAGCACTTTTAATTTTGGGATCTTACTTCAGTTTTCTCTCTTACGTTCCTGCCATTTACAAATCCAGCTTTCGACAACACACGAGTATAGCCTGCAAGAAAGTAAAAGAATATCATTTTCTCCTTCTCATCTTTGAATAAATATCAATCTCACTTCATCCTGCAAGCCGTTAAGGACAAAATTCTGGCTGAAATCCGAAACTAGAGGAGTGAAAGGCAGAAATACACTGACGTTTTCTGTACAACGCAAAAAGCAGTCTAACGTAGGCCTCCCACGACCTCGCGTCAAAACTGACAGCGTATGCCGGAAATGAAAATTACTTCCGGTCGCCGTCCCAAATCCTCTCGATGCTAAAGGTCCCTGGTGAGTCTTTCGTGGGGAAGGTTTGGATCTAAATGCAAACCTTATTTTACTTGGGATATGGCCGAGGAGTTCGCCTGCTGTTCGGCGGGCATTATTCGCTTGTTTTCGTTGTTTCTTTTTTGTCCAATTGCCGGCTTGCAACGTGCCATAGTGAAGTTAAAAATCGTTGGTATCGTGTCTTTCTTGACTACAAGTTGATGAAGCTTGAAAGAGGGTCCCAACAAACTCCTTACTACAAGATTTTGTTCGAAGCTGCCTTCGGTAAAGTGTTTTACACAAACGCTCAAATGCTTCGAGGGCATGAAGCATTCTCTTTTCATTTTTATAAGCCATTCTCTTTGAAGTTTGGGTCCTGGGGGAACTTGAAAGTGCTAACTTTTGATTTTGAGTGGTTTTCCTCTGAAGTTCACTGTGAACTTGAAATCAAAACAGTTTCAAATTTCCCACATTTCTTGAGCTCACCAACAATGATGTTACAAGTTTTATTTCCGACAATTATCCGACAATTTTCCCAACCGCTCTACGATTATGGAGGATAAAAAACAGTGATTTTGACATTCCAATATCTCCGCAATGCTTCGTTCAATTCGTTTGAAACTTCAGAATATGTTTATTTTATACTTAATGAGCACATTGAACTCAAATGAAAAAAAATGTCTAAATTTTGGTTCATTTGACTTTTAACCCTTTGCCCCCTAAGAGTGCAAATTGGCACACAAGGTCATAACTTTGTAAATATTTGATAGATTTCTACGAATTTTTGCCATGAAAATTGTCTTGTGAAGACCTGCTCATTGAAGTCATGAAATGTTGACCCCCTCCCATCCAAGACATGGTTGACCACCCCCAGAAGTTTTTAGTTCCATTTACGGGATGCAAATGGAATGCAAGACTTGTTTCATATCAAGCTATGCACTAAGAGCTGCTAAATAAGCTATAGTTTAGGGGTATACCTAATATAGCAGAAGACTGATCCATTTTTGAAGTCGTTCATTTCCCCATTTTAAAGCAATTTCTCTCAAAATGTCTATCTCCTTCATAGCTGCTGATGTCAATTCTTAAATAAGCTGATTGGGGGTTTTCAAATGGCATATTGTACAAAGGCAGAGTGTCTTTATTTGCCGATTTGGGAAAAACTGCCGTTCACCTTAGGGGGTAAAGGGTTAAGACTGCTTTTGACATGAAATTGGAGTCTAAATCAACACGAACGTACAGATATCAACACTGCGGTGGAGAGCTGATCTATAGCTTTCTAAAACCTGCATCGTCCTAAATGGACTGAACAAGAGCTTCCTACATCATTACAAAAGAGACTTACTGGAGTGCTCAGTTGTTCTCTTTGGCACCCCATGGTTTAAATAGAAGAAAGGAATTTCATTCGAAAAACAGAATTTGCTATAATTAATTTCCTCTCCTATATTTTACGTTACTGATTAATCGTTCAAAGGCCCTTTTCTTGGATTTTGTCAGCCCCTTAGGTGTTGATTAGACTCGAAGGCCCTGCCAGGGATCTTATTATGATTAATATTATTAAGGGTCCCTCCAGGGATTTTGTTGGTAATTAATTTTGCTCTTTCAGGCTCCAAAGGCCTCGTTTTTGGGATTTTGGTACGGTTGATGTTTACAGTTGTATGTAAGGGTGGGTTTAGCTTTTTCTAATGCTTGCCGCAAGCCTCTTCGGTTATTCTATTCGTTTTAGCCAGTTTGGTTTTTTAGGTTTTGTCTCATATTTTGCTGATTATTTCATAGTAACTTGTTTTCGATTTATTCAATATTTGTCGCTTTGTTGATTTTGTTTTTTGATATCTATTAATTAGCACCACTTTCTGCTCTTTCACGTGATTTTGTACCTTATTCATTAGTTGTCACTTGTAATTACGTAATCACTAGCACCTCAATCTTATTTAAAGCCCGTTTTTATTCAAAAGTTGTAATAACTGAAGAAGTTCTCAGACCGAAACATTTTATTAAATTTTTTAAATCTTTTTTAATGTCAGAAGTTGTTCGTCTTCGCAATATTTTAACTCTCTACGTTCGTTTATGCTGTGAGGTTTAGACTGGGAATCTTGACTGATCCTCCTGACGTGGTGACACCTTTGTTGGCCTGAGAGTTCCAGTAACAATTTTATATATACAGTGTACATATACCCTGACCCTGTACACCCCAGATAATCATATTTTAAAGTGAATAAATGTTTGAAAGAAAATTCGCCCTGAGTGGGATTTGAACCCACGTCCCCCCGCATACTAGTCGGGTGTGATATCCACTACACCATCAGGACAACC
>Ga0126339_10002419_pt1:5000-13354 | contig 13354 bp, 6 predicted proteins | sample OrbTmetagenome_2_FD_92532 | JGI IMG/M metagenome (GOLD analysis project Ga0126339, IMG submission 92532) | Coral microbial communities from Petempiche,Puerto Morelos, Mexico - Orbicella T R C metagenome | ecosystem: Host-associated > Invertebrates > Cnidaria > Coral | place... | reverse complement strand
GTGACAATAGATTTTTGTTCAAACTTTGTCCACTGAATATTTGTCATATGATAACTTCAATTTTGAAATAAAAAAGGGGGGTGCCCATGCTCATTAAGGAGCAGTGAGGCATTGAAAATGCCCTATTTTGGCATTATTTGATGCTTATTATAAGAACGCATTCCCAGTAATTTTAAAATCTTTATGAACCCAGACTCATAAGAACACGCATTAACCTACAGTCAATACATTATGTCGGACACAAATAAACATTTTAAGTTTGATTCAGGCAGAAAGCTAAATCCTTGATTAAAAATTTGAACCAAATTTCTTGACGTGGTTATCGACTGCAAAATAGAAAAGACCACAATGTATCTGCTATTTTTCTTGTTTATTCAATTTTCAGCAATAGAAATTAGATCAGTCTTTTCTCACGCAAAGCTTATGATTAGTTGATTACAGTGACTGGAAAAAAAATTGTGGTGCCCGTACTCGTTGGTGAGCTAGAGCCATTTTTCAACTGACAGAACTCAATATCAAGGCAAATCCGTCATGTTTTCAATATGCTCGTGCACGAGCGCGCGCTAATGACGCCATGAATTATGCGCAGTAAGGATGCGCAATGCAAATGTGAGGAATGACCTTAATTGATTAATATAATTCATTTTTTTTTTGTCTTGTTAAGGTTTTTCCATTCTCGCGTGGCTTGTAAGCAATATCTTTCCACTAGTAAACCGGGAAATATATTGTAAGCAGGATCATTTTTTATAACTTGTGTTACGATAGCAAGTTACGAGTTGCTGTTGTTTCCGCAAAAAACCATTAGAACACAAATAATAATAATAATGATAATAATAATTATTATTATTATGATTATTTTTTTTCTGACATGAGGACAGTTTGTTTGAGATCATTCTTTCTAAAGTTACACGTCTATAAACGATCAAGGATCTGAAACGCCTGCTCACCAATTTTTTTTAGGGGGGTGGACATTGTCAGAAAATAATTTATTCCCCCTCAAAAAGGGGTTTAATTCCGATTTAATTCCAAAATCGAACCCCTCGAACTGTGTACAAAACAAAATGTGGGAGAGTGTCTACGAAGATAGAAGATCACATGACATTGGGAATCCTTACCCAATCTACTCCGAAATTAAAAAAATTACTAACCTTCCATGTCCTCGAGGATGCAAAACACTATAATGAGGATCTGTGACAGATTTGCAATGCTCTATAGCTGACTTTTTTATAACAGTAACCTAAACGAACAAATAAAAGAAAGACCTTAAGAACATAAATTGTTAAAAAAATATCAAGTCCTCATTTTATTCATACGGCGCTATCTCCTTGCTACTTATAGGCTTACCACTGCACAGTTGATGAGAGCTATCATCATTTTCATCGTCATCGTAACCGCAATAACGATAAGAATTACTGTCAGTAAATGCCACTGTTTTGCTAGATTCCGACAAAGCACGCAGCTAGCGAAATAAACAAATTCTCAACCCAACGAATGCTTCGATGAAAGACATAACATTTGTTACGATAGCAGAAATTATACTTAAGAACAAAAACAACGACAGAAAACACCAATTGAACTGTCAATGTTTATGATGCGGAGCTTTATTTTTGTAAAAATGCTCAGAAAACACTCACATGCAGTGTAGTAACGCTCGTTTGCTTACTAGCGATCTCCAGTCATCTCAGCGAAGTGAACCTCGACAATTTTGTATCAACAGTCAACAGACGAGTGATCAGTTAAAAGCTTCCTCTGAAATTTTATCCTGTCCTCAGAGTAGAACCAGAGGAAGCAGACTAGTCTTTCCAACTTTCACGCCAGGTCGGGCATATCTTGCTGCAAGCGGCTGCAAGCCGTAAATAACTGTAGCTTCTTTTAAATACAACTCAGCATTTCGCTTTAGCATCCGTTCGTAATTTCCATTGGAAAAGTACACGTTTTCATGAGCCACGATGCGGCCGGATTCCTCTGGACCAGAAACCTTTAGATCCTTATTAAGAATTAAACTGAAAATCGAACTTTGAAGGGATCGGTCTTTTCTCGAAAGCCAATTGAAACCGAAAGGTTAGCTCAGTGAAGTTTATTTTGTGACTGACAGCTGTTGTCTCATTAGCCAATCAAATTATTTGAACAGTTCTAACAAGGATTGTGATTGACTTATTTTTGCGTGCTTTATCAGAGAACAGATACACGCTGATTCCACTTTTCCTCCTCCACTCCCCAATGTGTGGGGATATCATAAAACAAATAAACAAGCCTCTACTTAGTAAAGCACGCAGGAAGCGGTGAATCACTCAAGAAGTAGTGAGAAACACTCGACTACGTCTCGTGTTTCGCCCTGCAGTTCTTTTGTGCTCTACCGCTTCCTGCGTGCTTTACAACAGAGCAGAGCACAGTCGAGGTTTCTTTATTTGTTAATTAAAAAGTGATTCGGACGCTTAAATTGTAGAGGTCGTGAGAAATTCGACAATTCAAAAATTCTGGGTATACTTTGATAACCAGCTCTACAAGCTGTAATTTGATATGGGGGTAACACCTCTAAAGGTAAATGTATACGATAAGTGCCCAGATGTACTTTTTGAAACAATTAGTTCATGCAAGGCGACCTCAGGCTGGGATGAAGTATACAAATTTTGAATTACAATAATTAGAGATTAAGCCACATCAGCCTTAGCTGGTTTTCCTGCGGATCCTCTATTCTGGTCGAGTTGGAATTTAGAGATGTTGGTTTATGTGGAGGGAGGAAAACCGGAAAATCCGGAGAAAAACCCTTGCAGAAAGGCAAGAACCAACAACAAACTCAGTCTACATATGGCACCGGGCAAGAATCGAACCCAGGCCAAATTGGGGAAGGCGAGTGCCTCTGGCCACTGCGCCAACCCTGCCCCCCAATATTGACCCGCGTGGCTTGTTATTTCTCTTGGATCAATAGAAACTGAAGGTTACCTTCAAATGCACGTCAATCTATGTGTGGGGTTGATGTCCGTTGCACTCTTTACTACCCATGCCAGTGAGTTTGCAAGTTGTTCAGAGGACATTGTTGTTGCTACTAAAACTATGTGCTGTTGCTACTGCTGTTCTTCTGTCGCTCGTGGTACTAGCCGAGTAAGTCGTAGGGAGGTTAAAAATTATTTTTATCGATCATAGAATAATTATAGAATAAGACATACATACCCAAACTGTGGGGAGATCAACATTTCTTGGGTCCCAAAACCGGCTGTTTCTATGAGATAACTCTGGGATTATAGCCTGTAGACCTTCCGTTACGCGACCTTGCTTACAAGCAGCCTTAATTTTAACGGTTAAAGTCTTCGTTCCCTCCTGAAGCTCAATTTCACAGGACGATTTAGTATCAAGCAGATCTACGTCTGGAGGCATCCGAAACCTAAGTTTTGGCAGTCCACGGTCGGTTTTGCGAATCGGTATCGTGGGCGTTATAGTAATTTCTTCAGTGGAAAGTTGACATGATTCCACCGTCACTACAGTGGGGTGAAACTAAAAGAAAGAGAAATAAAAGGCATCAAAAATTAAGCTTAAATCGCAGGAGCTGCATCTAAACTCACTTGCAACTTCTGAAAAAGGTGTCGGAGAGGAGTACTGTCAGTAATAATTCAGTTCAGCACCTCGAACGTCAATCTACTTTTGATAGCTCAAGAGAGGTGGCTTATGGTATGTGGGAGGCGTATCGGGGAAGAAAGAGCTCTTATATCTTTTTTTTTTTTTTTTTTTTTTTTTCCGACAAAAAATCTAATTAAATATGATATTGTTCAGAAAAAAAAAATATCTTCTTGATTACCTTCAATCCTGCGAAGAATGGAGCTCGGATGTTCTTTGTTGGTGACCACACGTTCTTTGGAGAAGTGGTGAACTTTGCAGAGACGTTGCAAACTATCTGTTGATATAAGGAAACAGATCTAAGCTTAATTTAAAAGTCGCTTCATCTGAATTGCTCGCCCTCGATAACTATGTTTCCTTTCAAATAACAACAGAAAAAATCGGGGCCAGGAGAGGGCTTGAAGCTATTCCCTTTGAAAATCGTTTGCGTCCTTTATCCAAAGGAGCTCAAAATTTGAGATGTAAATATTGAAAAAGCTCAATCCATCTAAAATAGTAACAAAATCGGGTAAAATCTGGTAAAATTCAAAATTCCAAACTGTGATCCTCAAGACGGACTGAGTTTTATAACTTTTTTTTTTATCCAAAGTTCTACATTGAAATGAAAAAAATATGAAAAGAAATGAAAAAAATCAACTGAAACATCGGCGAATTGTTAATAAAGACTCGTGCGCTGTAAATGTAAAATCAGTAATTAAAGTTAATGACATTTCTCAGAAAAACATAATGCTCTACAAACTTACCCATTGACCTATTCTGTACCTAGAATGTTCCAGAGTGGAATGAACTTTTGCATTGGCAACGCTTTGGCAAGGCTCTCCATTTCCAAGACATATTTCCTCACTTTTCAAAGATTTTCCTTCGGCAAACCAGTCTATTCTGTAGGTCACATTCTTCCACTTCTCGACGCCATTAAAAATATTGACCTCACACAGCAAGGTTACTTCCACGTCCGGTTCATTTCGGAAAGTAATACTAGGATCTCCAAGGTTGTCACTGGAAAATGCTGTTGGTGGGTCTGTCCAAATTGATACATTATAACAAAAAAATATAAATATATTTAACAATTATTCCACCAGCGCCCGTTGGATATGAGATGGTAGATAGCTGACGAGGCGCGTAGCGCCGAATTGGCTGTTATCATCTCATATTCAACGCGCGCGAGTGGGAAAATTGTTTTATTGAAAAACGCCCCCAAAATATAGAAAACTAAAATGGAACAAAAATAAAAACGAATCAAGAAAAAAAAAAATACGCGTACGCTTAACATATTTGTAGAACACTATAATCGCTAACTCTTGAATTGCATTGTCCAATGATCCAGTTTTAATATCAAATATTTCAAGTCAACAAAACATGTCTCGACAGAAACGTCTATCATTGTCAGTTACAATAACTGACGCTAAATTTGAATAATGAAAGTGCACGTCCTCTATGCATGTAAAAACTGATAGTTTTTTCAATTGAAAAACTTGTTCTCTGAATTAGTCTTGCCACTACGTGTGAAGATATCAAGCCTTTTGGATGATAAATGACAAAAACAGACAATGCCCTTTAGTCTCATTTTTTTTTTATAAATTTATAAGCGAGTGCGACTTACCATAACAATCTGGGTGCACCCCTTCTTTTCCGTAAGGACATGGTGTCACGTCACCTAAAAGATAGAATGTGGATCAATTTCACCTTACAAAATTAAGTCCCGGTCCACACTGCGCCTGAGAAATTTGAAAACAGAGCTCTATTTCTACGGTTAGGCCTACCGTCTACACTAATCCGTCAGCTTTTCGAAAACGCTCTTCAAACCGGAGGAATTTGAAAACGGCGGCTTTGTGTTTTAGTGTGGATGCAAAACATTTTAAAAAGGCACTTTTTGAAAATGATGACGCCACAATAATCATGTGATTTCTCTACCCGAGGTTTTCCTCAAACACAGATCCAAAATGACGGGTGATTGTTGCTTTTGCAAATTCCTCCGGCGTAGTGTAGAAAGAACCTAAAGCACATCTCATGACTTTTATTTAGCAACAAAATTATTATTTCATTGGTATGGCAATTTGCGACGACCACATTATTAAAAATTTTATATTTCTCACCAGCGCAATAAGCGATTGCGCAATAGTAGGTTGGCCTAAGATAGTAAACGTAGTAATCGCCACAGTTTTTGACATTTATGTCGAAGGTGTCGTCGCAGACGAAGCCAAAACTGTTGATGCATACTTGGCGAACAACATTTCCTTCTGCTACTGTTGGATGGCGACCGTTTAACCAAATAGGGTCGTGTGTTCCGCAGTGATATTCTGGCACTGTCTTTTCTGGCATCATGACTTTTCCGCCAGCATCACTTGTGAAGCGATACCATCCCCATTGCAAGTCGCGATCACACAATGCTGGTTGTCCCGGTTGCCAGACACTCTTGATGCTACGTCGAGGCTCGTTGATCTCTTTGTAAGTTGAGTCGCTGCAACAGTTGTTGCAATTTGCTGCCTGACATACTTGGAAATTCAAGTGGACAGTGATCAAAAAGAAACTCAGACAGGCAAGCTGACTGAAGCTCGCCATGTTACTAAATCACGCTCAACGTGTATAGCTCCTGGTCTAGTTGATTTGATCGAGTTCTGGTTACAAATATATCAAGGGGGAAGAAGGAACGAAGCTTTATAAGATCGTTGCCAGGTAGATTGTGATTGGTGAATTGCTTGCATGACACCATTTTTATGTTCATAATTAATGAGGCATAGCGATGTACATGTTCATTTGTGGTTTAATTGGCCATATTATGTTTCCGTCGATGCTGAAGGAAGTTCATAACCGGTTTTCATCGTTAATCATTCAACTTCCCTTTTTGAAATAACGAAAATAAATGCCTTCCGTTAAGCTGCACCGGAAATAAACCGGCCACGTCTAGGCAGTTCTGTTCCTGAATTTTGCATGAGTACGCATCAAGTATATTTGGTGATTTCAAAATAAAACACTTCCTTGGTATTTATACGTGCATTGGCATATGGCAGTGCTTACGATGGATGTCACTGAATGATGGTAATAATACGGGTGGCATGGAGAGGAGAAAACTTCATTTACTCGTCATTCCCTAGTACCCTTGAGGTACTGTCTGCCACTAAGGCAAAATAATATTTTCTCTTCTTAGATCGTACTCAATCTTAACTATTTTGAGGCCAATGGCTTTTGATTACTGTCATCTAACAAAACGCCTTACAGTTTTGTACTGACATTAATGTGCGATAATTAAATTGGTTTGAAAATCAAAGTTTATTACCAGATGCAGTCTATTGAACATAAAGTATACGAGACCTAGTTTTCAATGAGCAAATCGTTAACGAGGCACATAAGTACTCAGCTCACGAGGAGAGGGCTTATAAAAATGTAAATCACCTAAATTCAAAGAATCTGTAATGCATACATGCGAACACGCAACCATACCTCAATGGAGGAATAGTTGTGTGCCTTATACTTGAAATGGCATATGCAAATTCTATCGCCACTAATCAGAATTTTTTCCCCTCGCTCCTAATTCTCATGATTAATGCCCATAAGATCGCTATGAAAGTCGCTGAAGACAAAAGCTGTATCTGTTATTAACTGTTCCGCGATGGTAGCGACAGTGGTCGTCGTTGTCGCAACTATCGATCGGTGAGATAAACTTCGATTCAGTTTTGATGCTCGTGATGAATGATGATCGTTGTGAACCGCTCAAAAGAGATTGTGGTGATCGTTACAATGATAAATACACTGAAAATGCGCTGTTTCCACACAGGATCCAGGTCCTCTTGCGCACTCTTTTCTCGTGATTTCTCTGGCGATCGCATAGCTGTCATATGGTACGTGGATAGCGAACGAACCAAGTTGCAAGTACATACATTTCATGTACTCACCTTTTACTAAAGCGATCGCAATCTCTGTAGCGATCATCTGGAGACCAGCCTCTCTAACAAAGCGAATCTTTAAATCTGAAGAAAGGAGTGATTCACAACAGCTTTAGACGCAAAGGATTCAGTGGTTGTCGGAACAAATAACACGGAATCAAGGAGTTCGCAATTCTTTTTCTTCGAGACATGAAAACCGAAGAAATTAAATGATCACTAGACCGTTAGTCTTTATTTGGATAACTGGAGCATTGTGTCAGTGATTCACAGCATTTTAGGACCTAAAAATCTATCGCCGGATCAGACTCTTATGTCTCTTCAAATTCGAACTATACTCGGAAGTTTGGAAAGAGATACCGACAATCCTACAGGAAGTTGCTTTCGGGGATACTCTATTTGTTACACGAAGTAACCGGTCGTATTTTTGGCACAAACAAATGTTCCTTTTATCGTCTCTTTTATTTGTCTTTGGATCATTAACATCCCAATTAGTATGCATCGCGCGTGTGATAATAGCGCTAGTTGCATAATAATTCACAGTGCGTATATAGTCCTTACCGAAATGATTCCCAGCAGCCCAGCTGGCTACATCGTAATAGTATGTATTGCACTGGGTTAGCTTCAATTTTGTACTCCATTAAATGAACTTAAAACAAACTAGTTATCGTCCCATGGCTTAACGCAGCTAACCAGTTCGATACGTTCCAGTCTGTTTTCAGGGTCATGCATGACAGACAAAGGAGTAAAATGATGTCTGATCAAGTCTTTTCTTGGCTAAACGTAATGAACTAGCAATGTAGTCATTTCAAGGTCCACTAACCGTAGTGCTTTCATAACACGAACTATGCGCTATGTAGGGAA
>Ga0126339_10002418_pt1 | contig 13355 bp, 10 predicted proteins | sample OrbTmetagenome_2_FD_92532 | JGI IMG/M metagenome (GOLD analysis project Ga0126339, IMG submission 92532) | Coral microbial communities from Petempiche,Puerto Morelos, Mexico - Orbicella T R C metagenome | ecosystem: Host-associated > Invertebrates > Cnidaria > Coral | place: Petempiche,Puerto... | reverse complement strand
TCAAGACCGTGCTGACTGTTTATCAAGGAAAAATTTATTTTTCAGTCAACGCATTTTTTGACTCATTCCCGAGGTGGTTTTTTGTTGTTGTTGTCCCTTTCCCCTACATGTAGTGCATGCAAGAAGAATACATTGCGCATCCAACGAAGAGAACATTTGTGTCCTAACACTGGATCTTCGTGTCAACAACTCTCCGTGAAGGTTACCTAAGATTATTCCCATGGTTGAGAAGTCTGCCACGCGCGGAGGCATTCGCCGCATTGCCAAATATCCGGAATTTGAGATAATTTGATAACCGCAAAAACTTTCATCAATTAACAGGAAACGGGCCGATATTCAATGGTTCCTTGGTATGCTCTCCCTCGGAGTAATTTACTTCAGATATTTACAAAGAACAAAAAAAAAAAAAACAAAACAAAAAAAATAGAACGCTCTTCCTTTAGTATACAGTCGACAATCACAATCTCAAACTGTTAGAAAGGAAACAAGAAAATGAATAATAGTTCGAGACGTCGGCGATTCGAGATAGCTGATAGTAAGTGGCGGAAAAAGTGTATTGGGGGAAAATTATTTGAGTTCGAGATGGCGGGGAGTTCGAGAAAACGGAATTCTACCGTTAGTATCACTATGATCAATAGTGTAAATAAAAATTTAAACGGAATTCAAGAAAATGCGAACTAACGAAACTTAAATTGATTTGCTGCTAACTGAAAAACAAAAAATCGTTTTGATATTGAGTTGCGATTTTTTAATAGACGCACGATACATGTGTAATTTTAAGGTGTGGAAATCAAATACGAATCTAGATATTTACAATCTAGAGCCCCGGGAAAAACAAGAACAATTTAGCCACGTTAAATATAAGTTATGTTAGTTAAAATAGATGGTGTGAGAATAGCCTGCGAACAGGCTCCCGTTGAGGACGGAAAAAAATTTCGGCGATCGCGAAACAGAAGAATTCGGAGAGCAAAGCGATAAGGGCAGCACACCGGGAGCCTGTTCGCAGGCTAGTGTGAGAACGCGTATCAATTTCTCTTCCACTGCTGAGATTAGACAAGAGAAAGGGGTAGGGAGCCCCCTCCTTCTATCCCTGCTCTCACTCTCCCCCACCACTCCCCCGTTATACGCCTGCAACGCAGGCTATGTCTCAAAGCAAAACAAATATGACGGGAGAATTCGTATTTCGTTGTCGGGAACAAGCTACGCACGGTGCAGACGTTCCTATAGCGTGACACGCTAAATCGGAGAAAAGACTGCGTTACGAAAAATTGCGTCACAAGCCCCTAACCACCCTAACAAATCGAAAACCGCCAATGTAGGACGGTGCCATAGCTTTAGACTGATAGTAAGATTAATAAAAGTGAAGGGAAATTGAAAATAACACTTACTGGCTGATGCGCGATTCTTTCAGTGGCCGCTGCGGGATGTCGATTCTTCCTTGACTGAAAGAACGCTGTTGTTGGAAGCGAGGCCTCTCCTGTGAAGGTGTCCCGTCACCTGTTTGCTTCATTCCTCCTTCAAAGTTGGCGATCCTAGCTTTGACGCTGGGCGACGTTTCCACATTGGTGACTTTGTCATTCATGAGTCGTATTAAAATCTGCGTGTCTTCAATCCGGCCCTTTTCCGCTTCGCGTTCGTTCTGCGGCGGCCATCGTCCAACGTCACCAGGCGATTTAATTGGCGCGGTCACGTCGCTGAGCATTTTCCTTGGCGGAAGTGTGCTTGAGCGGTTGTTGGGCCGGACTTGCTCAGCTTCCGCTGCCATCTGTCCCGAACGGTACACCGTCGGAGCGGTGCTCTTCTCTTCAAAAGACGAGGAAGATGAGGAACGCATGTTTCTTATCACGACTGAGGAGCTATACCGCAGGCTGGAGGACTTGGAAAGTTTTCTGTCAGGAGTGACATCACTGGACGTCGAGGAATGCGCCCCTAGTACGCTGTAACCCGCGGGCTCAGCATGCCAAGACTGCCTTGTGACCTCACTTCCGGCTGGCTTGCTCTCCGCTACATGGTCTGTCGGCCACGATCTAGACACGCTATGTTTTGGTTGATCAGGCGCAATTTCAGGTATTCTCGCAACTGCGCCAAATCTTGGTGGAATGTGCACTTCTTCCTGGGGTCGCCGTCGATCGCGAGTCCGAAACGAGCTGAGGAGCTTGGATACGCTCCGCCTGGGCGGGGGAGCAGGACCCTGTCTACGTGCACCACCCACAGAGGAATCCATTGTTCCCACAGAATCAAGGCTAGAAGTGCTCTCACTTGAAGTCATTTTTGGTCCAATGATGTCCCTTGGCAGGCGTACTTCCACTGTATCACCAGGTGTTGCGTACGTGAGTGAGTTCCAAGGCGTTTCTGATTGGCGTGGAGACGTGTCATTGGGTTGTGTGTCACGCAATTGCTTTTCCTGCATCAAATTCGAGGAACTATAGCGTTGGGGTCCTCTTGCGTGATTCACTGTGTTACCAGATTCGTTCCATTTGACCCCCATTGCCGTGACTGTCACGCCGTAAGAGGTGGGACCGCCGAAACTTTTGCTTCGAGGAAGAGATTGACTGAAAGAGAACAAAGTTATACAGATAAGTATAAACAAACACTAATGAAGAAGGCATACATGTATACCTTCGACACACGGTGACAAATTGGGATTGTTACAATTGATCAACACTCAGCTCTGAGGGGCACACGACGACTTCGCGCACGTGTAGCATGAGCTCGTCACGCAAAGGGAAAACAGCGTCTGCGTGACAGGCAAATGTAAGCGTCACAATCCAGTTGTAGCGTTTGGAATTTTCTACATATTCCCTGGCCATTTAAATGGAACGCAATTCCTTTTTTCCATGTATGCCATAGCCCTTGGTTGCGTGAAACCCAGAAAAAGAAAATTTGAGCTACTAAGACTAAACTTAAGACTTGAATAACAGCCCCCTTTCCTTACCTCTTGTTGACATCTGATCTCTCCTGCAGGCTTATCTTTCTATCTGACATGTCTCTGTAATCCAGACTCCCAGTCTGAGCCACATGTCGTGGAGCATCCATCAGCCACCGGCCAACCCAGTCATCAGGGTTCTTTGAATTTCCACTGCTTCTTCCTGTCTGTTGACTTGATTTTGCCAAGAGACATAATTAATGAATAAGCCAAACACAATCAGTTCAATCCACACAAATGAAGAGAATGCAGAAAATGATTTATTTCATTTACTGTCAAAAGATTTTGCCTTGATGAACTGCAAAATTCTCAAAACGGATATTCTAACTATTGTATGACACACAGGGAGTATCATCTTTACAGGCTGGGACTAAAAGGCTATAGGAAATGAGTAAGGATGGAACTGTGCTCTCGTATGCTGAAAGGGTCTACTGTGTGCCTCCCACATAAGCCTCACACAAGGTTTCATGTACATGATGGCCTTGGGAACTTACAAATTCATTACTTCTAACCATGGAAGCATCAGTGACAAAAATGTTACTTACTTGTCAGCCTCTCTGCCTGTAGGAGACACAGCAATGTTGGTGCTCTTCACCATCACCTTCTGTATGCGACCAGGGCTGGTCAGCGTACGTTGATGCATCACTGGCCAGTGACCTTCTGGGAGGCTGACACCACTAACAAGAGAACAAAATGGTAAGTGTCCCATCAGACATGTCCCTTATCAGAGAAAACAAACAAGAATCATATCAGACAACAGACATCAGTTCCTTCTTAGAGAGAAGACATAACTCCCTTGTCACAGGACACACAGAAGGCCCTTACCACAGGAAAGACAGTCACACAAGCCCCCTTACCATAGAACACATACAATTCCCTTGTCAGAGAACACACAGAAGGCCCTTACCACTGAACACACCCAAATACCTCACTACATAACAGACAAAACTCGGCCCGTTATCACACACAAGCTCCTCATCACAGAACACACACAAACCCCCCACAACAGAACAGAAACAAGTCTTTTATCACAGAACAGATGCAAGCCTTTTCATTACACAATACACAACACACATACAAGTCCCTTGTCATACACAAGTTCCTTATTGCAGAAGAGACACAAGTCCCCTGTTATAGCGGAACACACACAAGCCCCTTATCACAGAACAGACACAAGTCCCCAGTTATCATTGAACACAGGACTCCACATAAAGTATGACTTCTCTTATCACAAACAAACACAACTAAGTCCATCATCACAAACAAGACTCAAGTGCCTTGAAAGAGAATGAACAAGTGCTAACCCCTTAACAAAACAGACACAAGTTTCAAAATTACAGTCATTCCAAAATGGACCTGCTGCTCAGGTGCTGTTGGCACATTAGAAGAAATCTGGTTGCACCCTTGATGACATTCCCAAGTCCTGTTACACTAAAACTACCATGATTACTATATATAGTATTAAATCATTTTAATTAACACTCAGCTCACATGGTACTAATTAAAGTTCAAGGTTAAATTCTTTGGAAGGTCAACTTATTTTTAATGAACGTTTACTAGTTTTAAAACATATCATTTTAGTCTTTAGATTTAATACTTGTTGAATTACCGCCTTAAACTCCAGGTTCTGCCATAGATTTCTGTTCCTGGTCGGTTGAATTGTGCTGCTCCAAGAAGGCCTGTGCTACTGTGGAATCTTTTAGCAGTTACATTATTCAATGAGTTGATACGTCTGGGAGGAAACGATTTAATTTAATTTAATTTACAGTTTAACAATCAAAGATAGATATTTCTGTCATCATTGTCACAAATTACCAAAAAATCTTTTTTCACTTTTAACACAAACTTTTTAAACACATGCATGCAATTAAAGGAAATAACTAATTAAGTACCTGTAACTTATATTCTCATGTTTGTTACATATTTGAATTTACGTATTGTTATTTAGTATTATTAGTGTTACCCAGGTAAGTATTGACAGAATTTACGAATTAATCTTTCTGTGACACAGGTTAAATTAGCTTTGAGTTACTAATTAAAAAGTCAATGTAAATAATCATTTTTAACAATGAAATAGTTAATAATAAGTAGATTCTTTTAATTTTTTTTCTTTCAATTGTCACAAGTTAAATGTTTGTCACAATCCACATTTCTAATTAAAACAGTCTGAAATATTAGGGTTAAGTGCTAACTGTTCTATACTTGTAAGTAAGTCAAGTTTTGACACCCTTCATCCTTTCAGAATCAGTTGTTGATGAATGCAACGTATTCAGGTTAAGCAGTGTCTATTTCACGTGACACTGTCAAGCAAGCAATAAACACAGAGATTTGTTTCTGTTCAGACTCTTGAATAATCACTTTATGTCAAGAATCATAAGGTGTCCTAAGTAAGGTCATCATCACAAACAAACAAATCCTGTATTATTCAATCCTTGCAATTCTTTGACATTATTGACCACATTCTGTTGAGTAAAAACTCAAATGGCTTAATGCAGTGTGCACAACGGAAGTCCTGACTGATAGCCCAGGGCTGTTGGAATGTGTCTGACACTTGCGTGCGTCTGCTCTTCTTAGGAAAAATCTTTCAGAAAATTCAAATTACAGTTCAGGTACTGTAAGATATGAACTTCTGGGGGGCTAGTGAGAATGATTTTCTGGCTAGTACATCAGAGTTACAGCTTGCCCAAAGGGCAAGCACAAAAATTTCTTTTCTAGGCATGGTTACTATATGTACAACAACCACAGAAAATTGTGTACACTGTAAAGTGACAATGAAAAACAGTGTAGAGATTTTTACAATTGTTTTTTTTGGCTGTTTATACTGTAAACACAGCACTTTGAAAGAGGGGGATCTTTATCCAACTCTAAATTACTGTTCTGTATGTACATGTAAGCACTACAGGGGAACTATCCATTTCTTACATCCCAGATTCTTGTCCCTTCATGTGCCCTTATGCAACATTATTCATTGCATGAACAAAGCCCTCTCCTACCTTAGACCATCTACTTCTGCAGGACTTGTTCTGCCATTTGCTATCTCTGTTGATGACCTTGACAATCTTTCACTGGTTTCCTCCATGATGGATGAATTAGAAATATTTGGTTGCGATTCTGCTTGACGATAGCTCTCTAACAAATTTTCATGCGAAGCACTAAGGTTGTCAGTGGAATCGGAAATATTAGAAGGCTTCTTGTTCTGAGTTATCTCAGCAAATTTCTGTTTATCTACGTTGAACGTGGAATAGAAATCTGATGAAGAGAAAAGTTCAGAAGCTGTCTCGTAGAGATTTGGCACTTTGCTCTTTTTCTTGACCACAGCACCATTGGAATGATTCGTAGGTCCAGGTATAACTCCACCTTCTCTGTAATTAATAAGAGAATGACAGCAAAGAAATATTAATTATCATTTGAAGAAATTGACAGAGCATGTACAAAAAGCCTTACACAAACATGAAATGGGTTTCAGAGAGCTCAGTAGAGTTTGCATGAGTATAAACTGTATGCAATCACCAACCATACTGTTTTCATTTCCCACCTCTCGAATAAGTCAGATGTACTGCAGTGATTAAAAAAATGGAATAAATTTTAAGTCTGAAGGGAAGTATGCTTTGCTAGAAGTAAATAAATACACAAGGAGTATCTTATTGGCTTAGTTCTATTCATATCAGTCTCCATAATTTGCAATTACACCCAACTTGCTAATCATAAGTTAAAATTATCCCTGCAAAGTATACAGCTCACCTTTTCAAAGCAATTTTAAGCTTTTGTCTTGAACACCTCACTAATTCAATTGCCTCTGCTCGAGACTGGCATTCAATACCATTTATAGCCACAATTTCATCTCCCACTGCAATGGCTTGAGAGAGATCAGCCTTACCACCAGGAGTAACCTGAAATAAAAAAAATAGCTTCATGAATGTGAATATCTTACCACATATTATGGCCTAATGAACAGGAATTCTCCATTTGCCAAGGATAGGAAGATTAATATTAATTTAATATCATCAAAATCTCATCTGTTTCCAGGAGAATTTTGCATCTCCATCAAAAGTTTTTTTTTAGTATTTTGTAATCAGTCTCTACACGTACACGTTAGTGTGTACTTTTCCACAACAGAGTTGTATCCCTGTCTTTCAGTGTTGATGTTTGGAGTCAAACACACAGCGTGAAGCAAAAATATTTTTTTCTAGATGAGCTATGTTGTAAGTTGGGGTAGTGCTACAATGTAACTTGATTTCCATTCTCAATGGCGTTACATGCGCTTTAAGCCCTGAGAGAACACAATTTTTTTTGCCTGTTAGTGTACATATAACCATCATTCCTCAGGGACTGGACAGTATGGAATCCATCAATTCCCCTGGTTGAGATGGATATTGACAGAAATCAACAGCCTCTCATCTAGAATTACAGCATTTGTCTATCTAAAGAAAGTTCCAACATCGGCAGTGTAAGCAAAGAAAAGCACCATGCAGCCTTTTATTTTGCTTTTATTTAGTCATATAATTTTGTTGTTAGCTCTTCAGGCAAAAAATAAACAAATCAAGTATTTATATATTATTTTTAAATATTGTTTTTTAAATAAACAAATGAATAAATGCATAGATCTATACAACTTCACAAGAGCACATACATGTTGTATCATACACAATTTACAGCACAAAGGAAAAGAATAGAGAACAAAACCTCAAGTTTTGCATTTTATTCTATATATACAGGAGACATTGTCTTCAATTACCTCAATTTCCAAGTAGGAATATAAATAATACAACCAAACTGTCATTAGCTAACCGATAAAAATGTTGGGGATTATTGAATGAGGGAAGCTTGTTTGTGGCTGCTTCACTTTACAAAACTGCAATAAAGTTCTGGCCAGATCTACCACCCAGTCTCAGGGTGTACAGAAAAAAAAATTCAACTTTGTCTTCATGCAAGCTATGATGTACAAGTCATACCATCATTTTCAAAAGGCCAAAAAATATTTTCCCATTACCAGAATACATATCAATCAGCAAAAGCTAAATTTAAAACAATAATTTGATCTCTTAAGTACACCTGCAATGCCAACTGTCTCAAATTTAACACCAAAAATCTTCCCTGCCTGTCAGAATAGAAACCATGTACCCAACCACAAAATCTCCTAGCCCAGAGCTATCAAAAACAACCTTTTTACCATGCTGACTGGATCTTATCTACAAGTGGGTATAACAAAATGTTTTTCATATTCAGGGTTTGAAAGATGTTCCACATTTTTTCTGCTATTTTATAAGTGAGTTGAAACCTGAAAATAAATGCTTAGAGAAACCCCTGCTATGACCTAAAGAGCCTGATGAAAAAATTTGGATACCATGTTGTCATCAGATACATTGAACAGACAATTAGATAATACTGCTACAGAAACAGAAGTGAAAAATAAACATGGGATTGTACAATTAGAGGCAATGTCAACAACTTTGTCACAAAATCTGCATATTTTATTATTAATCCTCCCTACATCCTAGACCTCTTTTGGGCCAGGGAAAAATAACAGAAGAGTTACAAATTATCCTTAAATTATCATACATTTTAAATTAGATTAAAGGTTTATCAGACAGAAGCTTGACTCTAATTACCAACTTCTCTAAAATTATTTAAAAAGCAAGGCAAACTTGGATAGAGGGAATGCAAAATTATCTTTTAAGTATAAAAGCTCAATATAGCTATTTGTTGCAAATAATATCTTACAACATGCCATCTGGCATAGTAACAAAATTATACAATAATTATCATTATCAATTTTTTTTTTGCCAAACAAATTGTTTCTAGGGAGTTCAAAAGCAGCACATATCAAGGAAATTATTTTATGCATCGAGAATTCTAGACCTAATATTATTCAAAATTTATACACATTCCAAGCAAGGATAAATGAACTTCAAACAACGCCTCGAATCTGCTTACAGGAACATATTACACTAAGTAACGAAAAAATCCCAGGGGAAAAACGTCTTGATCAGATAAATCGAGATCCATTTAGCAAGAAAAGAGTGGAAGTGAATTTTTAAGAGTTCCTCAGACTCATAAACAAATAGGCTAGACAAAATTATATAAACTACGCTGAGGGAAAAGGGAGATTACCAACAATAACAAGAAGGATTCCGGACATTCTTACTACCTCCGTGTAACACGACCACGCAGAAAGGAAATAATTTTTCCTGTTGGTTTTTCTAGACGTGAAACGTCTTGCTGTTCTCAGAATTACTCGACCATGTCCTATATTTCGTACGTATTTGCAACTTGCCAAGCTTAAGGCGGCGTTGCAACGTTTTCGAAGTTAATACTTAACATTGAACGAGGAAAATTGTGACCTGTTTTTCTGTTTTAACTTTACAAACATTCCCTGGCCGTCGAAACCACTTCGTAAATTAGGAAAGAAAGATAACCTTGTCAAATTTGAGAAGACATAGAATTCCACATAGCATAAAATTTCACGAACCTCGTTTGTCGAAGGTGATCCCCAAAACAGACGTGTGCTAGATTTCAAACCTGAGTAGTCGTTCCACAACGTTACCGTGGAATGCGAGAGATTTTAGCGCAACTTCGACGTAACACAATATTTAAACTCTGCACTCTGTCATGAACGCAACATCCTGCGAATTTCCAATCGCTAGAGGGCTTCTGATAAGAAAGTGAGCTTCGAACGTCAATCATTGCTGCTGGTGGTGGGCACCCAGTCAGCAATTCATACATTTCGTGCGTACATTTGTAGCGAATCCTGTTGCTCGATTCTCGAAAATTCTTTTGGAGTGCTTTATATTCAAACTTTGAGCGTTTATAGAAGAGGTGATTTCAATACAGACTACTCATTGGAGGACGTAATTAGGTGTGAAGCATCTTAAAAACGCAGCCATCGCGTCAAACCTACGGAAGCTGTAACGACCGCTATATCAGCGTTGTGGAAAACAACTTGGGTAGGATTTCATCGTCAACCAGGAAGGTAATATTATACCGAAAAACAAAACTGATTATCTTTCAATCAGAGCTTGTGGTAAAGGTATAACATTTGTGATTTGTCTGTCGCTGGACTTATACCTACGATCAGTTATGGAAATATAGCTAATCAATCTACCCACAATTCTGACTACAAAACACACAGTAAACAAAGAAAGGGCTCGAGGCCACATCTACCGAAGGATATTACAGTTAATATCATTTCCTAGTGTACTTCGTCGCTTCATAAACCACGCACACGTAGGAAGGACGTGTTAGTTGGATTACTGACCTTTAATACGGAAAGTTTCGTCCTGTTCCTGAATTCGCTGCCCCCTTGTAGTGTAAAACCCCAAGGTGAACCTCCGGAGAGAACGACATCAAAGGTCTGCCCTGAACCCTTCGTCTGTGGATTGAATTTATACATGGTCCCTTATCGAATCGACGTACATCTCCTGGCGTGTAATTCTATGGCATTTCAACGGAAACGTGGTAAAGGAAGATACTTGTTTTCCTCCGCCGAATAAAGCTCCCGAACCGGGAAAAATATGTGTATGCAAATGTCCCTGCATACAAATAGTGGACCAGCAGCCTTTCCACACACCCTGCGTCAAAGCGAGGCCTGGACACCGCTGTCCTGGGCCTTCCATGCTGCGTTCGAAAATCTCATATAACGCAAAATTTGATTGGTCTATATGAGAAAAGAAGCTAATAGGGACCAATCAAAACATTTCTTATATTTGATGAAGTCGCACGAATTCGCGGGAAATCTTGATTGTTTTGATGTCTGAAGGGAATCCTGCTCCGGGTTTTTATGCAGAATTTCTAATATTCCCTCCCTTCCAAGACTCTCCTTACTTCATACGAGCACGGAAATTTGTCGTCGAAGTAAGTCGTGGATTCGCTTGGCAGTGTGGTTACAAAATTTTCAAGAAATTTAACGGAGAAGTGCTACCCTCTCTCAGTGATCCTCATATTGCAATGTCAAAGCGAGTGCCAACTTCAGCCCAAGATGTTACAGGGACCGAAAAAGCGGCTAAATTGACAGAAGTAAACTGCAACAGAGATGCATCGTTTAGTAACGACACAAAGCAAGAAGGCTTCGCTCCACAAACTCCAGCGAAGACTGCAAAGCGAACAGACTATCTTAGCTGGGACGAGTATTTCATGGCGGTCGCATTTCTCTCTGCACAGAGAAGCAAAGACCCGAGTTCGCAAGTCGGAGCCTGTGTCGTGAATCAAGAGAAGAAGATTGTGGGAATTGGATATAATGGAATGCCAAATGGATGCAGTGATGATGAATTACCCTGGGCAAGACATGCTTCAAATGAGCTGGAAACAAAATACCCCTACGGTAAAATGGATTATCTGGTTTATAAGCTTATCGGTATTGCGAAAGTTTTAATCCACTGGTTAAGTATATTTTTCTCTTTGTATATTGAAGAGTCATTTATAGCCTTGTTTAACTCTTATTTGAAATCATTATTTTAAGGTAGGTTCACATCAGTATAATCCGATAAGCTTAAATTATTGATTTAGCTTCTAACGGTTCAAAATATCCTGGGGTTTTGTTCCAATCTCATACATGTTGTCATGGCAACCCTAACTGTAACCAAGGATTGTGTTCCCCCCCACCTCCCCAACCCCTGGGATGGAGCATTCATCTGCTAGCCGTTAGTCTAGAATAGGGTTTAAAACAGCATTTCAATGTCTGGTATAAAGGGAAAATGAGGGATATCCCCTCCAAGTGAAAACAAAGGGTAGCAGCATGCAAGTAGAACAGGAAGAACAACCAAGAGACAACTTGTTCTCATGTCTCACAATATTGGACACTTTACTTCTTCTAGTTTGTCATGCAGAATTGAATGCCATTCTGAACAAGAACTCTGCAGACATCAAAGGTTGTACTATTTACGTAGCCCTGTTTCCCTGCAACGAGTGCTCTAAGCTGATCATCCAAGCAGGTATCAAGGAAGTAATATTCTATTCAGACAAGTACCATGACCTGCCCAACTGCCAAGCCTCTAGGAAGCTTCTTGATATGGCCAGGGTAAAATACAGGTAACTGAGACTATGATTATCAAGTTCAAATGAAATGAAAACTGTTGTGTGATTATACTTCAACTTTAGGGGAGGTGCAGTGCCTATGGTTTGTGCACTGAACTCTCTGTTCAGCAGTTTGGGCACTCACCCTATTGGGTAACCCTGCAATGGACTAGTATCCCATTCTAGGAAAAGTTTTATAGTTCCTTCATGTGTAGAAACCAGAGAAAAGCACAGGAAGACAAATTCTCTGAATTGCTTATGGAAACTGCTGCTTGAAATCCTCAATACTACTGTTAGTAACAAATATTTTGTTTTTTATCCATCCACAGACAGTTCAAGCCAAAGGCAAGGGAAATAGTGATAAATTTTGCAAGTATTGACAGCCCTCCATCAAAACCCATCTGCTCTGTTTCTTCACCTTAGTTTTTTTTCCATTTAGTGATACCTTTTTATTAAGAATTGAATTGTAGACTTCTATTTTTATATGGTATGTTGCTATGTGTATTCATCATTCAAACAAATTGAGGATGGTGTCAGATTGATGAAAATGAGTTAAACCAATCATTCTTTTTATTATCATCATCATTACATGGGTACGATAGGAATCAAAGAAGTGTTGGATGTTTATTAACAGGTTAATTAAGAAACAAATGATGTTCACAGAGCAATTGTTCTAAAAGTAGTTTGATTTCCAAAAGTAAAGCAATCACCATTACCATTCTCTATTTTCCAATTGCTCATAATTCACTCTTATTCCCATCAAATTTTGCATAAACTGTTGTGATATGCTCTTGGGAATATGCAGATCTCCCAAGAGCATTAATTTTTACAATAGCTTATGCAAAATTTAGGGGCAAACAGAGTGAATTATGGAAAATAGAGATAATTTGGATGTCAGCTATTGTACCTCTAAGTTCTTAAAATTTATTTTTCTTGGAAATATGTGCTTTCAATAAGTTATAAATCAAACAATAACAGATGGAGTTCAGTCACCATCAGGAACAGAACTTGATAGCAACACAGATTTCTCTTAGCAAACACTGCATGAAAAAGAAAGTCACCCATGTATTTTGATAACCTTTATAATTATGATTCTCTTCGCTTGCACCACCATTATGTCAACAGCTTGACTGTGCTACTTCTGTGTTTCTATCGGGATTTAGTTTAAATCTACTAGCATTCTATCACAGATGCCATTGTCTAATAATAATAATAATAATAATAATAATAATAATAATAATAATAATGGAGTGTTTATTGTGACAAAAACTAGAGCTAAGCTTTACAAAATGCTATGATATTTACGTAATTTGATGTCTGTTAAACCTGTAAAACATGTTTCCGTATCTAATCATGATATCATGGTTACTACAACTAATACTAATACTACTATCATCATCATAACATTAATTAACATATT
>Ga0126339_10002417_pt1 | contig 13362 bp, 8 predicted proteins | sample OrbTmetagenome_2_FD_92532 | JGI IMG/M metagenome (GOLD analysis project Ga0126339, IMG submission 92532) | Coral microbial communities from Petempiche,Puerto Morelos, Mexico - Orbicella T R C metagenome | ecosystem: Host-associated > Invertebrates > Cnidaria > Coral | place: Petempiche,Puerto... | reverse complement strand
CTGGCAAATGACAGGACTATGTCAATAACACCGCCAATGCTTTAAAACCTGTTCAGTTTAATACATGAGATAAGCTTGCTTTTTTCATGGCTGTAATAGCTCCTCTTTGATAGTTTTTACTTTGATCAGTGTGCTAGTTAAACAAATTCAAGTCCATATTTTCTAGTGGGTCTGTTTTTTTACTTTAAACCGTTTTTTTCTATTGCAGCGAGTTTGACTGCGAAAGATTTAACCGTTGACAATTCGCTCGCGGGTAGTGTAAGCGATGTAAGAAAAATTGTGCTTGATTATAACTTAAAAGTCAGTCATTTACTACCATTCATTTTTAATTTGCCAACGAATTTTGCCCTGTGCGGAATATAATTCAACTTCGCCGTCCAACTGCGTGTAATCGTATCCAAAGAGTCGTCAATATTTGTGCGCGTAACAACTAAAAGTTGTGGGTTCGGAGATCAACATGTTCGTTCACTTTATTCAGCTCCCTCGATTCATTTGCTTTACAGGAGCTCGGTGTGTTTTAAATTTTTCCACGTGGACCTGTTCCTAAAAATTAAACATTGTTCCTCTTAATGAGCCTGGCGCTTCCCTTGGTCACTATCTTCCGTGTTAAAATTGTACCAAGCTTTCGTGGTACGAATTGGCATTACGTATCGCACCGTATCACGTTCTAGTTTGAGTTCTTTTGAGACCTTCGCGTTTTATTCGAGTAGGGGATTGTAAGAATATTAACTATTGTTTTACGTTTGGTATCTTTTGTCTTGACAACCATGGCCTTGTTCTCCTGGTGCTCAATTTGTTTTTGATAGCCACGACTGACCTCGTACCACTGGTGTTCTAGAGAACAAAGGATTTCCTTGCGTTTGCCTTGTTCTCATACAAGACATTAGATTATAGACGTAATTATCTTTCTTTTTTCTATCTTGTTTCAGAATCCTCCCAGACCCACGAACCAAGCACTGATGAGACGTTAGCCACATCTGTAAGGTGGGTGTTGGACTCGGGTAATGGGCCTCCTACCTACATGTGCCGAAACAGCATCACTCGCCATCCGTGGTGAAATTTCGGTCTCAAAGCCAGGAACCAGTGTCAAATACGGGATTTTCGCGCGTTTGCAGGAATCAGCTGTTGACTCCTGTCGGGCGAGATTCCTAAATCACCAGTTTTGCATTTAGTTTCTTTCGGAGAGTGTCTCAGTGGTCATAGCCGAGGTCATTTGGTTTATCTCTACCTCTACTTGCCTCTACTCTACCTCTACTGATCAATCCTCCCCTGGGCTAACCTCTGGATTTAGAGAAGTTTTTCAAAGAAAACTGTTACACGGGTCATACCAGTATTCCATCATATTTTTGAGGACACACAGGTTTGAACATGAATTATAGCATTACCGGAACTTTACCTATATGCGCCGTTCTTTCCTTCCCTCCTTAGAATATGCAGTTTAGTTTTCATTTTCATCCTGATGGTTTCGAGCCCTGGGTGTCTGAAACCCGAATAGCGAATAGCGAATAGTCCCGAATAACGAATAGCGAATGGTCCCGAATAACGAATAGCGAATGGTACGAATAGTGCGAATAGTGGCGAACAGTGGCGAACAGTGGCGAATATTCGCGAATAGTGGCAAATAGGGGGAGATATAGTGACGAATGACAGGAATTTGGTACCCAGTAACTCGCAGTCAACCTCTCAGCAACGTGGGATGGGATTTTCCTGCTAAAAAGCATAGACGCTTCTAAGGACAAAAGGTGTTTCCAAACGTAATTTCTTTTGTTTTCACCGCTGCAAAAGCGTAAATACATCTTTATTAGGTTATCCTTGTGTTTTCTGTTTTCTTAATTTCGGCGATGGACAGCCCTAGCCTGAGTCCTGAGGAGAGAAGGTAATAAATTCAAGATATAGCTTAGATGATTTTGTAACCGGTTGTCAGAGCAGCTCGTTTGTGTCTTATCAGTTGATGAACTAATCACAGACCACTTGCCCCACATGTATTTTATTGTTTTTTCACAGAACGTGCTTGGTCGAATCTGTCAGCGTCCGCGGATAAACGCTCAGTTGCTCCACGTGCTCAATTTCAACGAATCCAAATCAGTGCTGCACTAAAGCGGTGACTATATTGACGACTATTCGCCACTATTCGCGACTATTCGCACTATTCGCGACTGTTCGCCACTATTCGAGACTATTCGCACTATTCGGGACTACTCGCTATTCGCGACTTTCCGCTATTCACTATTCGGGTTTTCCAAACATTCTTTTACCCCTCGCATTTAAGGGGCTACATCATGTGGCAATTGCCTTGGAATTAAATAATAGCTACTTCCCTTATAGAAGCGCTATAAACCATTACTTGTGGCCATTTTAGTCCAACAGTCAAATGATGCGAAAGTTTTCGCCTAGTAAATATAACGTAAGCAAGATAGCATTACTTAATTGTTGCACGAAGAAGGAGGGCATAGATTATAGATGTATATATCAGTACACGAATATATAGGTTATTTATGTCTTGCCACTGTTTACCTTTATAACAATAACTGTAGGTTTTAACGTCGAAAGGACGCGTTAATTGAGAGGAAAGGGACATTTTGTTAGTGGAACCCTCTAATCATCGTGGTCTGTTTTCATGAGATCAACGTTTTCAAATTGCTTTTTGCTTTAGTTCTTGTTCTTTTTACATGATTCTCGCCTGAAGTGCATCATGATACTGCCTTTCTTCAACGACTTGCATTTGTTTTACCCGTTAAAACGAAGTTCTTAAATGAGTTAAAAAGCATGTGTTGCGTTGGTTTAGTCTCCTTAGTTGATTGTTTGGATGTTATATTCATGATAAATCGCCAAGGAACATTATGGTCAGTATGAGTGATATAGTTTACAGAAAAAGAAATGAAAGTTTCAGAACATGCAGAACGTTTAGATGTACGTGTTCAATCAGAAAACAAAGCGGGAGCAGCTTTAGTGAGAACTATTACTAGTTTTGTAAATAAGTAACCAGTTCTTTGGGGTCCAGTACCATACAGAACAATAATTTGGCTTCAGATTTCAGGCTTTATTGCACCTCTGCTTTAAAATAATACTGATTTACTTCAAAGTCAATGGTTACAGTCCAGAGTAACAGTTGACCGTCTAATGTGATCGCCGGTTGTAGGTAGTCCTCAAAAGGACTAGAGACAGTTACGCTTTTGAACACCATCGCCTAACTAAGCTTAACTACCGCTGCATAGAATCAACTGAACTCTGGTAAATGTTACACAGCGTACAGCGTAATGCATAGAATAACAATACACGAATCGAAACTGATAACAGATGTTCAATAACTAACTCTATGCGAGTGTCACGGCCAATAACTTCAGGGCAAACCTGCCCAATTAGTTTTTGAGGACTAATCTACTGAGAAACATTCTGTCATTTGACTGTGATGATGACTTCCACGCAGGTCGTTGCGGAGCGAGCCACCAATAGTAGTCCCTTTCTCGAATAACCTCGCCCGGACGATCACAAAAGAGGAGGTAATGTTTAATTCTGCTCGTGAGTGCCACAGGCTAGCTTCTTTGATTGGCACTACCCTTCCTTTTTTTTCACTTAACTCTGATGTTTAATTCTGCTCATAGGCTAACTTCTTTATTAGGCACTACCCTTTATATCCTCGATAAAGTCCAACAAATTTTTCACGTTGGCGTACACTCCGGGTAACTTTGGTCTAGCGCATCCGATACCGTAACTTACCACTCCTGCCAGGTAAGCCTTCCCGTTCTGTGGGCACACCAAAGGGCCTCCACTATCCCCTTGACAAGAATCGATCTTTCCTTTATCGTATCCAGCGCATATCTTGAGATCTGAGATGGGCGACCTATAATACTCTGAACACTTCTGGTTGTCAACTAAGGGAACATCTGCTTTCATCAGTGTCGTGGTCTGTGGTCCTCCCTCTCTGATCGCCCCGAACCCAGTTACAGTACACATAGTGTTAGATCGGAATTTCATTCCTCGTGAAGGCAGACAGACTGGTTTCATGTTATCATTGAAGGACACTTCACTGTCTAGCTCCACAATCGCTATGTCGTTGTCCATTGAGTTCGAATTATATCGAGGGTGGTTGGTTACCTGTAGCAATGAATTAATCAGTCAATTAATCAGCAACAGATTTAACCTGTGTCTAAGGTGATTCATTCATCGAGTGAACCTTTCGTTAGAGTGATCACTGCTAGAACCACACTGATGCATCCCAGCTGAGACGTGAAACGGAAGTACCATTAAAACTACTTGATTCCACTGGAGACCTTAAGCTTACATTTAAATTTGCAGTTGCCTCGTTAACACAGTCCAGTAACGGGGCTAACTAAATACAGTCGAACCCCTATTAAGCGGTTAACCTCGGGGGAATGATAGGTGGCCGCTTAATTGGGGTTGGTCGCTAAATAGGGGTTGGTGTATATTGAACATTTTTTACCATCAGGTTAACTGCCTAAAGCATGGAATCACGTTCACATCAAGACAATCATGATAAAGGTCGATAAACGTGTGTTTGAATGCTTTTATCTGGCGTCCCTTTCTACTTGGGGCTCTTATCCGGTTATCGCCTTTTCCGTATTCACATTTTGGTGGCCGTTTAAAACGAGTAAACACAACAGAATAACCCTCGTCGGGACGACAAAAAGGTGGTCGCGGTCACGATAAAGGTGACCCGTTGACAGGGGTTTTGTTTGCAGTATATTACTCACAATTATTTCAGGACTTCGATAACTGACCGCTTAAGGTGATTCCCTAGATCAAAATAACACTTGACGTTAGATTTTTTTCAAATTTTTTGTAGTTGTTCCCCATAATACAGAGTTTCGAAATGTGCGGTAAAAAACATATGGTACGTTGCTCGTTTAAGAGTCATAACTCGTCAAAGGTGCGTCAAAAATCCGAGCAATGGTACCCATTAAGTGCGTTTTTCTTTTTCTGAATGCCGCTACGTTTCGGAGAATCTATGGCCAAACACATGGAGTTAATGTTAAAAAGTCTCAAAAGATGCATTGCATCGTCTGAAAGGAACAATTTGATATGTGCTTCTTGGCAAAAATGTACATCTTGGATCAGAGTTGACTAAACGTCTTTCTAGCGTGCGTCTTCTAGGGGTGTTAAGGTTCAGGTCACGAGTGAAAGGGTAAGTAAACATTTTTGGCAGTAAAGTTTTTACCTGACGTTAAATTTTTTTTCTTACTCATTCAGTGGAAAGGCAATGAATTATAGACTAATTTAATGCAATAAAAAAAGGTATCTTACGGTGCTTGTTTAATTGGAAACAAACATTTATTTTACTGTCGAGCTTAGCGTGATGGAAATCTCTTACGTTTTGTGTGTGCACGCGATAATGTAGGGATGAGTAGTAGGGATGCGCAATGCAATACTGAGAAATCACCTCAATGAGGGTGGCCGCTTAATAGGGGTTTGACCTTATTTAAGAGATTGAAAGGGTAATAAAAGAATACAGATGTTTGAAACAACCCTACAGGTAAACACAATAGTTTAACCATCGTCGGGACGACCAAAAGGTGGCCGCGGCCACTCAACAAAGGTGAAATAGTTAAGTTTGGTGCTGAAAAGGCCTAGGTGTTCATACTAGCACGTAGCCTGCACTACGGGCGTATTTTGGCGAATGACTGCATTTTTATCAGGCGAGCGCCATCTTGGATTAACACTCGAAATAGGCTTCGGGAGAGACGAAAAGGCGTCCTGCGCGGTAGGAGGGGGAGGAGAAAGGAGGAAAGAGTTTTAGTGTTAATTTGTATTCGGGTCAAGCATTTGTCAGTGTTTTAGTAAAATTCAGTTATAACAGGACTTCGCGTGTGGTAAAGGATAATCAAATTGCATGTATTTCAAGAGACAACTATCAAACATCGTCTCTTGTGACGTGTATTCCCAGGGTGACTTGATTAACTTCTTAGTAATTTTTTTTGCAACTGTCTGATGGCTTCTGTTTCAACTGGCCAATCTAAATGCAAGAAGTTTGGGAGGCGGAGATAAAAATTGTTCAATATCGCATGAAGTTTCCTTGGAAGTTTTCGTTTGAATTCTCGATCTAACAGAACATAAAAACGAAATAAAACCGCTTAACCCTTCACGCCCGGTTACAGTTTTCCGTTGTGATACAACTAATATAATCTGACGTGTCTGATATTGGCTGCCAAATTCTCGTTGGATCATATGTTATGCAAATAAAAAAGACCAAAATAGGTTAAACCCGAAAGCAGATTTGATGGTGATGTGCGTTTTGAAAAGGCCCGATTTGTCTTGTTGCTATGTCTTTAGGTGTCATTTCGCGCATGCGTGATTTCAGCGAGATTTGCGTTGCATCTGCGAAAATTCGTTTGCCCTAAATGCGTTGATTCATACTTTGCACGAAATTTAGTTTGACTTGGCGAGATTTTTATGACATTGTGGCGCTAGCTTTCTTTATCATTCATCCGAGGAGAAAGTAAAACTAAATGTCGGCCACGTTTTGGGAGAAAAATGCTTTTGTACAGTGGTGTACACCTGGGTGTAGAGAGTTATATAAGAAAAGTACCGGCTCCGACAGGTTCGAACCCTAGCATATCGGCCCGTCATACCACCAAGACACAACATAAGGTACATAACGTAAATTAAACCTTTTCCGATACCTTTCTTGCGGCAATTACCACTTCATTTCCTTCTTCATTATTGACGTCAAATTCCCCAAGCACAATCTTGAGTTCGTTTATAGGTCGCCTCAAGTTTTGGAAACAATGAGCAGCCGACACCACCCATTTTTTATCGATAAGAGATCCACCACAGAAGATGTTAGTTCTACTGTTCCGCGTCTGCCATCTGAAGCCCACCTGCCAGGGAAACTCTGATGGCCTCGCTTGCTTTCCACCAACAATGCGAGACTTTTTGCCAACACCGCAGCTTAAGCTTCCGCCATAATTCCCTCCTTCCTGACTGCACCCTTGAGGATCACCATATTTGCACTTGAATCCTTGGCCATTCTTTACATTGAAATCTACAGTGGAGTTGAAAATTGATATGTACGTCAATATATTTAGTAATGAAATGAATGACGACCTCTTTGATCTACTATTGCCGAATCTTAAATCGCTCGCGATTTCTACCAAATCAGAGAAGACTATTTCCGCTTTTAAAAAAGCAGCAAAAGAATAATAGTAATTATCTTTTTTTTTAGATAGTAAGAGTTATTTTTTATTTCTTTTATGTTGAGTGTTAGAGTAAAGGGCCACACCCCCGCTTAGTTGAGCGGCAGCGAGGGTTTTGATCATGAATTAACTGAACATATTAAACTAAACGAAGACAGCTGAAGCAAGCGCTCTACAAAGCAAAAACCACTATTCAGCAAAACAGTTTGATCCCTTAAGAAATCAAAGTTATAAACTAACTTGTTACCGAGCTAATGTAACATTCGTGTACAATATATAGAATACAGGTAAACCGTGCGTAAACGCTAAAAATTAATAGTAGTAAGTTTTGACTATAGCAATATAGCTGCCTATAGCAAAGTACGTTTTCTATTACCTCCCTGAGAGAAGTTACTTAGCACAGAGCCTGAAAAAGAAATAGATTTTTTAAACAGTCATAAAGACAGATACTGCTGCATTTAATGTTGTATACATAAAGGCGTCTTCATACATACATACATACACGCATACATACTCAAGTCCTCATTTAAACACAGTGAAAGCTCCGTTAAGTTTAGAGCCTGTTTTTCTTCAGTAGTAATTACCGCGTGGGGATCCCACATACTAGGAATTTTGCTGATTTTTCGTTTTAACTGGTCTGTAGAGCTCAGGTTTCCGAATTTGTGGGGTACAATATTCTATAAAAGGGCCCTACTGTATCTGAAACTTTGCAATTGTTTTAATTACTTTGTTTTAATTTGTTTCTGCCGTAAAGGCGAGTTAACCTGCAACATTTCTAGGATCTTATTCTGTGACGCAGAATGACAAGCTGTTCAGTAAGTACATTTGGGGCAAGTTGGTGCATCGTTTTAAAGTTACATCATTAATGTTTTTTGCTTTTGCCCTCCGTCTGACTGTCTAGGGCGCTGGTACTGCCCTCCAGTCTCTCTTGGGCACCAATACTTGAGTTCATGCCCCTTTCGACAGACTCCGTTCTTTTAAACATACCTGTATTAGGAAGTATGTTTTTCTTAAAGTCGCTCGGGCCGCCCTCAGCTCCTCGGGGACTGTAACGAACGCAGATGATGTCACCATGAACCGTGGAACGAGCGGTCCCAGCTCCAATTTCAAATGTATCGTTCCAGACAACCTTTTATGAGAAAAGACAACACTTCCGGAACAACATGCACCACCGTAGTAGTTAAAAATCAAACGGTTGGGTTCAGTCAGCTATAATGATCATCATACCAGTAAGCAGTCGTGACCGATTAAAGGGTAATTGAGAACGCTACAGTTTTAGATTAATTAAGATTACAGAAGTCACCCAGTATAAAAACAGCTCACGGGTGTAACGAGACTCCCATTGAACATTACGATCATAAATAGAAATAGGACTCGGACGAGGAGTGTTATAGACGGTGTGCGGCGTGAGATTGTTAAATTGCTGCTAGGTTTGCTGCTAGGTTTGCTAGGCTGACAGGTATTTGTAGTTTAATAGTAGATTCAAGTCAGTTCTTTGAATGTCACTACTTAGGACCTGTATTTATCAAAGAAAGTACGTATGTGACTAAACCATGAATACATAACTGCACCTGCGCAAAATGTTTGATTGGCATTCCAGGACCTTTAGGCAGTCCTGTCTGATAGTTGTAATTCCCTTCCTCCATGTACCACTTTTGAACAGCCAAGGTGCACTGTTCAGGAGTAGCACCTTCACTTTTGGGATCAGCCACAGCCATAGCCGCAAGATTTTCCCCTTGGTTTTCTGTGTCCATGGTCTTGTTGTCGTGTGCGAGGACGTCTTTTAAAGCCAGTTCTTCACACCACTTTTGCGCCCCGTCACCAAGCTCTTCCGACCATGCAACAGACTGGGCACCATGAAGCTTTCTCAATTTGTTGTGGGCTACCACACATGCTTTGTGAAACTCGTCGTACGCGGTAACTCCTTCACAAACGTAAAAAGGCTGATGTCAAGATCGTTTGGAGAAAATGACTCACGTCTTTCTTTTCCCATGATCAAAAACGTCCTTCTTTTGAGACTTAACTTCAGTATTTACTTGGCCTTTCATTAACGTAAATATATTTTCATGTTCAACAAACTCTTTTCTTTTCAGGTTTAACCTTACCTGCATAAAGCAGAGAAGTATACAGTATAAAAACGCCAAACCGTGATGAATTCATTTTCATTGTCAATCACTTCAGTTGGCAGTACTACTGTGTTTCTTTCTTCTTCAAGTTGATTCAGCAATAAACTCAAGCATTAAGTCTGCTCTTGTATAGATGAGCAAATATTATCATCCATGATTCAGTTCTGTAGTTGTCATTCTGACCGGTTTTACTTAGAAAGATTATACACCTTTCAGTTTGAGGCACACCCCTTTTTATTAATAGTTAAAAACAGTAAAGTCAAAAATCATTAAGACAAGTAAAAAAAATTTACCGAAATGTAAAATACCTAAATTTGAACCTATTTTAAAAATTTGTCACAGAGCACTACTTGCCACTTCACCGCCTGTTTCATAGATGACAGTAATATTTGCAAGCTAAGATGACTACCGATCAGTCTGACCAATTCAGTTTTGTTTTCAGTCTGCTCCTAAAAAATAAACTGGTAAGCAAGGGGTGTTCCAGCCACAAGCAAATATTCCCCTCCTTTGCAAAAATATAAATCAAAAACTTACTATTACGTTCTACGAAGAATGAATCGAACTTCGTTCTTTAATCATTTCAGTCCCAGAGTAACAAGCATTAGGTCATTAAGTGTAGCTCTACCTCTCTCTAAGTCAGAGTTATCATGAACAAAACTAGATTTAATGGTCTCACAGCACCGGCGAAAAACAAAAACAGTTTAGTCATGGAATTCAGCCGAAAGAAATCATTAAAAAAGATACTAAACGATTATAAAATCGCGCGGCTAATCACGTCTAAGCTATTCTCATTTCTGTCTCTTTCAGTTAAGATACAGTTGTACGTAAAGCGAACAAATTTAAGTTTGCATCGGCTAACAGTGACGGACGTTTCTGTCGAAAAATGTCTTTAAGACTCAAAATCGTTGTCGTTTTTCTAAGTTGAAACTCTCATAAATGACCAACCTGAACACAAAATTGATGGCCCGTTTTCGAGAGTTTTTAGGATAATAACTTCGCCGTTGAAAGTCAGGTTTCAGACAGTAAGTGTATAGATCGACGCGTGGGCGGAAATGAAAAACCTGGCCCCTGGTAGCTAGTGCCAGAGTCGCCCTTAGAAAATAGCCTTCCATGGATAAAGAATTTTCCAGTTTCCGAAATTACTGGGTACTTCTACAGGAGACAAGAATAGAATCGTTCACCTCCATCGCTTTTATTGCCTTTCGTCTTTATTGGACAACTGCCGTTTGAGAGATCCTTCGAAACCGTTGCGTGGAGCCGATTTACAATGTAGGTATCAAGTTTCAAGTTTGTCCTTCCTCTAGAGGTGTTAAAGCAGAAGCAGACTACAGACAAAGACTGCCTGTGTGGCGCGAGGAAGGCATAGCAAAAAGTTTAAGCTATAGGCTTGGACACATTTCAGTCGGATTATTAGCCAAAAATACTACTTCTGGAAAAAATCAAATTTACATTCGCCTTGTACTCCACAATAAGATTAAATATGTAAAACGCTTCTATCAAACCCCGATATATTTTTAAACTTTATAGCTTTGGTGGTCGATAATAATTTCTTATTTTCTTTCTTCACAGTGGCCGGAAATAGAAGGCAAGCTAGCTGTCAAAGAGGGTGTTCCAACCACAAGAATACCTTTCATCTGTCTCCTCCTCTCCCGTGATCCGACCACTCCTTTGAAAATTCCCTGAAATTCGTTTTGAGCAGGTGCAAAAAATGTTTTTTTTTAAGAAAGAAAAACATCAGCTGTCTTTCTAATTGTTTCTCCAGGATTAAACATATGGAGGCATAAGTACGCTGACGACTTCAAAAACATAGATTGAAAGCAAGGAACGGATAAGTGGTTAAGCAATGCACAAGACAGGTGTAAAGCTAAAAATAAATTTTAAAATGGCATCTAAAAGAAATATTTATATTTGCCACAGCTGAGTGTGTTGGACGTTTTAGAAGATACCAAAGATCGTGAATTATGGTAAACGAAAAGATCAATTTTATCTTTTTTTTTAATATTCCCACAATTTGATACTGTAAAGATAAAGTGGGATAAGTAGGATAGTGATGGGGTCGGTTTAGTCTTCACCTACAGTGTTTATAAATTCAATGGCATCTGAATCCTAGGGCTTTTAGTCTAGTCTTGTTTTCCTGCGTAAGGCCGTTCTAAATTAAACAGGTTAACAATTCTAATTTTTGGGTCAGTCAATCTCGACCACCAGTGGGCCCCCAAAATAAACTGCACCATTCTTCACTGGTTCGAAAGCGGTCGCTTGTAAAGGGGTTCTCAGGTAACAAAACGAATGACCGTGCCTTAAGCTGAGCCAAATGAAAGTGGGTGTAATGGTCAGAAGGATGGATTCTTCTGTTCTCTGGGAGTACTGGAGAGTTCAGCGCTATTCCGAGTTTTAATGCTTACGTGAAAAAGCCTATCTACATCTACACTTAGTATATCAAGCAAGGGGTCCACCGCTATCGCCTGTACGGGTGTCAGGAATTCTCTCAGTATATCCTGAGCATAACATTCTATCTGTTAACCAATGAACGTTTCTTCTGCACTCTTCGAAGGACAATATAGGAACATCCCTTCCACGAAGTGTCTTGTCGAGAGTGCACTTTCTTTAAGTGCAAGGTGTGTCAGCCTATAAAACAAAATAAGCCACAAAGACTACGAAGAGACTAAACCGTTATATTTCAGTATAACTGGCACCAGAGTTAAGGCAGCTAATAGGTTTTAGTTACATGAACAATCCACGGTTTAAGATATTTTACATTTGTGTAAATATTTGGCGAACGAACCCTTGAACATCTTTTGCCGTGACTGACTATTCCCCCCAGGTAAAACTTCCCTTTATTATAACAAGCCAGGGGTCCACCGCTATCGCCTTTACAGGTGTCAAGAATTCTCTCGGTATACCCTGAGCATAACATTCTATCTGTTAACCAATGAACGTTTCTTCTACACTCCTCGGGGGACAATATAGGAACATCGATTCCACGAAGTGTCTTGTCGAGGTTTTCCGCCGTATAACCAAGGCCGGAACCGGTTACAGTGCAAATTTCTCCCCCTGAAAATGACACTGTTTCGTCCGGCAAACATATCGGTCTCATGAAGTCATTGTACTCCTTAAGCGGCGTTTTTAACTTGACAAGCGCAATGTTGTAATCTTTAGTGTTCTTCCTGTGAAGGGGATGTCTAATCACTTCAGAAGCTTCGGCTACAACCTCCTGACCATCCCTGTTTTGATTATCGAATTCGCCCAGGATGACTTTCAACTTAAATTTCGGATTAACCCGCAGTACAAAGCAATGTGCAGCTGTCAAAATCCACTCCCTGTCCAATAAGGAGCCGCGACAAAACACGTTTGACTTGCCTAATCGGTTCTGATATCTGAAGCCAACTTGCCAAGGGAATTCTCCAGGCTTAACAGGTTCGTTACCAGTAGGGCCTCTTCTTTTGACTATTCCACATGTGATATCTTCCATAGGCTGTTGTTCCAACTCTTGGTTGGTCATTTCTGAAAATTGTCGCCACGAGAACCAACGTGTTAGCGCGAAAAATTGCATGCATTTATTATAAGTTACAGAAACCTACAGTAAAAATAACCTAGCGGAACCCCGACCAACGCTTGACCAAGATCTAGATTAAGGGCGTCGGGTTTTGCCGCAAGTACCTATGCCCACTAAACCTCCACATACTTGCTTATAAAACTAATTACTCGATATATCTTCAATTTTCGTAGCTTGGAAATGCTTGTAAATGCTTGTAAATGCTTTCACGAAATGGTGCAACATCTAACCAATCATGGCAGAGCTGATATTTTCAACCATTCACTAACCTACGGGCAGGCTAACCCTCGAGTCACACGCGCGAGCAAAGAGGAGGGCGCAACCATCCGGCGGGAAGGAGTCTGCTACTGAAAGGCCTGAGGGAGCGGCTTTGCCGCTCGCGCGCATGCTTCCCAAAGCTAACACCGAATTATAAACTCTTGATTAATTTCCCTTGAAATCTTGTTTGGCTGACTGACTCTGACGTTCTTTTATCGTTACGTTTTCACTTTTTGAAAGGCTAATACTATGTACGGAAGCGTTTTTTTTTTTT
>Ga0126339_10002416_pt1 | contig 13362 bp, 9 predicted proteins | sample OrbTmetagenome_2_FD_92532 | JGI IMG/M metagenome (GOLD analysis project Ga0126339, IMG submission 92532) | Coral microbial communities from Petempiche,Puerto Morelos, Mexico - Orbicella T R C metagenome | ecosystem: Host-associated > Invertebrates > Cnidaria > Coral | place: Petempiche,Puerto... | reverse complement strand
GCGATGTATTGACCTTCACCTCCACCCCTACCCTGTGTCACGCAATGCTACGTGACTGTAACCAACAAAAGACCAGAGGGATAAAACATAAAAATTCTATTCGCAGGCAAATATTTTATTTTTCACCCAAAAAAGTCACTTACGTCAGTCTTGCACTAAGCTATTCAATTCTCGCCTTGGATACCTCTCGGTTGAACTTCCTGTGGTCGCACATTAGCCCACCAGTATCCTTAAATGGTCGTATAAGCCAGGTTTTGTTTGGATGAGCAGTGTCTCCCACGATAAGTGGGTGCACTACAGTTCCCCCTAAGTCAAATGTGGGTTCCATTAGAATATTCTCATCTTCAGCAACCCAATAAACGTTAGTTAAATGTAACATCCAAGCATCGTGTAGACTTCCAGGAAAACCAGTGGCAACGGATAAATAGAGGCCAGAGGCATCAACTATTCTCTGTACTAAAAAAACTGTAGAAATGTTTCCAGTTAAAGTAGTCTTCACGGTTAATTTTTGGGGCCTTAATAGGTATATGGCTTCCATCTATTGCTGCAGCTACACTAGGTAATTTACTTATGTTGTCAAAGCCTTTCAATTTATTTAGCTATCTCTGCTGCAGTAGATGGAAACTTGATAAACTCATCTTGATGTTGGCAGATTTCTTGAACAAATTCATGGCAACACTTTATGAGAGTCAGTTTTGCCAACCCAACCATCAGTCCACACGAATGGTAGCACTCTCCAGTAGCTCGTTGCCACAGGCTTGCACCGATGCGCTTTGGAACTGGAATGGCATCTCGCGTCCTAGTGTTTTGTCACTGGAGCACCAGTCCAACAAGCTGGCATACTTATTCAAAGGTATCGCAAGAAACCTGAAGGTTTTCCTTCCACCAGTGATCCAGTGCATTGTTATTTAGAAGTTGCTGAAACCAATTCTGTGGTCGTGGAAATACAAAGCTCTTCTTGGCTGGCGAGCAAGTTCGCGATGAGGTCATAAATGTAAATAAAATGGCGACAAACCTTGAAGGTAGCCTAGTTGAAAGCGCCTTCTTTGGTGTCTTCTCACAAAAAACTGCTGGATGGTTATATTTATGGAGGATTGTCGAATAATAAGCAGGAGAATCACTGAAATTAAGCTTATTAGATCTCGATTTGTGTCATTCATGTTGATCCACACTTTTCCCACCAATTTGCAAGGTCAGTTGACTCATGTCTAATTATATTTTACCCTGAGGGGTGTCTTTTACTGTGTAACCACATCCCCAAGGGTAACATGAAACCTGAGCTGAACCAAACCCAAGCCATTTACCTTCCAGAAGGCCCCAAACCCAAGGTGTGTGTAACCACTACTATTGTATCCCTATGCATCTATATCTATTCATATGTCACTTGTATGTACTCATATGTACTCATGAGGTGTTTTAGTATCGGCTTTTCTATTTTTTTACCTCTATTAGGTGGCAAACACCTCGTACATGACTACTATCCATCTCCCAAGGGTGGCCGTTTAATAGGGGTTGAAGTGTACATGAAAGATTTTAAGACATTTGTTGTCACATAGATAGATATCCAAAGGAAACATTTTGATAAGAAGAGTGAGAGTTTGTAAGTGAGTGTAAAGAACAGAACAGAGACAACTCTTTCTCATCCTCAGTACAGTGAACGTTCTCGTTCTGTCCATATCAAATCACTCAGAACTCAATACATATACTCAATTTTTTGGCAGACACTACTGTCTTTATTGCCTGGAATACATTAAGTGAGATCAAACATCCCATGAAACATCAGATGACTGATTACAACTATTGAGCAACTTATAAGCTATGTAAAACTGATTACCTTAAGTTTTACTCCGTCGTCTGAGGAATTTGTTGAGAAGAGGCAACTTGATCTGAAACGTATGATGAATTTTACGCAGTATGACAAACATTTTCCATACTTATTTTATAAGAGCAACAGACCCCACTTTTTATGGGTTTATAGGCGGTAACAACCCACTTAAAACTTTCCTCATGTTCTCCTAAGCATAAGCACGTTTGTATTACCCCTATAAAGGCATAAAGAGGTAGTGTGCTTTACTGCTTGAATAACTCACAGCTAGGTCTTACCACTTACGCACACTAGTACAGAACTATAAAATGTACTTACCACGGTTCCAAGCCGGTTAAACATTAGCTCAGTCACTTTTCATCTAAAATAAGCCCCTGTTTTACCGTTTGGCTGAGCAGAACAGTCAAGGCCACAACACCAAATGAAGGATCCACTGGAGGGTAAGTCTGGTGCCAGCAGCCGCAGTAATCTCAGCTCCAGTAGCATATACAATGGTATAGACTCACAAATGATGGACATAGCATGTGGGGTTCCACAGTGGTCTGTTCTTGGCCCTCCTCTATTTTTGATTTACCTTAATGACATAACTGCTTCAAGTAAAGTGTTTTCTTTCACATTATTTGCTGATGACAACAAACATATTCTGTAATAGTACAAGTTTGAATCAGTTACTCTCAGTGACTAATAATGAGCTAGCAAAGCTTTCAGTTTGGTTCAAAGCAAATAAATTATCTTTAAATATGTCTAAAAAATATTATGATTCTCAAATAGGAAAAATATTCAGAACGAAGACCATCAATCTTAAGATAGATTAAAGCATCATAAACAGAGCTAGCAAATGCAAGTTTCTAGGTTCACATCAGTTTGATAACTAATAAAATATATATGTCTGGATTTATGAAAACGGTGTTAAAGACTGAATCATGTTTTTTGATTTATTTGTTTTTTTAATTTGTTTTTTTGCTTTTGCTATGACGGCAGCTTGTAAATCTCACCTAGCATGAAATGTAGAAACTCCTTGCCACATGTTTCATTTATTTAGGGTTTTTTTCATTATTTATCGACCACCATCTCCCCCCACCCCCTTTTCGATTTGTGTTAAGTTTAGCGCAGGCTGCACTCATCTGAATTCAGTTCATGCAGTGACTCTGACAAGGAGCAGCCGATTAGCATTCTGTATTTGCTGTCTAAAGGAAGTCTGCCTGAGGACATCATTAAGTCCAATGAAGGCCCAATTCTAACAATTTGCTAGTAAGCGTCATCCATTATTGTACGTGAGGCAGGACTGAGATGTGTAAACTGTATGGGTCACATTTAGTCCTGTAACAGTAGGCCGTTTGCCCTGTGGCGATAATGTTGTGCTTGCTTTAGACAGCAAAAATCTTTAGCCACATCAATTTAGGGCTTCGACATGCAATGGACTAGACATTTCTAGCTGCTGTTGGCGTCATTTGCTCTGAACTTTGATGTAGCTTAAGACAAAAACATTTGTTGAAATCTGGGTGTGCCATTGCGCTCTCGACAAAATTGAAGTACATCTGGGACATTGCTATTTGCGAGCAAAACATGGCCACAAGCAGAGAGAAGAACATGAGGTCAAGCGCTGATTGTCAGTAGAATTTCATTGTTTTATCAATTTTAGGCGTTCTCAGCTTAGCTAACTATCAGAACTGTCTGATTCGCTAGCGTGGAAGAAATTTATTTGCGTGGCTTCCGGCAATAATTGACGTAACGACAACTGTTGAGTGTTCACTTACTGCTAACTATGCCCTAGTTTGTTTGAGGTTCAATTGATTCTCAATGTAGGAAGCTCTTGTTCAGTCCATTTAGGACAATGCAGGCCTTTAGAAAGCGATAGATTAGCTCTCCACCATGGTTTTGATATCTGTACGTTCGTGTTGAGTTAGACTCCAATTTCATGTTAAAAGCACTCTTAATTAAATTGTACAATTCATGATTCAACAAAAAGACGGTAAATTTAATCTTCCTGGCCTCAAAAGGCATACAGGAGAGTTATTTCCTGTTATTTGAACTATGATAAGCCTTGTGGAAAGCTAGCTCTAGGACAGAATTGTATCAAGGTTATCAGTGACAAGTAAAGTTCTATGGCTATGTTTTTGCAAATCCAGTCTGACCGATTTTCCAAAAACATGCCCGCTATTTTGGTGCAAAGTCTTTAACACGGTTTTCATAAATTCAGACATATGTATATAAAAAAACATTGCAATCATGTTTAAGGAGGGACAATGTTTAACTGAAAAAGTAATCAACACTTTATACTACTCCCTTGTTTACCCATATATCCACAATTGTAACATTAGTTGGACCAACAATTATCGAACAAGTTTGTCTAGAATTGTGAGCAGCACTGAGGAATGTAAGCTTAAAGATTAAGTATGGAGAGAGTACAATTAAGACCTAGAAATATCTCTTTTTACGTTTAAATTTTATGACAATCAGCTTCCTAAAAATATGACAAATCTTTTCCCAGCTAATTCCCAAATACGTAGTTATGATACACGGCATCCAGATGACCATGTAAATCATCGAGACTTGGACAATACTCATTGGCCTACCAAAGGTCCAAATATATGGAACAGTATAGATAGCAAAACACATAAAATCAAATCATTACATTTATTTAAGAGAAAGATGAAAAGTAATATAATTGACAAAACAGCAGTGGCGAACTATCCCCGAAAAAAAAATGCACATTAATTTTATGGCTTCTTTGCTTACTTTCATGAGAATTAGAATAACAATAATGGCAGATGAGAAGAATTCAAAATTGGCATAAACTCTATTTCTCATCATTAAGTCTATCATAATGACACGATAAGCTAGCTAAGTTGCAGTTGACCTCAATTTCAAAGGGATCTATAACTACAAGTAATTTTTTGCTTTTTTCTAGACTCCATCACTATGTAATTTAGCAGTGACTCTAAAATAAGATAAACAATGTATTAGTGATGGAAGGAATAAAATGAAATGAAAGTGAAAATGAAATGCATGATTGCAAAGCTGAATCTTAAGGAATTAACAGACTGCCAAGCTCACTATGTCCAGACATAGTAAGGATTGTCTTTAACCAACAAGCACAAGGTTTTCATTAGACGAGAAAGCAGTGTCCAGGGACCGCTTAATCCCTAACTAATTAATATAACTAATGAATAAGCGATAACAAAATAACTAAGCTTGTGGCAATCATTCAACCACAAACTTGTAGAGAAAGACAAGCAAATCGGCACACATTCATTAAGGGTATTTATGTAGTAGAAATAACAGTTAAGGTGGCTCAAAACAGTTTCTAGCAATTACATTATGATGGGTCATAATAACCACTCTTTATCACTGGATGCTACCTCAGAACCACCTGAAAGTTTTCAAACATTTAAGTTTTTTGATACCATGATTTTAGCATCAAGTGATAAAGAGTGGTTATAATGACCCATCAAAATCTTAAGAGCCAATTCCTGTAAATACTGAGAATGAGATGACAGTCGTCAAATTTCAGATTTCCTCATATTTTGCCCAGATAACGTCTATAGTGAGTTGTTTTCGAAAATAAAAATTGAAAGGAAAATCGCCATTTTAGCTGCCTGCTGCCGCCAAAAATGGCTGAAAATTGGGCATTTTCTTTTCGCTCATACAGATCAACGCGATGATATCTATCAATATACTTTCGGTAGCTCATAGTGCATGTCTTGCTGTTTCTAAAGCATTAATTTGATTAGCAAAAGCTCCAAGTGTTATAATATTTTAGGCCGATACAAGTACCTTCATCGAAGCTCATGAGTGAGAGGGCTAATTTTAGCTAATTTCAATACCATCGAAAGCCCACTGGTACATTGAATTTGAAGTCGAAACTAAAATTTCTGAAAGCCCATACTCCATATTATGTTGTGTAAACGACAATGACAAACATGTATTTTTAAGGTAGAGAGGAAAGGTGCGTTGTACAACTCTTGTGAATGTGGTAATACTTTCCATTAATCTATGTAGACATGCCGTGATAACAGGACCTGTGGCTCTGTGATTCGTCAAGTTCTGTCCTTTCGCAGAATTAAACAACACCCCCTTCCCCCCTACATCTTCCAATTTCGTCCAAAAATGTTTAGTTAGACTGACAATGCGAACTACCTTACTTGCACAAGCAAACAGTTTGGATTCACTCGCCACGGTCTTCACTCACTTCGCAAGTGGCCGTTTGTCATGTGTTTGTCACGCAACCCACATTTGCTGATTTGTCTGAACTGGGACCACCAAACAAAAGTCAAGTACTTACTCAACTAACGCCACAACAGTTATTCGTACTGGCTAACAGAACGGCGAAGTCGTGGAATTTTCAAAGGGGGCAAAGTCTGGAAATTTTGTAAGGGAAGAAATCTGGAGAGCGTAGTGCAATTGGCGAAGAAACATTTGTGCCTTTTCTGTCTTGCTACTTTGTATGTTTCATAAGTGGCGGTTGACTGTTGGAACACTTGAAGCAAAATGATGTCACAGTATGTTTTATTCAGAGGTATGTGCCATATTAGGTGACAGGAAACGAATGATTCATCTATAAGTCTGGTGGTAAGAAGCAGGGGCAATTGTACCCATTAGAATTGCAAGCCACAGGTAAGAAATACAACAGTCGAATTATCTTGCCGTAATATTTATGCCACAACTCTGCAACAGTTGATCATGAGGTTTCGCCAACTGCTCGCACTTTGTTATCATTACCTGGTCTCAGACCAGGATTTCAAGAAATGCTGCAATGAGATGGTTATTTTTAAAGTAGTGTGCCTGTTTACATGAAATGGTTGTGCTCAAATATTTACACCAAACATGATGGATGCAACTGTAATCGATTGAATGATTACTCAAGTTCCATGTTTGAAATGTTTTTTTTAACTGTGGGTCTTCCACATAAAACTGCCAATATTGAACGAATAATGAGTGCTACAGTTGTAACCTTCAAAAAGAAACATACAGTAGGTGGAAGTAAAATCAGTTTCGGGTGATATGCACGTGCTGGTTATCGAAATAAATTTGCATAATATTACAATGTACCGAAAGCAGCGTCCATATTTATTTAATTGCAAATGTTTGCCAAAGTTAATCATGTGGTCAATCTAAAAGGAAAAAAAACAGATTGCAAGCATCTTTATTGACGAAAAAGGCTTCCATTCGCTTATTTTTGTTGTTGATGAAGGTAGCTTTCCAAGTTCCATGTTGGTTTCATGAATGACGAATTTCTCAAAATGTACCACACGTTTATTGCTCTCGACAGGGTACTTTTTTCGGGCCGCGAAAGAGACTTTTACACAACATAATATGGAGTATGGGCTTTCAGAAAATTTTAGTTTCGACTTCAAATTCAATGTACCAGTGGGCTTTTGATGGTATTGAAATTAGCTAAAATTAGCCCTCTTGCTCACGAGCTTCGATGAAGGTACTTGTATCGGCCTAAAATATTATAACACTTGGAGCTTTTGCTAATCAAATTAATGCTTTAGAAACAGCAAGACATGCACTATGAGCTACTCAAAGTATATTAATAGGTATCATCACATTGATCTGTATGAGCAAAAAAGAAAATGCCCAATTTTCAGCCATTTTCGGCGGCGGCAGGCAGCTAAAATGGTGATTTTCAGACTTTCCTTGATTTCAAAAAAACTAAAGTGCTTCAGGACCCCTGAATGGTATTTTCAAAAACAACTTACTATAGAGGTTATTTGGGCAAAATATGAGGAAATCCGAAATTTGGCAACTGTCATCTCATTCTCAGTATTTACAGGAATTGGCTCTTAAATGCTGGAAATTTTTTTTAAGATTGGTGAATTTTCACCTATGGTCACTGAGTCTGAGGTGAGTAATTGTCTTAGTATAATTTTCAGATGTGAATATCAAGGACTACAAAATAACAGACAAAAACATAAAAACACAGACGCAATTGTTTGTGTGCACACACGTTCATGTAGCTGTAGTTTTAATAATAAGCTTACATGTACATCGATCATCGAGTTCAGTGGCAAAACAAACTAGCGAAATACTACGAAAAATAAATTCATCTGGTACCTTTGTTTTATCATTGTTGATTTCATTCACAGTTATTTTCTTTGCCTAAAAATGAGTAGCTTAAGCCTTTAGTTTGAAGAAAAATAAATTTTGCTCAGTTGATCTGACATGCTAACAATTGACGTACCACTATGTTTATGATTCTTAAAAGCCTTGAATACAAGTTCTTGAAAAGATTTTTGGTCCTAGGGCGACAGCAGTCATTTTGAAAATTCTCCATCCTTTCAAATATCCTGGACTTAGAGTGATGTCTTTCAAATAAATGAAACTTCATTCAGCAACTGTCCACCATGTTTACTTGCCGAGATGGCAAAGATGGCAAGCTTAGCAACTAAGCTCTAGCGGGGTGAATATAGCATCGTCATATGATGAGCTTTTCTACTAATCAGAATGTGCGATTGTTATATTCACCTCTAGAAATTATACTTATTCTAAATATATTTATAAAAATATAAAAAGCAATTTTTACAGCAACAAGTCTGCCATCCAATGAGATAACAATAATTAAAGTAAATAACTAGGGAGGGCTCCTCAGAAGAAGAAAAATGTGGTGCCACTGTTGAAATACTCTTGTCAAAGCAAGGACAAAAGTTAATAAGATATACAAGCTGGTTTGTAATTGCACAGTTCAAAATCAAACGACAGTTATACCAGCAATACTGGTGAATTTCAAGTGAATTAAGTGGCTATTTGTTCACAAGTTTGTCCAACAAACTCATCAGTTTGGTCTTCTTGCTGCCTCAACATTAGTTGTTGTGATGGCAAGAGTTGCTGGTGCTGTTGTTGGTCTTGCATCAGCTGCATCATTTCACTTTGTTGTTGCTGATCAATACCTGCCTGTAGATGTTTTGTATCCAAATCGTGTTGCTTTTTCTTTTCAGCTGGAGTTCCACAAGTTCAAGTTCCTGATCTTTTCCCACTTTTTTGGACAGGAATAACATGGTCTCGCTGCCATTTCTCTGTTCTCTTCACTTAACTTTTTTGTGATCATTTTTGCCTGAATGTCTCTTCATCATCCCCCACGCTTTCTTAGCGCTTTAAGTCTCATATCTGTGGCCTTTGCCTTCTCTATTTGAGCCTCTCCTTTCACACTTTCGTAGTCCTCTTTCGTTTCTGCATCAGCTGTTTTTTTCAAGTGCCACAATTTCTTCCATCAAGTTTTCAAGTTCTGTGGGTTTGGGTGGCATGATGCCCAAGCCCCTTTCCTCAGCTCTTAATCTATTCACAGAGTTGAGAAAAAACATTTAGAATGTGAAAAAGCACAAAAAGGGGCATTTTATTTCTTAACTGAAATTCAGACAATCATGGACAATAGTCTTGGGAGAAATTTGCACTTTTGATGCTTTTGCGCACACGCCAGACACAAATACTACTTCACCAGCCTAACCTCGCCCCCCACCCCCCCCCCCATACAATGTTGAAAACTACTAGCTGCAATTTCTCCTGATTTTCAACATTGTATTGGGTGGGGAGGGGGAACAGTAACATGTTTTTAAAAGGAAAGCAGCGCTTTTTTCAAACTTCAGTAGTAAACCACAGATAATTCACTAAATTACGTAAGTGTCCCAAGGACTTTTGTCCACGATTGTATAAAGAGTTACTATGCAAACTACATATCGTTACATTGGAACAAAGGAGAGTACAGAACATGCTAGTTACAGTGCATAAATGCCTACACGGTGCCGCACCATCGATTTCACGAACTTATCTACAGGTGCGTGAAATCGGTTCCTATATTTTAGGAGGTTATGCCAAACTGAAGCCACCTGCTGTTAGGACAGCAATATTTGGTCTTAACTCTTTCCGTCATCTCACCTCTAATACATGGAACAAACTACAGGACACTACTCGGAAGGCTGACACCCTTTCTATGTTTAAACACAAACTCAAATAATTTAAGAATAGACAATCACTGTGAATTAGTTTTTTATATAAATTCATTTAAATGTATTAGTTTTTCTATTTAATGATTAAGTGCTTTTTGGAGATACTAGCACAACAGTGCTATTTCCAAAAAAATTCCGAACGGAAATAAAGTTTATGTTTGCATGTATGGGTAATTTACATAAGACATGCACATGATGAAAGGCATATGCACCTCAAGTAATTCAGTTGGTGGGGATTCCATCGCATATACTTTATGCTGACAATCACCTTATACACCTTAGGCTGAATCCGAAGTGCTTAGGGATATACAAAAAAACTAATGTTCAAATAAGAACTCCAGATCAAGTCAGTTTTAAAAGGGCAATACACTATTGCTTATACAGCTCACCTAATGGTAGTTGATCTAAAATTGTTAATTTGGCAATTGTCTACTTAATATACAGAGGTTGGCTGCTTAACACAAGTTCAGAAATAAGCGTTAGGCCATGTAGAAATGCAACTCTATTTCAATACAAAATATGTTTGAAAGGAATTAGATAGTCACTTGAAGACAACAATTAATTTGCATTTAAATAATTTTATTACTTATCAGTTCTGCAACTTTACGCTCTCGTTTGTCGTGAGCTTGTTGAAAGGAAAGTCAAACTTCCTACAGTACATTCTTGCTGGCCTCTAAATAGGGGGGGAAAGTAGGCACTAAATAGGGGTTTGACTGTAATTGGTTCCGTTTCTCAAAAGCATTTTTAAGAAGCATGGTTCTCCAAAAATACATAAAAAACAGCTCAGGCTGTGTATTGGACTGGCTACCAATCAGCATCAATCAATCAATTTGCTGGCATCAATCAGCGAATTATCAATTCTCAAGTATACTCAATGCATGATGGACTTATTTAAATGGGTTTCGTGACTTGGGAATGATTCGTACTAAAGTACACCGTCAAAAAAGAGTATCCACAGAGAATATTTTATTGACGGAAATTCCATAAACAACCCTAAATTACTATTACTTCCCTCCTATATTACTAACATCTCTCAAGAAATGGTTTCCCTGAAACTGGCAACTAGCAGGCGAAGCAAGCAAAATCATTTTGTAACCAGAAATCGACAGCGAATTTTGCAAGGCTGAATAGGTTACAAGACGTAGTTATTCAAAGAGAGACCAAGGATGTTGCTAACAAATAACCTTGCAGTAAATCCTTTGAACCTCTGGTGATGACCTTGCATAAGGGACCAGTTCTCCTCAGTGACCAGTTTTCCAAAATACCAGAATTTTCCAATTAAAATCCCTATATATTTGGAATCTCTTGTAAGCGACCACAACTACTTTTAGAGCTAAAAGTTTCAAATTTTCTTTTGTTTCTAACTTCCCTTAAGCAACCACTTGAAAGATAATAGAGTCAAAATTGGATAATAAGGTGTTGTCATTCCCAGTCCAAGAGACCTGGGAGCAAATGTCTGGTAATCAATGTTCTTTGTTGCTAATATTCAACTCACTCCATTGGGGTTGCCTCGGTAGCTCAGTGGTTAGAGCACCTTCCATGAGATCGGGGTGTCTAAGTTTCGAATCCCACTTGGAGCATTTGATTTTTCCAGCATTTGTTCTGTTTAATATAGATATGCATATCAGAGTTTACCTCTCTGATGATGAACAATTGGTTCAAAATATGCCGTGTTACATACTTGTTAAGGTGTCATAACATTCTCGCTTTCCTGAGTAGTTCAAGAGCCAAAATTTCTCAATGGCGAGTACCAGATTTTCTCAAAATTGACTTTTCACATGAATAAAAGGTTTAAAACATGGGTTATTCTTCTTTCCGACAATCCCAGACAAAGAAGTTGTGACAGTTGAATACGTGATCCAGCTCAACTGTCCCAACCACTTTTGTTTGGGACTGTCTGAAAGAGATATGCTAGGAATTTTCTAGCGAAGGTTAGCGCAAACAATTGTCATGTCATCACGATATTTTAGAATTTGATTTTGGCTCAATGACGTACACTTTTGTTTCTGTGAATTAGACAGAACTTTCCTACCTTAATCTAGATTAAGGCTCGGTGCAGATATTCACTGAATATAACTTGTAACATCCTGTAATAAAACAAAACTCGTGATCTGCTTCAAGCAAAATGGCGTTTAATGGAGCTGTTGTCTTCTATTTAGGACATTTTCCAGGATTATAAATTTGCAAAGTAGCAGATCTTTGTGTTGTTTCACAGAATAGTATTAAATAAATTGATTGAAACTTATCCTTGTGCAATAGTCACATATATCACGATTACAGGTGACACAACTTCCAGGTCCCAAGTATTTCATCAATGTGCACAAATAACCAACAATGGTTAACCATTTGAAAGTCAGTGTTTTGCACCCTAACCTTCGCTGTTCTTCCCAAATGGAAGAAGGTACAAAAATTTCCCACTTCATATCATTCAAATTGCAGGATGGAAGAAATTTGGTGGCAAAATAGTAGAGTTTGACATGTGAAATAAGGTTAATCGTTTGCCGGAGACAATAAGTAACCTTCGCTGTTCTTTCCAAATGGAAGAAGGTACAAAAATTTCTCACTTCACATCATTCGAAATGCAGGATGGAAGAAATTTGGTGGCAAAATAGTAGAGTTTGACACGTGAAATAAGGTTAATTGTTTGCCGGAGACAATAAGTAAGCTACGTAACTACCCTTTCTGTTTTAATTGAATGGTTAACCATATAAACCTTCTTGCAAAGCTCTGTTTTGCTAGTTCTTGAACAAACAATGTTAAATAGTTTTTAGTAATTCCTACAAAGCGGAAAAAGTTATAATTCAAATGACTCAAAGCAGTTTGAAACCAAAATGTTTTACCATTAATGGTTAATCGTGAGGCTTAATCATGGCAGTTAACCCAGTGACACTTCTGAAGCCGAGAACACACCTCACTTTATGCGCGTTCTGGTATTACAGGGAAAACAAAGAGAGACATGCATAATTTAATCACATTTAGGTAGCAGCAACGCTTTATTGCTGTCCACTGATAAACTCCATGAAACGGCTAGGAAAAGGCAAAAAGATCCACTTGCTCGGTGCCCACTCTCTCAACCGAATTTGCATCATTTCTGTTTTTCGTGCGAATCAACAACCCCTCTAAAGACATGGACAAGATTCTCATTTTCAGTGCAGGATATAGAAACATCCTTTTCAAACACAATATCTTGGACATAGTTGGATTTTAGGGGCAAACAGGTGAGCTGTTTGCCCCTCGAGAAGCTATAGAGGTTCATGTGACAGACTTATCAATCGCCTACCATAGAAGGTCATTTAGAGAGATGTTATTTAACATAACTGTCTTATAATTAAAGAAAATTAGAACTGTATGAGATCCTACTTCAAAGTTCTTTCAGTTTAACGGAACTAGAGTATAACCAGGGAGTATAAAAAATGCTCAACTCAATATGAATTGAATCCTAGGAAGCATGGTACACCTCAAGAAATATACCAAATTTTGATGTTGTGATAGCAACAAGCTCAGTTCCAATCTCTTTCCTCTTTAGTCTGGCAAATATTACTATGTATATTTATCCTGTCTATTTTATTTTTTTCATTTTTATTTTATTTT
>Ga0126339_10002415_pt1 | contig 13362 bp, 7 predicted proteins | sample OrbTmetagenome_2_FD_92532 | JGI IMG/M metagenome (GOLD analysis project Ga0126339, IMG submission 92532) | Coral microbial communities from Petempiche,Puerto Morelos, Mexico - Orbicella T R C metagenome | ecosystem: Host-associated > Invertebrates > Cnidaria > Coral | place: Petempiche,Puerto... | reverse complement strand
TCGATCGATCGATCGATCGATCGATCAATCAATTTATTAATGTTAAAGTTTGAGCCAGAGGCTCACAGCTGCTCATGTACAAAGCACTCGACAATTAACGAGAATTTAAAAGGAACTGATGTAAAAGCAAATGAAATGAGTGCCTTTTGCATATCTTACTTTCCAAGCGGAGCGCAACTTGAAAACCACGTACGACTAATTTAAGTCACATGACCGATGGAAAAGACGTAGCTTGACCGGCGTTACGGGCGGAATGGCGTCAACGTACACCGTCAAAATCCAGTCGGCAAGAAAGGGCGTCGCAGGGTAGCTAATTGATATTCAGCCGAGGCATGTGTTCGGATAAACAACGGTGAGTATTGAATTCATGGTCGAAAGTCTTAGCTAAGCCCAGGTAGGGGGGTGGAGGGAACTCCCTTATATGGGCCATATGGGCTATATATAGGTATGTGCCGCCCTAACTGGGTACGGTTTTCAGTGAGCTGTTTTGATCTGAAAATGGACACAGATTTGACCATTTTGGTGAAATAGGGTATGTTATTCACTCTACAAGAAACTTATTTTTTTCCTTATCAACATTGGCCAATATGTAATCCTTCTCAAGCTGTTTGCCGGTAAATAGAAGCCATTTCTGGTTACTCGGTCATATCTTAGAGCAATAAACTATGATCATTGATTAGAAGACTGGAATGGGGTATCGAGTTTTAGCTCAGGTCCGAAATAGGGGTTTGCAAAGTCGCAGATTTTTGTCTGAGATAGAGTAATTCAAGGGTTTCAAGATTCGGGCCACACACCCCTACCACAATAGTCGAGGAGTAACTCCCCCGGGTAGCTAAGCTGGATGAAGGTTTACACTGATCTAAATTGCTAATGAACAAATGCCTTTAAGGACCGATATTTTAACATAACCGTAGACTGAGCTTGTCTTGTAAATTCGGTTCTGATTTCAAAGCAACGATCTGGGGTTGTATGCGCTCGGTTGTACGTTCCAGGACACGTCAGTGAGACGCAACACAAGAAATGTTAAGAGCGTTTCAGGTTCAAAAAATCTAAGTATATCTTAGCCGTTCTTACCCAGGAAAAAATTGTTTCTTTTTTAATGTTTTGCGGTAGATATATTGTGCTTTCCGAAAGGTACCGTTGGGCGGCGGTTGACGGTCGATCACCACTGTTCCGCCTTATCAATATCAATAACAGCATGCTAACAGCAGCAAGTTTATCCGTGGCATTCCCATTTACAGATGGTATTTCCTATATAAATTAGACAACATATTTCCAGACACAAACTCCGATTGGGAGAAGCTGGATCTGATTTATTTCCCTAAGTCGGCATTTTTTAGGGGTTGAAAATGTTCAAAATATTTTCATTTTCATATTTCCTACCGAGTTATAGGTCTATGCATTCCTTAAAGCGATAAACAAAGTCGTTTTGTTTGGGGAACGGGTCCGCCTTGAGGACCAAACCCTTGCCCTTAATTAAAATATATTTGCACCAGGCTCTTGATTTGCGCTTTTATCTATTTATTTTGCGCACGCACATTTATTCATATTTCACAGAAAAGGTAGCCCTTTTTATTCCTTCGGAAGGAAAATAGTACTCCGTCACGGCACATACCTCAATTTGAAACAATAGCTCTATTTTCTGTATGAAAACAGTGATGCTACTGTCACTCTGTTTCTCGAACGAATATTACTAACCGACTTGGAAGAACAAGCCTTAAGGTGTGTCTGTACCGGGATATTTTGAGTTTTAAATACCTAAATGACAGTTTTTCTCACTACTCTTTTCCGTTCTATGCTTCAGCTCATGAACTGATCGTGCTCTTTTATATACTCCCAGCCCAAGAAAGGGACTATCCCAGGGATAGAAGAGGCCAACGTAGGTGTGGTGAAATTATTGTTGGCGTCGAATTCATTTTGTTTTGCTTTGTTTTGTTTGTTTTTGTTTTTGTTTTTTGTTTGTTTGTTTTGTTGTTTTTTTTTCAGTCAGTACAGCTGCAATCGAGATTCTCATCCCGCACGCCGCCAAACCTACCTTTGACCAACATTGTGCTTGTCAAATTTTCTTTCTTTCTTCCTTTTTTTTCTGCAAACGTCCATAAGAGGGTCCTAAATATATGGTTCTCTACATCGACACCACGAATCGAAGAAAAGTCGGAAAAATACATGAGAAAATAAGAGAAAAAGAAGACAAGTATCTTACCGCTGGATATTCGTTCTACCAACCACGGGCTCTGGAAACGGAAATGGACTTTGAACGGCTTAGCAGCCGCTCATCTGTTTGTGACGTCAACGACACAACGTACGTGGCTGAAGCTTTAGTTCGAAGACGCTGGCAACAGAGGCAAGAAAGATTCTTTGCCCGTATACTTTGCCAGAATGTTGCGTTGTGGATGTCTAAGGTTGTCCCAGGGTGTTGCTAATCTGCCTAAAGGAAAGGCTAGTCAAAGTTTCACGAACTGCTTAAACATTAACCGGTAAGCTTTTAGTAAAAACTTTGGTTGTTATGTAAAGTTTCGATCGAAGTTTTCTGTTTCCGTTCCTGTTAGAATTAGGATTCTGTAAGAAAAAATAGCGAGACCAAGACCAGCTTGAATCGATTGTTACATGTATTTGTTGTGTTTAGACGATGTAGAAGACTAGAATTTATCTAAACTAAATGAATTACAAACGAAACACTTTGTTTACAGGTAAGCTTAAAGCAAATCGTCACAGGTCTTACATAACTTAAATTGCTAAATGCATATGTGAAACTTAATAAGTCTTGATAAGTAGGAGAAGGCGAACTTTTTTCTCCATATAAATGCTGTAACAGCTGATTAATCTTCCGAGAAATTACGAACAGTTTTACAATTACGGACAGAATCATCAAGTACGTAAGCTTACATGTATTGTGCGGCAACAGTGGAAAGCTACCTCGATCATGGACACACTCGATGAGTTGGTTTGTTTTTGTCATCATTTTCTTGCTCCCAATTCCCAACTGTATGAATAGAAATAGTTACTTAAGTGAATTACGACACAGAAACTATTTTTTTTAAACGAAACTAGGCGAAAGGGCCGCTTACGTAATAACCTTATAAATGTAATATTTAATCTGTGTACCTGATGATTGAGGAATGTCTTGTATCCAGTTATATACATCATTTAGTTAGGATCAAAATAATGGATAATTTCTATGTGTATATGTATGTGTGTCGTACTGTGCTTTTTGTTACATTGAATTCAGTGCCTGAAACAGACAAGGCCAGACATGGCTAGGGCCTGTACATTTGGGCCTGGGCAACCGGGCCAGCCTGGAGGTAACCATGGCCACCTAGTCATAGCTGTCCTCATAAATACTTACATGTGTACATGTACCCCAGGGGAAGGGTAGGTCTGTGCGAAAACTCAGTGGGGAAGGCGATCAATAGAGTCCATAAATTCCTTGAACTAATTTTCAAGTCATGTGATCCCCTGATGAGTGGACATAACAACTGGTCTTAATTACTGTCATGTACTTGTCATATGGAATTTTAATTAGAGTGAAATTTTACTAATTAAGACATGTTATGTTGGTGAACATTACCAGGGCTGTTTTTTTAAGGGCCGTAACCCATAACACCTGTTACGGCTGAGTATGCTTGATTTTCCCTTGATGCTACAGGGCTCAAAATTAACTTTTTCGTTTGGGAGCCAGCTGGCGACTAACGGAAAAATTTTGGTTGCCAGATCGTAAATTTTGGTCGCCAACTTATTTTATATATAACTTACACAAGAACTCGATTTTATACATTACTTTGCATGCGAGAAAAGTCATAATTGAAGAGCGAAAACAATTAGAAACAACACGAGTAACACTTAGTTATAAAGCTACCGTTGTTCTCAGGTGATATGTCTATGCTCCGAAGGTGATGGTTGTCTCCACAGCCATTTTAAATGAAGCGAAGCATAAAACGTTTTAAGTGCGTGGCTCTCATTGTGAGACAAACACGGGCCCTTGTGTATTTTCCCTTTGCTACTTCTTCGAAATGCCGTTCTTTATTTTGTGCTTGCTTTTCTCGACGCCTTTTGCTCACGCAGTTCTCCAACTGATTGGTATCTGCCGCCATTTTCGCGGCAAATGAAAAGCACATGGCGTTGAAGTGCGCCTGCCATCCCAGTTTTGGAAGAAGCCGCTGAAACAATATGGCGTAACGTGAACGCAGTATTGACGTGTCGAAATACATTCAATTTTTTCAATTATCGTGTAATATTCAGACATTATTTTACTGGGGATGGAAAGGCGAGTTGTATACTAGCTACCATATCTGATTGATTTTCTCATATAAAGATTTAAAAACAAAAGTTGTGTCGCGGTTTTCTTTAGTTATCGGACAAAACGCAAGTTGCCAGCTGGCGACCAGTTCTGAAAATTTAGTCGCCGGTGCTCAATTTTTGGTCGCATTGGCGACCAGTGAGTCACAATTTCGAGCCCTGTGCTAGGGGTGAAATCGCCTGTTGTTGATAGAATTCAACCACAAAGTGACAAGTTTGCTACGGGTGCAGAGAACGAGGCCACAGGTGACTCAAAACTTAATGACGGCCCTGATTACCCGTATTAACCTGCAACTTATGTGTGCATTGTTACGTACAGCTGTATATATTTTTTATTTTATTATGTAGGGCTGCAGTCCTCAATAGTTCACCAAGATTTACAAGGCATGGCTATGCTACAGATGCCCAGGTGTGTACATGGATACAGTAATTCTACAGTACAATGTGTGGTTACACAAAACATCCATACTTCCCCCCGCCCATCCCCACAGAAGGGTTTTTTTCCAAGACCCTTCCCCACCCCTCTGGAAATGCCAATTAAGCTTCATACATTTCGTAAAATTTTTTGGTCTTTTAGATCCCCCCCACCCCACCAAATATATGGATGCTTTCTGGAATAGAACATAATTTTGATACTTGAAACTCGCAATCTCAAAAGAAAAATGTTAGATGTACATTGTACAATCATGTATCTTCTATATATCTGTTGTCTGTCGTCTTTCTTCTAGTCCACAGAGTCAAAATCCTTTGTCATGGGTTTATTTAAAGGAAATGTTAATGTACATCAAGTGTTTCCATTTCCAGAAGGTATGCAATTTAACCATTTTTGTCCTTTTTCTAGGTACATGTATAAATGTACAATTAAGTCAGAACACACTTGTTTATTTTATGTATATAACGGAGGCATAAAGAAATTTGTGTGTTATGTGTTGAAATCTAGTGTCCTGTACTTTCACTGCGGTACATGACAGTTGCACAAGTGGTCTCTGTGTGAATATAATGACATTAGATTGAATTAACAATAATATTATTTCATGAGTGCACATTGGATATGAGATGGTAGATAGCCTATATGAGGTTCATAGTGTCAAGTCAACCATCTCATATCCAACAAGTGCTAGTGGAATAATTTTAAATTAAAGATACCCCCCAATATAATTGTGTGATTACATGAAACATTTTCCCCTACAGTATTAGATTCAGACCAAGAAAGTACATTACGATCATATGTGGATCCTGTGAGCAAGTTTTTTGAGGTTGGTGTCCCTTTTTTCAATTTTGTCGATCATAATCTTTTTTAGCTAAGTTGCAAGAGCATTGCCATGAATTTACAGAGAAACTTAACAATGCTCCAGGTGTACAAACTTCTCTCAGGCTTTGCTTCTGTTTAGTACATGCGTAACATAACAAATTTCAGTTTTAAAATAGATACATACATCATTTCTGTACATGTATTAATAAAACACATTGTAAATGTATTTAAACTTAATTAAATAGGTTTCAATATATATATTTTCCTATTTATTGGACTTCATTTTGTTATGTTGTACATAAAATAATTTAACCATTTTTCCATCCAAAGTTAAACTTTAACTTCATTTTTTGCTATCGGACAATATAAAATGCGGGTTAAAACAGTAGAAAAACATTCTGCAAAAAAATTGCATGGCTGCCGAGCATGGCAGTCACTTACGGTATTCCATTTTTAATTAGTACACTGTAGTTGCAAAATACATTAAAATCAAGGAGTACAATTGTTTTAATTTCTTGTTCTAGGAATGCAATGACCCAGCCAAAAATGATGCAGATGAAAAAGTCGCAGATGATACTTTAGAAGGGCTTAAAGAGATGGGTGCCTTTGGCCTGCAGGTTTGTTATTATTTCATAAAATTCAATGTATTTTCATTTTATACATTCATGAATTGTCCATAAAATTATACTTGTACGTGTACAGCTCGTGAATGTATAAATTGAATTAAATATGGTGAGGAATACAGTCACATTTAATGTTGACACAATGCACTGAGATTAAACAGTTATTGGTTGTCAGTAAAAGTGTTTGAGTGTTAGCATTTTGTCGTTTTGATTAATGTGTGGGGGGTCGGGCAGAGGATCTGCCGGGACCCTGGTGCCTGGAGCTCTATAGAAGTCGTGAGAAGAAAGTATGTTTGGAAGTGGGAACTTGGGAAAAGGAAACTGCAAAATTGTTTTGACGCTCTTGTCCTAGAAGGAGCATCAAGAAGTGGAATGAATAGCATGTTGGAGTAAGAGTTACTTGAAGCATGCCCATGTGTATGTTGAATTATTTTGCTTCTGTCATCTTATTATGTGTAGGTGTCAACAGACCTTGGTGGACTTGGTCTTACCAACACTCAGGTACTAGACAGTCATTTCATTATAATTACATGTAAATTACTGAATACATGTACATGTAACTCCCAATTAGAGACCTCCTGTAAGGTGTCACTTACATTGTACATGTAGTCATTGACATTACTTATTATGAGTCATCGTGTGATGGTTAAATATAATTAATATTTTGTTAGGAGAGTTTAATTTGATAATGGAGATTGTCAAAGGACAAACAGGTTTTGAAGCCGCCCACAATGAATCTAAAACTGTCCAGCTTCATTACATGTACACATTGTGTGGCTCCCTTGCAGATTTTTGGCTCCCCTCATACTCGGACTGTGCACTGTAATATTTAGATCAGGTGAAAGTAATTTGTATCACTGTTGTCTTCAATTTTAAATTTGTGCTTTGTTGATATGATTTCAGTATGCCCGTCTGGTTGAGATTGTTGGTGCCCATGATCTAGCTATAGGAATAGTTCTGGGTGCTCATCAGTCAATTGGATTTAAAGGAATTCTACTTTATGGAAACAAGGTCAGTAGATTGCAAGAAAGCACACACATAGGGGTAACCCAGTGATGTATTAGCAACCCATCCAGGGAGAGTAGATCTATAGTAATATTCCTAGTCTGTAAGTTCTAGATAAGCCAGGATAAGCTCTGGTACATGATTGTAGTATAGACCAGTTTGCCTGATGTAGATTAATCTTAGTACTTTTAATAAATAGAATGATGTAGTTTTGAAATGAGGCAGTTTCAATGGTTCTTTTCTTTTCTTTTTTATTTTTTAAGGAGCAAAAAGAGAAGTACTTGCCACTGGTAAGCCATGGATTTCTTTTCATTTATAGATAGGACCCTGCACACGCTCTGATTGGTCAAAAACCCTTGTTTTATCAGAGTATAAAACATAGAAAAAGCGTGTTTTATTGTTTTTCGCCACATTACCTCTATATCATAAAGAAAATGAAGAAGCCTAAGCCACACACTACACTGTGATAAAACACTCTGGACATTATATTGAGAACACTCAAGAAATGTAGAAAACACTTGACTGAGGCTTGTGTTTTCTACATTTCCCTCATGTTCTCAAATGCCTGTGTGCTTTATCACAGTGTAATACATGGCTTAGGCTTCCTTATTTGTTAAATAAAACATTATTATAAGATGTTATACGAATTGAAAGTCCTATGCATATACATGCCGATAAAATTACCCTATGGAACTACCGGTATTCATAACTATTATTTACAACTTAGTAGTGAGACTCAATGAGGTGCCAAGACCCTTTGCTTTAAAATATTGATGCCAAGGCTTTCAGTTAACAATTTTGGAAAATCTTGGACTAGAATGTAATATACTTGTTTTATTTTGCACAGCTTGCACCAGCAGAAAAGATGGCAGCATTTTGTTTAACTGAACCATCCAGTGGATCTGATGCGGGGGTATGAATACAAATGTGAAATGTTGTCTATTTCATTTATAAAGAATTCAAGGAATTTTCCCGTCACAATCCTGAGAAAAACCTCTTGGGGAGTTTGACATCCAACACCACCCCTACCCCATGTGTCTGAAAGACCAAGGGCTACATGTACACTTGTACCTTGAATTAATAAGTGTTAATTTTATTTTGTAGTCCATACGCACCCGAGCTGAGCTAAGCAGTGATGGGAAACATTATATTTTAAATGGAGGCAAGCTATGGTGTGTAAATTGTGTTGTATGGTACTTAAAGTATAAAGCAGCTTACTAGTTGACTAACCTTCTACAAGATTTTTAATGTTTGCAATGGGATACTTGATGAATGCTTTCATATAAATGCGCAGTCAAGCGGCTGAAGCAACCTTCAATGCCAGTCTTTTTTAATAATGAAATAATACATACATGTCTATTATTATTATTATTACTATTACTATTACTATTACTATTATTATTACTATTACTATTACTATTACTATTACTATTACTATTACTATTACTATTACTATTACTATTACTATTACTATTATTATTATTATTATTATTATTATTATTATTATGCTTTTCTAAAATCAACAGTTTCTATTGCATGTACATGAACCCACAGTGCGTGACTTTTAGGAGTGATAATATAATAATTACCTGACTTGTATGAGCAGTGTATGTACTAATTGTATATGCGTAAAGCGCACTTACTTTAGCTAACTAGGGAAAATGTAAATTCTACAATTGGTGTACAATTACTATTTTCAAGTTCATAGACAATAGCAATTGTACGCTTGTTGTAGAATTATAGTCACATACAACCAAAGCTACATGGACTAATTAACTAAAGTGCAAGTTTTACAATGATTAATCTATTAATATAAAATACATCATACTGAGAGTTTTTTTAGACTGTGTGTAATAATTGTACATGTAGGTACGTAAAGTGCACCTACTTGTAGCTAACTGGGGAAAATGTAAATTCTACAATTAGCTTACAAAATTTTACTGTTTTCATGTTTAAGGGAAATAGCATTATATATTCAAGTATTATAACATTGTAGAATCACACAGTCATATATTTAACCAATGCTATGTATAATGTCCAACAGCAACTGTACTTATCAGAAGTGTATTTTCACAACTAGTCACAATTACCAAATTTAATTTTGATTTTAAATAGTAACTGTGAACATATTGTAGAATTATAATTATTATTAATTTAACAGATGTATCCATTTGGAAAGTGTAATCTTGGATATTGTGAACCTAATTATCACATGAAATTGGCCGCCAAGTAATTAAATAGTAAGCTAACGTAATGGAATGGTAATTTTACAGTTTCTGTCCAATTATTATTACTGTAAATCCTAAAAATAGCTCTTGGGGCACTTATTTGAGGGAGGGGCTTAACCGAAGGAGGAGTGGCTTATTTAGTTTTTCCCAAATTGTGGTAAGGATCCTCTTTCAATGTAATATAACCCCTTTAGTGGGTCTATACCTGCTGCACAAGGTTGGTTGGGCTTTAGGCAATGAATCAGTACATCTTCACTGCCATCCCTTTTGACGGTCAATTTGCAGTGCTTGATCGAGTCAATAATCACTTGCTTGTGATTGAACACAACCAAAACTATACAAATGTACATCCTTTAGTGTCTCAATACTCTTCCATAAGACAGGGAGAAGGGAGGAGGTCGCTTCTTGGGGAGAGGCACTTTTTTTTTACATTTTGGTTGATAGGAATTGTGCACACACAATTCTTACATGTATTTTGGGGGAGGCGCTAATTTGAGGGTTTACAGTTTATTCAAAATTTATTTGTTAACTAGGAGTAATTGTAGATTAGGGGGTGCGTTTGATACGTTGTGTGGCTGCAGTCCACTGGGGAATGTTGCAGTCTCCTGTTGCCTACTAATTTGCCATTTATTGTAATTTCTTGCATGTTGTACTGATAGTACAATGTATGTTGTCCTCTCTTTTATAGGATCAGTAATGGGGGAGTAGCAGACATTTTTACAGTCTTTGCCAAGGTATAAAATATTCAGCTGCATATGCTGTAGAGAATTTTCTTAAGATCTGAAACAAATTGAACCTTTTCTCTATCTCTTTCTTGCTTGTACTCTTCGAATCCATTGATATGCCAATTTTAGACTGTGGTTTTGTGCATACCTATTCATGTATATGTAACACAAGGCTTAACCTTGCAAAATATTAAATTTACAGTGTACTTCTGTCACATGTTAGGCTAGTATGTACATCTACAGAGTCTAATCGTAATTCTTGAAAAGGTTTTGAAATTTGCAAACTAGTTTTCTAGATTTAGAAAGACCATGAAAAGTGCATTTTCTGGCAAAGTCTGGGGGACAAAATGGAAATTTTTTCCCTTAAGTCCGTAAATGCTATTGTACAGTTGAATTTCAGTAAATTTTGTTTTAGCCAATGTTTAGTGAAATACCAGAATCTCATGAACTGGCACAGAGACCAAAATAATATAAATAAATCAGTGAATCTGTTGCACAGTTTCTCAAATCAGCCAGCTGGTACACGTAGTTGGCCTGTCAGTTGGTCAATCAGTCGATCAATCAACAGACCAATCAATCAATAAATGGACCAATTGTGCACTGAGTCAGTCAGTCAGTCAGTCAGTCAGTCAATCAATCAATTAATCACGTATTACTAAGTAAAATTAGGAAAATATTAATGATCTTGCATTGGTTCTCTTGAAGACACCAGTGAAAGACCCGAACACAGGGGAAACGAAAGACAAAGTGACTGCATTTATTGTAGAGAGAGGCTTTGGAGGAGTAACAAGGTATAACTATATTTGAAAACTCTCTCAAATTTTTAGAGAATTTCCAAATATCACTCATAGTGTAAATCCTAAATATTATAACTGCACTTAGCCTACAATACAATATAATGCAATGATATGCAATGTCACACCAGCTAATTCACAGGTATTCCACATAAGTGAAAAGTAAATTTGAAAGTAAATTTTGAAAAGTTTAAGTAAGGTAATGAAATACAATCTACTGGTAAAATAATTATACATTTTGCTAAGAAGTGAAAATGATAATCTTCATGTACGTACAATCAATAATATAACAACAAGTAAAAAGTTAGGTTAAAAGGTCCAAAAATTCAATTTCTTTATACTGTTTTTGAAGGCCTTAAAAGTTCTGATAGTTCTGTCTGACTCCGGTAGCAGGTTCCACAGCTTTGGCGCCAGCTAACGCCACGATTTCAGTGCGTAGGTTGTGGTGTTGACCTTAGGCAGTTTTAAAATGTCGGTTCCCCTCGGATCATATTTAGTGTTTCTAAAACCTAGTAACTTTTTTATGCTTTTAGGAGCATGATCGTAATTAACAGCTCTTAAAACTGTACAAACTATTTTTGCGAGTTGCTGATTAGTCAATGACGGTAATTTGCTGTGATTTTATGTCATTTACAGTGGTCCCCCTGAGAAGAAAATGGGAATCAAGGCCTCTAACACTGCAGAGGTGGGAGCTTGAACCATTAATTTATTTTTTGTTTGTCTGTTTTGTTGCTTGTTTTTTTTTTTTTTGGTTAAAATATTGTATTGATTTAAGTGATATATACAATAATAAATAATTATTCCATGAGCCCACGTCTGATACAAGGTAATAAATAACAAACAAGGCATGTAGCGTGCACATTTAATCAATCACCTCACATCCAAGTCAATTTCAGGACAATAGTCAATTCAGTTGACGGGATGATATGAACACTTCAGTTTGATCAAAACAAAGAAAGCAAGCCAGACAGAGTCTTCAAACAGAAATATTCATTGCATAATTACCTCCATAATTGTCTACATTCTTGAAAAATGTGACATTGATAATGTGCCTGTTTTTTGATCCTCCCATGAAATGTTTGTTGTGTTTTTTCATCCTCCAGTAGCTTTTGTTAAAATGCTACAGGCTCTTTTGTTTAAATATTTCCTATCAAACTCTAGGTACGTACAGTTGAGTTAACTAATTAAAGTTTGTCATTTTCTGTAGTGTTGCCTGTTACGCCCTGTATTTTAGTGTTAGAAAGCTTATGAAATTAGCCTGTTGACAGGCTCTTGGGGTAGGTGGAAGAAAAAAATTTGGCAAGTGAAGCAAGCGTGAAAAAAAAAGGAGAACTCTGTTAAGCTCGCCGATTTTTTTTCCGCAATCGCTGGGAGCCTGTTTGCCATCTATTACCAAATGCCACTTTTAGCCCAGAGCTTTCCTTACTGGTGGAAAATTTTAAATTAAGTGACACTTGCCGCACCTACTTCCATAATTATGCTGTCAAACACAGGATGGTACTTGTATAATGGCTGGTAACTGAGATTAGGTGAACCAGTCAGAAAACTAGAAATCTGAGGCTTAGAATTACATACATTTATGTACATGTAAATAATGGTACAGTTGTTGAACAAAATTGGTAATGCACCAGGCTGACTTTTGGGAACATACATCTCTCTTTAAATTTAGTTGTAAATACCAATTGTGAATTATTCTATACAATTGTATTATACCAACACAGCTTTCCTTTAATAGCGGAAAATTATAAACTAAGCAACACTTGCCACACTTATTTTCCACATACGGTCAAACACAGGTATAATGACTGGCAATCGAGACTATTTGAGCCAATCAGAAAGCTAGAATTGCTCTATCCGAGGCTTAGAATTACTCATGTTAGAAATAAGCCCTTATGTAGTGTAGTACAGTTGTAGAATAAAATAGGTAACACCTCTAGCTAACTGCTGAAAACATACATTGTGCAGTAATTTACAATTGTTATTTACAATGTAATTGAAGATGGCAATTGTAAATTTACTGTATAATTGTATAATGTTCAAGCCATGGAGATGGTGTTCAGTTGTGTTCTTGGACCAGACAGTTTACTCTCACAGTGCCTCTCTTCACTCAGGTGTATAAATGGGTTCTGCCCAATTACTGTAAATGCTGGGGGATAATCTTTCAATGGACTAGCATCCCATCCAGGGGGGAAGTAGAAATACCCCTAGTCACTTCATGCTACTGAAAAATCGACTTAAATTTGTCACTTTGTTCAAGTACATGTAACATACACTGCATTGCTTAGTTTTATTTTGCAATAAACGTGTCTGATACCCATATCCATTCGACAGGTGAATTTTGACAATGTCAAAGTACCCATGGAAAATATACTTGGAAGTAAGTTGCATAAAGGAGTAGTTCTTCTACGAATTAGGTAGAAAAAGTAAACGCTGGTCGAT
>Ga0126339_10002414_pt1 | contig 13367 bp, 6 predicted proteins | sample OrbTmetagenome_2_FD_92532 | JGI IMG/M metagenome (GOLD analysis project Ga0126339, IMG submission 92532) | Coral microbial communities from Petempiche,Puerto Morelos, Mexico - Orbicella T R C metagenome | ecosystem: Host-associated > Invertebrates > Cnidaria > Coral | place: Petempiche,Puerto... | reverse complement strand
AGTTTAAATACAAGAATGCAATCATACCTTACGACTTAGAAAATCAATCGGCGCTGCACAAGTCAGACACTGGAAAACATCTCGAACTGACTTCCATTCCACAGCAAACGGAGGAGCGGATTGAAGCAAATCCTCGACAGTCAAACCTTGACGTTTTAAAGTTTTCTGTAAGTCATCCGGTAGAGATCCTCCCAGAGCACTGTCCTCACTCGTGCCGCTACTGACGCTGGGTAATGAAGATGACACGCTGTCGTGACTGTTAAGTAATGAGTTTTTCCGCTCTGTGCTGAGTTCCAGATCATCGACTGAGTTCTCAAGAGAGGTCAAATCACTTGACGAACTACCAGGCGATTGACAGTGTGAATTCAGATAGTTCATTTCCATTGAATTCTTGTCATCAACAGTGTTGTTTTCAGAGTCTTTTGACGAACTGAAAAGAGTTTTCATCATCGCAATGCGCTGTTGAATGAAGCATCCACAGAATTTATTTACAGAACAAAATATTTAAAGGAGCTCAGTCACTATTTTGAGTACCGCGTACAAAATTGCCTTTAAATTAATGGAAAACTGAAAAAGGTAAAATTCTAAGAGGGAAAAACACCAAAGAGATAATAATAAACCGTAAAGGATGGTTAAGGATGGAGAAGATTAACACGGATTTCAAACGACGAACTTGACAAATTTAGGCTAAACTTTTTTAAGATGCGCAAACAGCGACGTAGCCCCTTTAAGAATCCTGCTTTTCATAGTTGACTTTGAATCATGTGTGTATAAAATGAACCATAGAAGCTGAATTAAGGGTGAAATTTAGAAAAAAAAAACTTTGTTTAAGAGGTAATTTCTTCCTGATGGAGTTAACAGTACAGTGTCAAGCAAACAGGTGATGAGAATACAGATAACCATCAACAACAGGAAATCCCTTTGACCTAAAACAATCTGACGAAAAATATAGAGGCATTGAATGCAGCCTTATAAGACCCATACAGTACAATTCACAACAAATTCAAAATCCATAAACCTTAAAAGATTTAAACTAATTTTGACCATACTTACGGAAGAAAGAAATTTAATGTGATCTTGCAGTGAATCATTGTGATCTATGATACTACTAAGCGCATCCAATACAGTCTCTCTGGGGTGAACATCATTATCATATCGATTGTACATTGAACGCCAAAACCTTAAACAGATCGTAACACAATTCAAAGGTATTAGGTTTGACGCTACTTATGTACATTCACTCTCGCTTAGTCACATACATAAAAATGATAATAAAAATAAAATATGTTTATAGTGGCCAAGTGTTCAGTTTCAAGCTACCATGAGCTAGCTGGTTTCCATGCCATTAGCACAAATGAGCTGTAAAAAATATTACACATAAACATGACATAGTTAAAAATCCCAAGTGGTAATTGAGAAGCAGACAAGTTGGCCATTTACCAGTCTGGCCGAGGAGTCGACCTCGGGACTACTGAAAACAACACCAGCTAAAGGTCAGAATGGGATTTAACCCAGCCTGGATCTCTAGATTTCCACTGCTCTAACAACTCAACCATGCTGCTTCTGCAAACCAGATTTCATCAGGTTTGTTGTATTATGATTCAAGATATCTCTGTTACAATGTGTGAAGTCCATCCATCCATCCATTTCTGACCTCGTCTCTTGCAAATCTGGCCCCTTCTCCTCCTAGGGAGGGAGGCTGGCAGGGTGGGGTAGGAGGGGACAGAGGAGCAAGAGTTTATATTCTAGCAATCAAGCCTAATACAACTCTTACTTGAGAGTTTGAGGACAAGTGTTAGGCCATAGTAACTCGTCCATGCCTCCTCTGTACAGCGGATTTGCATAGTCACTGATATTCTGCCACATGTAACCCCACAGTGAGTATGTCTTCTCTGCCAAACTACACAGAAACATAAGTAACTGTTAGTCAAATTTTATTAAACACCTTTACATCTAAAATTACTAGCATGTAAAAGAAGAAAATGTTTACAACAATTTTCACAATATTGTGTATGCAATAATCAAGCCCCAGAATAGAGCAAGAAAATTTGACAATAAGGAGTGAAGATGTGTAATTTGTCCCCAGCAAATGTTCCAGCATGGCTGTAACTGTAAACAGTACAGTTCTAACACAGTTAGGACAGTAAACACGTCATGCAGTATTTACCAAAAAAGCCCTCTGATTTACTGGTTACGTTGCCTACCTGTGTTCCTTTCGTTCTCGTTCACAGTTTCCAAGGAAAGTCCCAAACTGGAATACAAACCAGAATTAAGAGAAGTTAATATACAAAATGAGACAATATCATAAGTTATTTTCTTCGTGAACTTATTTTTTCTTCCAGGTCAAGTTAACCTCACTCCTCGGTCTTCATAAATGTCTATAAGACCTAAAAACAGCAAACAAATTCCACATACCTGGCAGGAATACAAGTGATCATGAATTGTGAGAAGAAATCTTTCATTAAACTGGAAGGCAAATGGAAACTGTTCCTGTAATTGCCACACTCCTTCCAAGAACTGGAGAAATACTGGTGATGTCTCCTTCACATCTGATTGGAGAAACCCACATCTGAGAAGAAATACATGCTGTCATTAAAAGACAAATTTTATGCACACACAAGTATGTCTGGGAAGTTTGTATTGAATCAATGCTGCATACATTGCAAGTGTTCTCTTGAAAGCAATACAACCTTTGATGCAAAAATCCTTTACTAGTAATTCAAGGCTTTGTCTTTCACATTTAACACCTGATCAGTGATATACAGTCATGTTAATTAACCAGCTCATAAGATGTTTAACTTTAAATTGACAATGGCAAGCATCATGCAGTTCAATGAGAGAGGTGCTGTATGGATATTTCATGGAGCAGAACATTTTACCTGTCAGTGAACTTGTGTCCAAATGCAAGCCACTCTTTCTCAATCAAAACCTTCGAATAAAAGTAAACATCACAGCTTCTTAAGATCTGTGAAATGGCACAACATGGACTGATATGCATGCCACCATTTGGGGGAATTTCCAAGAAAATTAAAACTCATTAGTTTTAGCAGTTAAAACCAATCAGATTCAAGATTTATTCAAAATTTATGATAATCTGAACATACCTGAAGTCCATGAATCGTCCTGTAGTAAGGATCTAACATGATACTTGCTAAGGAGCAGGTCTGTGCTGTTCTGTCCCATCCATCACTACAGTGAACAACTACACTCACCTTCTCTTCCACAACAGCCTAAATAGGACACATGCACACATAAATATTCAGCTTTGGAAGAACCATGTCCTTGCCTAAACGATCAGTGACTAGATTTTCCACAAAAAAAGTATGTGTGGCAGTGAAAGACACAAATGTAGTTTGATTTGCAAAATTTGAAAGTACTGATCATGTGAATCACTTTTTCAAGTTTGATCACAGTCATTGTCATCATTTTCCATCCTTTCCATTCATAGCCACCCTGGCAATTATATTTTGAGCACTGCCCTAAAGCAGCAGAGTCAAATTGTACATGTTTGTGTAGCACATAATACAATACCTTAGCGATAAAGACTGAAGTATCTAACACAGCTTTAATGTGCTTCATCCATCCACTGTTGTCTAAGCCACTTGCTAAGGCTTTAGCTGTTACATCTGGGGTCTCACAGACCACTGAAAATAATCAAAGGAGTGTAAAATGTCTTCCCAATACCATGGAAAGTGGGGGCCTCTTGAGTATACACAGCACACCACACAGTACTTGAGACCACCTTTTTACCACACTGGCCTACTGGCTAGAGACACATCAGATTTTATAGGCAATTAAAAACAATTTTTAACTACCCAGATTTTCCACAAGTCAGGTTTTGGTACATAACAGTATTCTTTTGCATGCCTCACTACTAACAGCTCAAAAGATTTGGAATTGAAACTCTAAAAGCTCTTTTTACTGGACATTATATTTAAAAAAAATTGACATATCTAAATGAAGTCCTTCTTTTGTCATTGCAGATCAACTGATCTTTAGTACAATGTGCCAACCATTAGGTCTCTCTGCCCCCCCTCCCCCCTCTAAATTGGATTACAAACTTATGTACACAAATAAATAGCATCAAGTTATCACATAAAACTCACACTCAATCATCTTCTGCAGGCTTTGTCTCATCACATGAATATTTTCAATTCCCACAAATTGAAACTTGACATTTTCATAAAAATCTGTGCTTTCATATCCTTTCCCAGCTGCCTTGTTTGCCATAGCATTGATCTACAATATTGTAAAAGCAAAATCAAAATGTACTTCATATATAGCACATGAATTGAATGACAAGAGCACTCATAACATTTTTGGAGTTACTGTTAGTAGATATAACAGCCTTATTTTCTGGATGATATATAAAAGGGTTCGAAAAACCCCCCGTCCGGTCGTCCAGGACATGTAGATTTTCCCCTCGGGCAAGTAACTTTCTCTCCTTACTTGCCCCACGGACAAGGACCCAGGAAAGCCATTTGCTGAGTAAATTTTTGATAACAATTTTGAGAAAAAAAGGTAAATTTTAGGCTCAAGGGTAATCAAGTGTTTAGATGAAGCTTGACGAAAATTACAATTTGTACCGTTGTTTTCTTGATTGCGTGACGCGCGCTCACAGCTCACATGTGGCTGCCTAGCATGTGATCAAAATCTGCCCCAATCAAATTTCCTTTCAGGATTGAAAATAGCTGCATTGGGCACAAAAACGCCGTGTTTATTTCTTTAAATTTTAGCAATTTTCTGTGAGCATTTTCCAGTTTCTCTGTACAAAACTTAACTCAACAACCATATATTAAAGCTGTAGAAATTGTATGCGAAAAGAAGTCGCATATTTCTATTGCAAAAGCGTAGCCAGCATTTTTGGTGCTAAAATCCAGGTAAATCTCTGTTTTCGGCGAAACATGCAAGTTTGCTAGTGATAACTTACTTAGGCGCCGCTGCGCAAAAGGAAAAGTATTATGTTATTAAAAAGAAATGGATAACTAAGTCATCAAAATACTTTCAGAGTTCCTGGAAGATGACTTAAAATACCTGGTGGTGTTTCTTTCAAATGAAGATGTTTTCCCTCGACTGAAACTATTTTTCATTCACCCAAATGAAAAAATATGCTCTCGCCGGCTTTTCAAATATGACACTGTGCCTGTGTCAAAACTGAGGTGGGAACGCGACTTGCTGTTAATTCTGAGTGTTATAAATTTCTCGTGCTTCTCTTCACAATGATTTCGTGGAGCTAGACAAGATGCAGGTCAACATTCAAAGAGTCGAACGCGATCTTTGGCGAATTAAACAAATTGATTCAAGGCTGTATAATAACGAAGATACCCAGCATGTAATACAGGAACTGGGAAGTAAGTTCACGAACGAACAACAACAACTTGGGAGTTCATCCATGTTAATTATTACAAACTGTACAACTTCCTAAAAGCGGAATGAAGAAGTTAAAAGTTGTGGAAGCATTGCAATATAATGGCGTTAACACGAAATAGATCAGCACTATGAGGACTACAGTCAAGATGGGTTTAGTACATTAAAACACGCCTGTAGTTTGACTTCCATTTTGGGGTTCATGGATTATATTAATGAGTTTGAAAACTTGGGCAAGCAGGGAAGTGCCTCGGGCAAGCAAAACTTGAGAGTTAATTACCCAATGGGCAAGGTGGAATTCAAATATTTTTCGAGCCCTGTATAACCAAATTTTCAGAACTCAACTTGAATTTTCCTTCCTAAGTAAATGAAGGTCAGTCAAATACTGTAACAGCTACACAGCCTCCATCCATGTAACCATCCTTTGCATAAACTACTTTTATTAATTACAATAAACTTGTGTCACTGAGGTTTTCTAAAGAGATCTGACCTCAATCTCCACTGAATTTCCCTGCCTTTGCAGTAAATTATTAAATAAGCACTTTCCTGACATACCTTTTCTGTTCAACCTAAAATATTCACTATAGTTGATTATCAACTTGAAGTTGATAAAGGTATGTATAATTTAACTGCTGTTAAGTAGCAAGTTTAGGAAACTACACTGCTTCCTTTGAAGGGAAGGTCTACTGAAGTTCTACAAAGCTACCTGTAGATTATTAATAATGATACCTTCGGTCTTGTATCCACAATGTACACATATTTAGAATCAGGTGTGGCATCTAGGATGGCTTGAATGAGACTTTCATCCTCTTGACACCTGGAGTTGAACCCTGATAGAGGCTGACTACAGCGGCAAATTGATGCCTGAAAACGCAATTGTTTGTTTTATGAATTAAATGATGGGAAACCATGCAAATAGAAGCCGTATAGGCCTGATGCTGCACATAAATAGGTAAAGACAATGTACTAGGCATTGTTCAAGATCTCCCACGTATATGGAAATTAACCTTAACTAAATTAAACATTATTACTCACCTGAAGCTTTGTTTTCATGTAAAAGTAATACTTACAGTGGAACCTCCACTAGCAGCCACCCCTCTAAAATGGCCACCTCTCTACAATGGTCACTTTTTTCTGTCCCAGCGGACGGTCCATGGATACAGTCACTTTGATCACAACCTCTCTACAATGGCCAGTGGCAATGGTGTTTACAAAACCCTTTTTATTTTTTTGTAAAAGGTCATGAAACTTGATCCGTACCATGCATCGCTACATTGGTCTCCTTTCCAGTTTGGTTTGTGTTTTATTGGTATAATTTGATTGTGTTACATATCTATGTGTTACAATAACCATTACTTACAACTACAAATATTGCAACCCCCCTCCCCCACAAAAACAGGAGTCAAATTACACCCTTACCTCCCCATAACAGTCACCTCTCTAAAATGGCCACCTTCATCTGTCCCCATTGTAGAGAGGTTCCACTGTATACATTTATGACAATGTCACCAAAAGTTAAATAGAAATACCTTTGTGTTCTTGTAGTAGAAAGACAAGGCTGGTAGTCTGCCTCGACTACGGAACCTTGAGCTACTGATGAGTTGAGAAGTGGAAGCAGAAGATGGCAGATACAAAATACTAGGATATGTATCACATATCTATAATGTCAACAGAATAAGAACAAAAGTAAATTACTAACAGAAATTATTATTGTGAATTAAATTAGCCAGCAACACAAGGCAGATCATACAACAGCTGTTACTACTGAAAGGATAGAGACAAACCCCAGGTAACTGTAAACAAAGTCTTACCTTAACACTTCATGGCTTTATTATAACACACTGGCATTAGCTCCATTACTATATTATTACTAACTCCATTTTTATAATACATAAATAATGACTAAGAGCACTGTTACTCTCCTAGAAAGCTAAGAATTCTATTCTGCCAATCAATACACTTTGAAAGAGACTGAGATCTTTGAAGTTGCTGAAATGAAAGCCTGACAAAGATTGAGATTTCAAATGAATGCACTGCTAACCTGGTAGTCTTTATTCAAGGTGCTGCAGCACCACTCATTGTTTGGCAATCCCATGCGTGCATATTCTGACTGGATATCAAATAAGGCCCAGCCAGCAGACCGTGTCAGCTTTTCACTTTGAGGATTGTAGGAAAATGCATACAAGTCTTCAAGTTTTTCTGAAAAGAGAACGTCAACACAAATGATGATGATTACCTTGCTACTAGCCTATTACATGGATAATACAGTGCAGCTGAGAGAACTGGACAAATTAAAAATTTTATTTTGTACATAGTCCTGATAATTGTAACTCTTTTTAGGTGTCCCCAGTTGGCACAATGCTAAATCTCATTGACATGTAAATAAAGTTATTATTATTATTATTATTATTATTATTATTATTATTATTACTAGTATTATTAGTAGTAGTTATGATGATGATTATTATTAATCTGAGCAACATTTCACTAGCGTGAAATGACTAGGAGTACTTGACTAACTCATTCAAGGGTAAACCCAGCATTTTGTCCAGTTCCCATTCTCTCAGCTACACTGTATTAATTTCACTGACAGTATATTCACACTAAAAGCTTGGTGGAGCCACACGTAAGCATGCATATGATGGTATCCATGGCAATCCTGACAGAGGTAACCACTCAGTACTACAACACTGACCCAATTACTTACCCTAAAGAAAAGGTAGAACAACAAACTGTACATCCTAACACAGCTGGGACATAAAGCATGTGGTGTCTCTACAAACCCAGCTTTAGCAATCCTGGCCACCAAACTTAAATTTTGTTTAGAATATCACATATCCAAAAGGCGTGAGTGGAATAATTATTGTTTCATTAAAAACACCCTCAAAATATAGAAAAATAAAATTATTTAAAAATAAAAACAAAAAGGTGTTAAAAAATTACATGCACGCATACCACAAAGATTATTTGTAGAACATTTCATAACAGCTCATAAACCATGATGGCTACGCCAATGAAAACTCTAGAATTGCATTGTCCAATGATCCAGTTTTTAATAAATCATGTTATTCTTTCATCTAAGCAGTGATTATGACTAACTCTCGAGAAAAACGACCTTGGCTCTTGTTAAGAAAGATTAAATGTTGTGCAAAATGAATGTAAAATAGTAAGGCAATATGAGATGTTTGCAGGATTACAAATATGAAGCTTACCAGGTTTAGATAGTTGTAATAGGGAAGTGTATATTTCCTGACTATCTCTGTCTCTTGAAATGACAAAGTTTACAATCTGGAATGTCTTGCAGCGAATCCTCAAAGGTGAACCTCCGGCATTCAGAGGAAGTTTCTCTACTGAAGCGATATGAGAGTGAAGAATCTGTGGCAATCAAGAAGAACCATGAGCAGCAGCAAATTACTAAGCTAAAAACCTTGACATGTAGACTTATCATGGGCCGTTATCAGAGGAATATTCTAACTTGCTGAGTTTAACTATAATTAGTCCTCTCAGTTGTCCTATAGTATAATTATTTACATGTGGAATTAGTGAATAGTCACATGATAAATATTAGTTTGTACATACATATGCTTATGCAAGTAAAATTTGTTCATGTTTGCCCATTGGGCAAACTCTAGGCTTGACTTCCCTTGCTCTCTCAAGTCCAGTCCAAGTTCCTTCCTAAGAACAGACAGCTGGACATGTAAGTGGAAAGTAGGCTTGTGATGTAAATTCATGCAGCGCTTCTGGTCGTCAGAAATGTCACCTGATGACAATTCTTTGTACATTTGCCAATCTCTTTTGTCATAATTTAGTCTTAATCTATTTTGCTGCACATTATTGCTGTGGAAGGGCATTACATGCTATGTTCTAAGGAGTTTGTCTTTTCAGTAGAGCAGAGCTGTTCAACTATGGTGTACCAAATACCATGTCAAAGGCCACATGTACATCTGCATGGTTTCTGTGAAGTTGATACCCTGTAATTTGCCATGTATTTGTTTTGCTTGCTTGGTTTGCTTTGGCTCATTTAACAATTCTATTTTGTCTGGCTTCGCCAGAGACTCATGTCACTTTCCTTCAAGAAGAATATACATGAGTGAGAACTCAAGCTTGCCTTGCCCTCTGTTACTCTTTCAGATAGAAGGTTCATAGTAACTTACCCAAGTTTCTTTGGAACAGTCTGGGTCAATGAATATCAGATGTGTAGCTGTCAAATATAAAGTGCCCACAGCAGCCTTCCTCTTTCCATATTTTGTCATTAAACGAACATTGTCAACCTGTGTATTACAAGATCCAAGACAAGATCTATCAGGCAAGTGTCATGGGATCATCTAATCTGTTCCTTCTCAAAGAAACATGTAAACAATGTAGTAGTTCTTGCTATTGGGTAGCAAAATATCTCGGTCAGATCAGCTAAGAACAGACTACAAAGGCCAAATTTGGCCAAAATAACATTGTCAAAATAAACGTATTACCAACATGCATAACAAACTAGGGACGTTTTTCTCCTGGATACATCAATAATTTCCAAATACCGTACAAACTTCTCTATTTTTTATTACTATCTTTTTTTTTCAGTGTGTGGCTAAATGCTTTCCGAAATATGCTACATCAAAAACTGGTTTATATTTCTCAACCCTTAAACCAGCTATAACTATATCAAGCTAAAGAAAGGAAATATTTTATCGATGTGACTAAAAAATGCGGCAAAAGTTTCAATTGTGTAATGCCGCAACAGAAACGGTATATGTGTCATGATGTCAAATACAAATTACCTTGGGCGTCTTTATCACGTCCATCACCAAAGGCAACGATGACTCTTTGCAATAGCTGCTCAGATGCTTCCTGCAATGAAAATGTCCCCTTGATGTAACCTGCGTTTTCACCTTCAACCTGCTTCGGCCGCCATATTGGAAAAGTGCAGCCCCATGCATATCCCGTGATGCAAAGTGATACAACGAAATCAATTTTATAACAAGTGTTTTGATTGGATGTTGTTTTATATGCAAAGGAAAATGGCGGCCGCCACGACTGGAGGGCTTTTTGGCAGTAGTTCTGCGGGTTTCTCTTTCGGTAGTGGTGCAACTTCAACTGGATTTGGTACACCAACTCTCGGTACAAATACTTTGGGAAGTAACACCCTGGGAGCAAGTGGATTTTCCGCGATTAAACCGTTCGGAGCCTCCACTGCCACATCGACTTTGAGCACACCATTTGGTCAACAAACGGCCACAACCGCGGGAGCGACCACTGGTTTTAAATTTGGAGGTCTAGGCTCAACTACAGCATCGACCTTTTCCGGGTTTAACACAGCGAAAACTACATCGACTGTTCCCACCCTAGGGACATTTGGACAAACTAATCAACTGGGACAGAGCTCCGGTTTTGCTCTGGGGGTAACACCCGGGGCTAGTACATCAACGGGTCTAAACTTAGCCAGTGGACTGTTTAAACCAAGCACTGCTGCTACAACTACAACGACATTGCTTGGGTCAACTCCAGCAGCTCCTACTGGGTTAGCATTGGGTACAAGCTCGCTGATAGGCTCAGGTTTAGGGGCATTTAGTGGTTTCAATGCCATTAAGACCACAGCCGCTGCAAGCACTACGACATCAGCTACGCTAAGTGGCTTAGGTGGGACTGGTACTAGTACGAGTGGAGGTGCAACAGGTGCCGTAGGTGGTGTGGCCAGCAAGCAGGGGTAAGGTTTTAACTTTGGTCATTTGGAATTAAGTGAATATTTTTTACTGGACATAAGCTGGCAATTTTAAGGAAAGCATGTTTCAGGTCATGTTGTCATCTCTAGACTCTGAGTGATCATGGAAATTTGATTAGCATACCCCATCCCTGCAGTTTCTGGGTAGGAACTGAAAAACTTACAGCATAGTTAATAGAAGGGAAAGGTTATGAATCCCAGGAAAACAAGGGAACAAAGGTTTCATTACAACTTCTTATGATTGATGGCAGCATGAAACTTCAGAGTTTGTATGTCAATAAAAGACAAAATAATAGGTTTCATTGTCAAGAATTTGTTGAGACTAAACTATTTGGTAACTTAGGATGTTTTTCATGTTAAAACTGATGATTATTGATAGCTGTATATTAATTTTTCCTGTTCAGTGATGTCAAAGACACAGCACTACCTAATCCTTTGAATGAAATAGCAGAACACATCAAGTAAGTTGGAGAAGGCCTATTGTGGCAATACTGGACATTTAAGTGTCTAATAACAACTGCATCACACTGTATAGAGGATGGATGCCCAGGATGTCCAGGGGCCTCCACTGAAATCAGCCAGCCCCTAGACAGTAAAACACTCCATGAATGGCAATCCCAGCAACCCAGCAATAAGCCCCCACATACAGTGATCCACCCCTCTGGGATGGGGAGGGAGTTAAATTACATTTAACTGCATTAATTTCTACCAGGTAATAATTTTCTTAATAATGACATTTACTTTTTTAAAGAATTATTGCAGACTACTATCAAAATCTCTGATAGGAGTGGTGAAACTGTCATCAGAAATGTGAATTGAGAGTGATTTTATTCCTCCCAAACAATCTCCAAAAATTGTCACATGAGTGTTACTTGTTTCACATTGTGAACTCCTTCATAACAAAAAAACAAGCAAGTTAATTAACATGATTGTTCACTGATAAGAAGTCCAAGAAGCTTGCAACATGTTAGCCACAAAACATTTTTTTGCTTAAATGTTAAGAAACAGACCACTTCCTATTCAAATTTCCAACAACAGTTTTGTCACACACCATAGTTGTTCATAGCTTAAGAGTATGGGAGATGAAATGGTTGTTCTTACTCAAAATTACTGTTGTTGTTTTTGAAGAAAATATGTTAAGGAACAGAAGGAACACAGAGATGAAATTTCTAGAGTGTCTGGTAGCACACTGGAGAAAGTTCGAGAAGAAACCATTGCACTTAGACAGGTAGACTTGCTTACTACATGTACTTCCTGTAATTATAGACCCTTTTCATAAATGGCTGCCAATTATTATTTCTTTTTAAAGAACTGAAATTAGCATTACTAACCTCATTTTTACTTTGTTAATTCAAAAGAATTTTTACTCTCAAATGAGGTTAGTGAGGCTACTTTAAATGCATCCAAAAATATTAAGCTGGCATCCATTTATAACAAGGGTCTAGGCTTCTTTGCTAATAATCCAAAAACAGTTTCACAAACAAAAAAAATAATCATGATATTACTCTTCTTTTGGAACACAACTGGTGTTAATCTCTATCTTGTAGATACTTCATTGAGCTAAGCTTGATTCTGGTATAATGCTTTATTAGTCAGCTGCAACTTGTTCAGGACAATCAATGAATTGAAATAACCTGAAAGCCACTTCTACATGCTTTTGAAGGCCCTATATCTGGTCAGTTCAGTGCTGTCTAGCGATACTGTATTGAGAAGGGCCTTGTTGTTGCTGTAATTCATTATGTCTTAAATACTCCCACCCTTTTAACAGGCTTTAGCTCTGGTGTCTAACAGTATTCAGAGAGATGGATGTGCTGTGGAAAACCTTAAAATAGATGTATCACAGGTAACTAGTACAGGTTACTTCCCATGTATAAATCAAACACCTTTGTACAGTACCGGAAAAGATACCTCATTGCACCATTAATCAGGTTTCCTTTTACATAGCCATGAGATAATTAAGGCTGTTTCATAATCCTAGTTTTTATCCTGTCACCATACTGCATTGCTGACTAAATTCCATAGAAATCAATGCCTTGAATTCACATGGGTCAGCATTGTGTCGTTTAGAACATTTACCGTATTTACCCGTGTATTAGTCGATCCCGTGTATAAGTCGACCCCCAATTTTTGAGGCCAAAAACTAGATTTTCTTAATTTCCAGGTAAGGATTTCTTGGAAAACTTATCTTGTATTTCTTAAAATTATCTTTCAGCTACCACAGATATGTAAACAAATCACAGCATGTTTCAATGCGCAGTTTTAAAGCTTATTATGGCACGTATACGAGCGT
>Ga0126339_10002413_pt1 | contig 13369 bp, 19 predicted proteins | sample OrbTmetagenome_2_FD_92532 | JGI IMG/M metagenome (GOLD analysis project Ga0126339, IMG submission 92532) | Coral microbial communities from Petempiche,Puerto Morelos, Mexico - Orbicella T R C metagenome | ecosystem: Host-associated > Invertebrates > Cnidaria > Coral | place: Petempiche,Puerto... | reverse complement strand
TTACCAGTTCTTCTTTGAAGGGAATGTCAAGAAGTTGGAATGCAAAAACCACGACAACACAAGGTACGTCAGGGTGAATGTTTTACCTTTGATGAAGAAGACGCCATACCGAGTTGTGATAGAGTTCTCACCGACTTGTGATGTTCTGCGTGCTGCTTGTACTTGCCCCACTGGAGTTGGATTACAAGGCAAGGGAAAGTGTAATCACGTTGGCAGAGTTCTTTTTGCCATCGAAGATTTTTCCAGGAGAGGTTTACAACAAAACCCAGAACCTTTAACCTGCACATCTCGCTTGTCAGTCTGGATTGTACCATGAAATCAAAGTGTTGCCGCGAAACCGCCGAACAAAGTACTGATCAGAAAAGTCAGATTTGGAAAGCAAAATATTCACACGTGGGCCAAAATCATAAAATTTGATCCCAGGGCATCACAACAGCGAAATTTAAACCATGAAAGCTTCAAAAAGCTTTGTAGGGAACTGCAAAATTGTTTGCCATCTAGTTCATTTTTTCTCTTCCATGACATTAAATCAAAATGCTCAGGAGGAGACAATACTTGTTCAGAAAATGAAGCGGAGGATGATGCCATTCCCTTCACTGATAGCTACGATATTGCAACGAATCGTTTTAAAGACATGGTGGATGAACATGTGTCATCCTCGACTATCAGTGAAGAGGAAATAAAGGAAACTGAAATGTCAACAAGGGGACAGAGCCAAAATCCCATCTGGTTTGAAAAGCGAAAATCAATTGACAGCTTCAAATTTTGGAAAGGTTGCAAAAACAAAAGTGGAACCTTCCAACAAACTGAAAGCAATGCTTTACTCAAATTTTACTACAGAGGCAGTGCAGTACAGTATTGAAAGTGAGGAGAGGGCTGTAAAACCGTACCTGAGAGAAATGCAGCAGCAAGGATTCAATCTAAAAGTGGAGGAGGTTGGCCTTTTGGTGTCCAGGAGAAAACCATACTTGGGAGCAAGTTTGAACAGGATTGTGACAGACATGGACCAGAACAGCAAGTGGGGTATGGAAATTAAATCTCCTTTTAGTAAAGCAGGAATGGATGTCGATAAAGCTCGTAAATAAAAAACCTTTTGCTTGGAAAAAATGTCTGATGGAATCATAAGGTTAAAAAGAAACCATGACTATTATGTTCAAGTACAAGGTCAACTATATTGTTCAAACCTAGACCTGAAAGGAATTATTTTTGATGATAGTTGCTGGCATGAATATCTTCCAAAGATAGATTACTTCTTTAAAAGAGCCTTTTTTCCAGAAATGTTGACCAGGAGGCTTCAACGTGGAAAACTGCTTTACATTCACGGTGGATGGATTCCATATGAAATTATTCCTGCACATCAAGTGGTCTGAAGTTAACATTTCAAAGAGCCCATTGACAATAATTATATTATTATTCACAGAAAAAAATTAACTGTTTGATAGATAAAATTATGAAGCTCCATTCCTTGCTTCTTGTTATACTGAAATAAAGATGTAATTCAACTCTTATTTGACTTTCATGTAAATCACTTCCCTTTTTTGCACAATATACAATGGTGCCTTATCTCGATTTCATAGGTCCAACATCATCTTATTTTTCCCTGAACAAGACAACATTAATATTTCCTACTGTAAAGAGAAATATTACACCTAAATCAATGAAAGAATTAAAAGGACCATATCAATTTTTAGGCTTGGAAGTGTTGCTATGGCTACAAGCTTACATAACATTGGCCCATTCAATGTTTTCTTAACCCTTTAAGTCCAAGAGTGATCAGCATCAAATTTAAATTTTCTCTTCGTAATAACAATGTTACATTAAGCCGAGTAGTCATTAGAATTAAGGACATGATCACACAAAGTGAATTTGCTTGATATTTTAACAAATTCTCCCAACTTCTTCTAAAGGAAATGTATAGGGGCAAGAAATGAGAATTGAAATTTTGATGTAAGGGTTTAAAGGGTTAAGTGATCAAAACATAATTTTTCTTTACATGACATTCCTAGGCTACAGAGAACAAAAATTAGTTGCTTCTTGATACAAGCACATGTAGTGGTTCTTTAGCTGGTTCTAACAAAGGTGGCAAAAAGTTTGTCAATAGCCCACAGACCACTGCTATCTGAGTGGCATATGGACTAAGTGTGTTGGGCAGTGTACCATCCAAAATGTGGGAAGTCTTAATTCTGCTGATTGCACACTCCACATGAATGCGCACTGATGCAATACTCATTGTCTCCTCAGTTTCTGCCGCAGTCATTTGTTCTCGTCCAGCCAAGAAAGGTGGCATGTTGACTGAAAGACCGTTAGAAATATCAAAGCCATGGTCTACCATGACATTGTTGCCAGGTTCTAACAAACCCAAAACCCCGCTTTCCTTTGTAATTTGTTTATCAGATACTCGCCCACCCCAGAGGTCTGACAAGAAACTCACTTGGCCATTTGGGGTTACACCAACCAAGAGCTTCCAAGTGTTGTGGTGCTTGTAATCAGACCATGTCTCAGACTGCGCAAGCATTGCCGAAGGATGTTGTATAAAAAGTTCTGTACAGTCCAAAATAATTCTAGTTGTTGCATATTGAGCAAACTCTTGTGGCATATTCTTGCGAACCAGTTCTTGCGCTGGAAATGGGAAAAGGTCTTTTAGTTCCACATATAGAAGATTGATCCATGTTATGCAGATTCTTGACACCAGGCTTCTGCTGATCCCAAATCTATCAGTGAGATCTTGTACAAATAACCCAGCCTTAAGTCTCATAAGAACAAGTAAAAATTCATCCAAGTATGAAAGTTTTCTTGAAGGCCCAGGTTTTTTCTGTTATCCTCCATTTGGTATGGCTGACTCTCTTTAAAGAATTTTCTCTCCTTTCCAGTACTGCATCTTTTTCAACTTCTGTTCAATGAAATTGTAGAAGCCTGAGTGCTGCATAGTTTGGAAATCTAGTATAAAATAGAACTGCTGAATCATCATCTTTAATTTTGTCCAGTGAAAACTGGCGTGCCAATAAAATCTCCCTCTCTTTCTCAACCTCAATAAGTTTTACTTTAAAGTCAGCTAATTCTACTTTAAGTTGCTCGATTTCCCATTGCAGCTTAAGGACATCTGATTCTTCCCGGGCTGGTGAAGGTGAAGCAGTGTTGACAGTTGACACGGATGGTTGAACTTCTGGGCCAAAGAATTCCTCTTCAACTTCACATGACTCTTCTTGGGTTGTAACAGTTGCTACTGGGACCCTTACAGCAGGCGGTTTCTGTGTTTTTTTTGGCACTGACCAGTTAAATTGAGATGGTTCTGCCCCTACATATAATAATAAAAAAAACATTTTTTTAAAAATAATATTATTAATTATATTATTAAAATTTACATTCAGTTCACAAAATATCGTATAAGACCACAGAGCACATTGAGATACAAATATCAACAGTTTATTAAAAAGTCACAGTGTAAACACTACACGACCGAAATCAAAACCAAAGCTGGCACTCCGACAAAGGGCTTTCTTTCAGTATCCAAGCAACAACAAAACAACTGAACAAACATTACAAACCTTTCACTAATTCCCAGCAACCTGCCAACGTTTTTTGGATGTCTTTTTTTTGAAATGTTCCGAGCACAAAAAAGTTGATTTTGTGACGAAGAATCCATCCTTTCCATGCTGGCGCTTCATAAGATTGCACTATCTGTTTCGCTGCTGAACGTCCTTTGGAAACGAGAAGAAGTGGAGACCTGTTGGATTGCCTTTTGCGTCATAATAGCTATTAGCACAGCTAAAAGCAGCACAGTGTCTTCCTCTTCTTTTCGAAGAGGAAGGAGGAGTATCCTGCGTCGGGAAAGTGTCGTTCATTGTCAAAATATCTTGATGAAAACAACAGAGCGCTGCCACACTTCACTATAATCTCCCTAAAACTCGCAACGCGACTCAACACTAACCTCACTATCATGTTTGCGCGGTTACAAATCCAATATGGCACCAGGAACTGTAAAAAGGGCCATTCAAAACAACATCTAAAAGTAGCACGATTTCTAGCAAACCAACACCAATAGATAATCGTTGCCATTAAATATTCAGAAAGGGAAGCACCAGTAGAAGACTGGTCAGAAGAAAAAGGGTAATACACCGATGCAGAAAAGACAGAAAGAGGAGAATCAAGCAAAATACTGAAAAGTGGGGAGAAATGGTCCCAGACTCTGACCACTCTGGGACATTCCAAGAAACAATGCTCGATTGTTTCAGGCCTGTTATATATCGCACACTTATCATTAGTAATGTAGCCCCAAGATTTGAACAAATAATGCATGTGAACAATCCTATTAATTAGAAGCCAAATGATATCATTTTTGTTATTTTTGATCAATTTGAGTCTAGATTTATGCCACACCCAGGCCCAACGGTCAATGGGGCGACCTACTACAGAGCCCCAAAAACTGGAGCACCAGTGTGCACCGCAAACAGGATCAAGAAGCAAGAAATACAAATTCTTACAAGTCAAAACATCAGGTAAGGCACCAGCCTTTTGATGTAGGAAACGAAAACTATCTAAACAAACATGGTAATAATTAGAAGGAAGGGACGAAGAAGGACATAAGTTACTTGGGAAACAAAAACGGGAATCAAGAATAGTTAGTCTACGGCCTAAGAAATAATGTGCAAGATAATGTTACTTACAGGTGCCAAAATCATCCCTAAGGCTTAAAAAATCAGAAAGGCACAAACTAGCACACTTAACTTTAAAATTAACAATGTTAAGGCCCCCAGATGCTAGGGGTGCACAACAATGATCATGACTGACATTTTCCATTTTGCCCCTCCAAATAAAGGGCCACACAATAGACTTAAATTTATCATGCACCCAGTGGGGCGGGGGAATGACTTAAGCAACATGCCATAGGCAGCTCACGGCCAGGACATTAACAATTAGAGCTCGGCCTACAAGAGAAAGATCTCTTTGTTTCCAGAGGCTCAAGATGGAGCTAAGCTTATCGAACTTAGTCCGCCAGTTGTCATCATCAACACCGACCAAACCATTAGAAAAAAAGACACCTAAAACTCTCATTTTGTTTACCCACTTAAGCCAAAGGTGGAATCCCCCCTCACACGCCACCTCCCATGCCCCATTGCTTCTGACTTGGAAGTATTCAATTGAGCACCTGAGCCCAGTTCGAACTTATGCACTACCTTAAGAAGAAAGCAAAGAGATCCTTCCATTTTCAAAACACTTGCGGCATCATCAGTATACTGTGAGATTTTATATTGAAGGCCCCTGGCTCTAGGGAACAGGAAGTCTTCAATATCCTAACATCTACGTATCTGTGTCAATAAGACTTTCAAAACCGAAACATAAAGTAGACGCGAAAGCGGGCAGCCTTGTCTAACACCCCTCTGAAGAAAAACAGGGGGGGACAGGGAGCCGTTAACTAAGATACAGGAAAAATCCTTGGCATAAAATAATTCAACCCAATTACAAAAGGAAGGGCCAAAGCCAAACTTCCGCAGAACACACATAAAATCATGATCAACACGATCAAAGGCTTTCTCCTGATTAAGAGAGACAAGAATACAAGGCTTGTTGGTCTTATCAATCATATGAAGAATATCACAGAGTGAAGACAAATTAGAAAAAATAGTGCAGCCAACAACACCACACATTTGATCTTGGTGGACGATAGAACTCATTACTTTCTTCAAATGTTCTGTAATAACCTTAGACGCTAATTTGTAATCTGTATTCAATAAAGAAATTGGGAGCCAATTTTTCAGAAAACGCTGATCATTTTTCTTATGGATAAGGTGTAAGAGACCCTCATAGTGACTATCAGCAAGACAGCCAGCACGAAAGGACTAGTTTAAAACAGAAACGAGAGAATTGCTGAGATCATCCCAAAAACAAACATAAAATTCTGTTGAAAGACCATCAGACCCAGGCAATTTGCCGGTCTGAAGACCTACCAAGACGGCAAACAACTCATCTTTGGTGAAAAAACACAAATCACGCTCAAGATCTGTCAAAGAGAATTCTAGATCCTCCTATTGGAGGAATCCCGAGTGTAACCTTTATGTGAAGAATCGCGGTCGCGATGATCTTTGTGTTCTCTTTCCCTACGCCGATCATCCTTTTTCCCTGCACCGATCATCTTCCCTCTCACGCAGTCTATCTCTGGAATCCTTACGATCCAATGCACCTCTCTCTTTGCGTGGCCGATCATCGCGTGAAAGTTGGTTGCATGGCCTCTTGTCACGTGACAGGTGTCCATGCAATCAATCCTCGCAGGAATATGGTATTTTATCTTCGATCGTCTTACGGGAACCACGCCCTGCATGTGGAACTTTCGATGCTTGATGTTATTGTTTTTCACGCTCTTTCTTCCTCTTCTCTCGCTCCGCTTTCAGGTTTTCTCGCTCCTCTTTACTCCGTTTTCCCCCACCCTGATATGCCCCAGGCTTGACCGCAGGCAAAACATAAAGCGCACATAGGGGCAGTCAGCCATGCAATGGTCAAAAGCTTTACATACATCAAACCTCAGAGCATCTTCGCAATCATCAGTTCGATGGCCCGGCTGCTCGCAATTAGAACAACGAACTGACGCGCAATCCTTAACCAAATGATCTTTTCTGCCACAATTTTGGCACGTTTTCAGTTGGGAAGGGTACCAAACATGAATACTCACCAGCCAGATTGAATATTGGGGGAATGTGACGGTGTAACTCCATCCTTGGTGTTCACATGCCACTTTCGATGTTGTCAGCAATCTTGTCTCGACGATAGCTGAGAACACCATAATGGGACAAATGACCAATTAAGGCCATGTCTGGCAGCTCAGCTGGGGCTTCATAGATTTTGACTAGGACCAAACAATGCTCACAGCTGCCCAGAAAAACAGTAGTACCGTTAATCTCAAAGTTAGTGGCTTCAAGTGCGGCCTTTTTAGTTACCTGCGAGTCGAAGGTCACAACCCAACTCTTGTTCGATGCTTTTCTCTGGATACAGGTGATCTCATCCACATCAACACCGGCCTTATCGAAGGTAACAAGGATTTCCTGGCTAGTGACAATGGTGTCAACTGAGAAATAGATTGAGTGGTTTCTAACCAGCTTGGCCCGATTGTCTTGTAAACCCCAGAATTGCACCAAATCAAACTTCACACCCTTCTTAGCTAAATGCTGTAAAACCTCAGGGACCTCAACTAAACCATGCTCCACATTCGGTTCCGCAGAACTAGTAAACTTACCTATTTCCTGAGGACATTCCAGACTTCCCATTCTAAGGACAAGAAAAGGAACAGGTCGCAAGCCTTCTGATCCTTGCCAAAAGGCCGAGATGTAATACCGGACCTTCCCTCCCGTAGGAGGGTGGTCTAGGGTTTCCATCTTTGAAATATGGTAGTCAATATGCTGTGGCTGCAGGGCCCGGAACCAACTGTAGGCCGACACTTTGGAGCAAGTTGCCGATGTAGATGCACTTGGTCTACAGCACAAGTCCACAAAAATCAGCAGCAAAGTTGATAACATCCCTCCGCGGGTGAGTGAAATGAAATGCCTTTTACCCTCCAAAACTAGGCAACATGTTCAAGAGCCATAACGACTCCGTTACTAAGATAGCGCTACAGACACAGGCAGAAAGCAACAGCTATGTTATCAACATTCGCTCTCCACATGCATACAACTTGCAGAGAAGTCAAGAAATGCCTGCTAAAAGATTGCTGGTTGGTATTATTGCTTTGCTTTTGCTTTGGTGGCTCATTTAAAAGACTAAATTTTCACCCCTTTCTCTTGTGTACGACCATACCACAGGGAAAGCACCGGTTCTTATCCGATCACCAAAGTTAAGCCCTGTCAGGCAGGGTTAGTACTTGGATGGGTGACCGCCTGAGAATACCCCGTGTTTTAGACTTTTCATTTTCTCGGCCATTTTATTTTCCATATGTTCATTTTTCTTTCTTTTACTACCAACTTTGGCTGTTCCAGTGGCTGGAAAGCACAAATAACTTTTTACAGAAATCAGGAGGCTCAAAAAATAGCTACCTGTGAAACGATCGCAGGATAAATTAGAATCTAACTCTTGCGCACTAACGTTCGCTTGGAAAATGGTTATTTATGACATCAAATTGGCTTGTGTGACATCAAATGATTGGAAGCAAAATGAATTCTGCCTTGCACAACAGTTTTCAAGCAGCTTAAAGTGCAGAAAACTATGCCAATTCCTAAAGAAATGCACCCGATCAACAACGGCAAAGCATACAACACACGCGAGCTGTTTGCAAATTAATGGTAAACACAGAGGTAGTGCTATACCGAGGCAACCTGTGGCTGGGACGAGGCAAGCCTCTTTTCCACGGCCCAGTTCCAAAAAATCAGTTTAATATATGAGCTGCTCAATGAGCAGCGTATTAGATATTAAGCTGATAAGAACATTTTTTCTATGCTATGGACCAAGGAATTTGTTAAGAGACACTAGTGGATGAGAGATGGATAACTAATTTACTATTATCAATAACACAGTGCTTGAGGTGACACCACAGCTTAGTAAAATGATCGGTAGAGTAACGACTGAAGTCAACCTGAAGCCTAGTTGTGATATCTTGGTTGATATATTGTACAACGGTCTGGGGGGATTTGGTGCCAATGTGAAAAGTTGCTTTATTTTGAAAGGTCCAGAGGCCATAAAGTATAGTCATAATAATATACAAACCTTGGTGGTTTCTCATGGGTCCAGTAGGGGCCCAGAGATAAAAGAAAACAGTCTTAACATTAGCGACAAATGAAATCTTTAAAAGGGCAGAGAGAGTGGGGCAAAGACCGACCACACACCCTTTGCCCTGGGACAATTTAGGAAACATTGGTCAATTGTTTCTTTACGTAGACAGTAGGCACAAGTATCAGTAGTTATATAGCGCCATGACTTGAGAGAGTTACGAATGTTAATTCCTCTAAGGGTAATTAACCAAGCAATATCATTCTTAAAGTTCTCAGTAAAATGATCTCACAGTGAGGACCAATGACTTCATATAGATAAATCATAACCGATAAACAATCGCCAATAAACAGGCAAGAGGGGAGCGGACACTGTTTCCTGTAATAATTGTACATAACAACTCTTGGCACATATGTAAAATTGCTTTGGTTATTGATCACACATTCCAATCCAGTGATAATCTTAAGACACTGAGTGTAAAAAGGGATGGGTTTCAAAGCACTAGGGCCAGAGTTGTCTCTGAGATGAGACCACTTCGGCTGTAGTTTAGCCAGCTTAGTTAAATAAAATGTCTTAGAATCCTCCCTAACTATGGTGGAAGCTACCACGGACATCTTTACTCTTAAAATGGGTCTATTATTCCCAGGCCGCCAACCTGGACTTCCATAGGTTCAAATTCTTTTCTAGGTTGTTTAATTTAGATTGCCAATTATCTGGGTCAACGTTAGCAAGACCATTCCTGTACCAGACACCAAGAATTTTCATTTTAGTGACCCATGTGAGACCTAAAGGTGTATCAGGGCATGCACACCATGCCCCTAACCACATAGCTTCAGTTTTACAATAATTCAACTTAGCTCCTGATCCTAGCTCATACCTTTTGAGTATGGAAACAGAACACTGAGAGAGAATAAATCCTTGACAAAACAGGAGGAATCATCAGCGTACTGTCTAATCTTAAACTGCTGGCCTTGAGCCCCAGGGAGCAAGAAACCTTGAATCTTATTTTCCGCTCGGATATTAGTAGCGAAAACCTCAGCGCATAAAATATACAGCAAGGGAGACAGGGGGTCTCCCTGCTGGACCCCATGTTCTAGTGGGATTTTGTCAGTCAGGACGCCATTTACTAAAATTTTCATTATAGTGTCTTGATACAAAACCGAAATCCATCGTTGGAAAACAGGGCCAAAGCCAAATTTCTGTAAGACATTGCACAGGAAGGAACGATCAACTGTATCCAAAGCTTTCTCTTGATCTAAACTCACAAAAATACCTGTCTCATTAGTCAGAGTAACATAATGTAAAGTGTCTCGAAATAATGGTAAATTATCAAAGATTGTTCGTCCCGGGATGGAGCAGGTTTGATCCTCCTGAATGATCGATGTTAAAACTTTTGACAAGATCTTATAATCAACATTCAGTAGGAAAATAGGTCTCGAATTTTTCAGATTTTTTGGATCATCTTTCTTAAAAATCAGGCGTGTGACACTTTCTTGCATGGAAGAGCTAAGGAATCCCTGCTCGAGACTGAAATTATCGAGCTCAAGCAAAATTGGGCGCAGCTTATCCCAGAATTTAACATAAAATTTCTGAGGGAATCCATCCGAGCCAGGAGTTTTCCCTTGAGACAAACTGTGGACTGCATGGAAGATTTCGTCAGCCGATAAGGCACGTTCGCAGAGTTCTATCAGTATCATTCAGGAGAACATCAAGGTTAGACAAAAAATCGCGTTGAATGTGAAAATCTACTCCTTCACAAGAGTACAATTTCTGGTAGAAATCATAATGAGCGGTTTCAATTTCCTGTTGTGAGGAGACTTCGACCCCATCAGCATTGTAAATAACTCAAACAGTATTCTTTTCTGCATGTGTTGACTTAAGCGCAAAAAATATTTCATCAGTGATTCTCCTTCTAGCCACTGAGCTCGGCTACGGATTTTAACAGCTTCATTTTGAAGCAGATTAATTGCCAAAAAATCGCCAGCGATAAGGTCATGGTTAGCTTTTGTCATTAAATTGGTTGCTGTCATTTTCTCACGATTCAGATTCCTTTGTTTCCGTTTGCTAAAATCCTGAGCAATATCTCTAAAAGAATTCAAAAAATCCCACCAGTCATGTAAGGAAGAAAAACATCGCTGATATTCCACACGTTCAGAAATCGTTTTAGTTGTCATTTCGCAAAAATGAGTGTCCTGACACAAACCTAAATTTAACTGCCAGACATAAGGACCATCAGAGGAAAAATCTTTCACATCAAAGACTAAATCAACAGAGTTGCGATTGGAAAAGAAGGAAGACAAAGTGCACTGGTTGAGATTACCGTGTATTTTCCTCCACATTCCTGCGTAATTCTTTCAATTCATTAGCAGAAACAAAATTGCCGCTGAATTTTATCTTTCTCGCTTTCAATACAGTTAAAATCCCCAGCCAAAATCTTGGCAGAGTTCCGGCAAAAATAATCTCTAATAGAATCAAAAAACAATTCCTCTCACTTGGGTTAGTCTCGCGTAAATGGGCGAGAACGCTCAAAACCCTGCCAGATGTATCTTTCTTCCATTGCAATACCTCAAATTCAGTCTTAGGAGAAACCAAAAGAGCTACACCTCCCTGTTTACCGAGCACAGTGACCAGAAGCTTCTACAGGACCGTTTTGATCGTAAGGATGTGACTACATCAGGTTGTGGTGCCAGTTTCTTGCAGACAGACAAAGTCGGACTTCGAATTTTTCGCAAAGTCAAAAATACAATTTAGTTTGGCATCGTTGCCGAGACCATGTGCATTTAAGGTGGATAATTTAGCTTTAAATTATCCAATGGAAGTTAGATAATAAAAGAAGGAATCAAATCAAATAAACAGATACCTATTTATGCTTCTTATGTTTGTTTGTACGCTGTCGGTCATTGCTTTCCGTTTTAATTCATTATCATGGGAGTCAGGCTTTATAACAGTGTGTCTTCTCAGTGTCATCTTCGCGAGGTTTTTCGGAGATGAGTACAGGTTGCGTAGGGGTTCTGAAGGGAATAACTGTAGGTTGAATTTGCACTGGTTGTCTCCGGGAGCCAGATTTTGAGCGTTGTGGTTTCGGCGTGGGCTCCACGGTCTGTGGGGTGTTCTCAAAAAGCTTGGGACTTTCAGAAGGTGACTGTTGTTCCAGGCTGTCTTCAGAGAACCCCCGAAGGTTCAGACTGATCCAGGTGATCATCTGGATGGTTCAGTCTTGGCAGGTGTTTTGGGAGGTTCGTTTTCAGGGGAAGTGTCGTCCTGGGGATCTACGTTCTCTGCTTCATCGTGTTCAATTTGGCAGGACCACGAGTAGGGACAGGTTTTAGCACAGTGGTCAGGTTGTTTACAGATATTGCAGTGGGACATTCTGACACAGCATGGCCAAGTTCTTCACAGTTGTAACAGATGATCGAGTGGGACGCATCAACATAGTGGCCGTTCTGGTTGCAGTGGCGGCATGTACGTGGTTGACCCTCAACGAAAATGAACTAAGATCATACCAAAATGGATGTAGTTTGGGATAGGCTGTTTGATCCAAACTCTATAGTGGTGGACTCCATCCTGAACGTGTTTCCAGCCCTGATCACGAAAATAACCTCGGTGGTGGTGGAGGACCACTATATTTAGCCAATCTCTGAATAATGGTGGCATCAGCCATTTCATGTGGAGCATCAAAAATCTGCAGGTACGTAAGAGGACGGTCAATATCCTGAAGCGCAAAGGGTTGGTCGTGATTTTGACAACATTGTTGCTGAGGAACTGTTCTTTGGCTCGGGCATTACGGAAAGTCAAAATGATTTCACCAGAAGATTGATGCTGGATGCACGAAACACTTGTATTATCTAAACCAGAGGCTTGTAAGGCCTTGAAAACTTCTTCAGCTGAGATTCTTGATCGCGGGTTTACAAAAACAGATAGAGGTCAAGTTGGCAAATCATTCTGCGGGTCAGGAACATAAGCAACCGGTTCAGAGGAATTCTCAGGTCAACAGACAACAGCATAGGCAACTGGAGCAGCTGGAGCTCAACAGCAATTACATTATCAACAGATGGTGAAGTTATTGGCTCGGAGGAAAAACAAGAAGTGCCTGAAGGCAACAAAGGACTCAAAAAATCATGCTGTATAGCATGTCCTGAAGCATTCACGTCACGTCCATTTTGCAAAGTGGGTGCTGGATTGGGTGCCACTTGCATTTTGGGATAGGAAAAAAGCACATGGAAAACTGTAACACTACACTTGATCTTAGCCAAAAGGCCAAGAAGCAATACTGGACCTTCCCTTCCCTAGGAGGGTGGTGCAGGGTTTCCGTCTTTGAGATATTGTAGTCAATATGCTGTCGCTGAGGGGCCTGGAACTGACTGTAGGCCACAGCTATGGAGCAAGTTGCCAATGTAGACGCACTTGTTCTACAGCAGAAGTCCACAAAAATCAGCAGCAAAGTTGATAACATCCCTCCAGGGGTGAGTGAAATGAAACCTTTTTACCCTCCAAAACGAAGCAACATGTTAAAGACCCGTAATGACTCTGTTACTTAGATAGCATTACAGACAGGCAGAAAGCAATGGCTATGTTATCAACATTCATTCTCCACATGCATACAACTTGCAGAGAAGTCAAGAAATGCCTGCTAAAAGATTGCTGGTTGGTATTATTGCTTTGCTTTTGCTTTGGTGGCTTG
>Ga0126339_10002409_pt1 | contig 13374 bp, 7 predicted proteins | sample OrbTmetagenome_2_FD_92532 | JGI IMG/M metagenome (GOLD analysis project Ga0126339, IMG submission 92532) | Coral microbial communities from Petempiche,Puerto Morelos, Mexico - Orbicella T R C metagenome | ecosystem: Host-associated > Invertebrates > Cnidaria > Coral | place: Petempiche,Puerto... | reverse complement strand
ATAATATATCAGCATTATTTTTCCGGTTTAACAGTAATGTAGAGTAGCAAAAGCAAGCAACTTTATATCAAAGACGAGTTTGATCATTAAATAAAATATTGCCGATTGATTCATGTTTTGTGACTCTGTATCCATCCGTCAGTTTCGGAAATTCTAAGAACACCTCGCAAAACTTAACCATGTTTAAATATCTCACTAAACGTTGTCGAATTGTTTTTCTGCGCTCTTTCAGAAACAAATGTATTACTTTAGATTGTTACACTAGGAACTTACTCCCGTTGAGTTAATTGGCCAAGTTTATTAACTCAATTATATCATGTCATTCCAAGTAGTAAATGATCCCGAATTTCTTTCTCCTCAAATTCAAGATTTCAAAGTTGGCCGAGGAGTTTGAGTAAAGAATGCATTCACTTCAGAAAAAATGTTCTCAAAACATCGTGTAGGTGGCAGTTGTTTCTGAGTGAATATCCCTTCCCGTACTGAGTAAACTACGTTGTCGTTTCGTGATCTAGGCAATTATCTGAAGTGGTGCACTCGCTGTACATGTGGAATTTGTATTCGCTCATAAGGAACAAAAGTCTTTCTCACTATGTTAGCTCAAAACACTCTGTGTGTTCACCTTGGATAACATAAAATTGGAATACTTATTTGAAATGCTTAAATAATTATTGGGTTATAAAGCAGCGCAGTACAAGCACAGTTTAGCGGACGAGCACAGACTTTTCTCACTTATTGGTGTTGTAAGTAGTTCAGTTGGACTTGGCGTCTCCTACCTCTCGAGGCGAAGTTTAAAAGCGCAGAAACTAGGTTCACTTGGAATAGAAAGAAAAATCGATGCTATACTTTCATTTTTCCCTGAGGTGTTTTATTTTTTCTGGTTTAAACGGGAATAAATCATGGCTTGACACTCAACTCCTTGATTAGTACGTTATATTCTTTGCTCTTGTCTATGTCTCCTTGCTTTTGTTACTACCCATGCCTTGAGTAAAATTTCTTTTCCTTTCTTTTCAGCTGTTATTGAAAACTGAATCGTCGTTTTCGTGTTCTGGACGACATTTTCAAGTGGCCCATTGTAGTTTGGAATCTCTATCCACCCATGACGAGAACAAAAGTCCTGTTAACCGATGATCGTTCTGTTTTTGTTGAAGAGTTTTGATCTGCTTTCTGTGTTAGCGTGCAGAGGCCTGTCTATTCAACTTGGATGACCTGAACTTGGAACATGGTTCATTGACATCCGCTTCTCTCTAAATAACGGGAACATATGCAAACGCCCACCTTCTGAGGAATCTGCATCCGCTTACCAGACATCAAAATCCGTTAAGCCGTTTTTCAGTATCTGGTTTTGTGAATATTGCTTTATTTTCCCCGAGTTTGTAAGTCCGGCCGCTGTTTTACCTGTTTTGGAAACTGGTTTTAGCCTGAGTGCCAAGGGACAGGGACAGGAACAGGTTCAATAAATCCATCTGTTGTAGAATTTGCATCCGGTCGCCTAAAATAGATGATTTGGACTAGCAAAAAGTAATTATTTACATCCGCTGCATCAACCTGATAAAAAAAAGAAAACAACAACGAAAAAACAAAAACAAATCAGCAATTACACTTTGAAGACGATTATAAAGGAAATATTAAGTAAAGTTATACAACTGAGAATTTTTAAGCCTCAGCAATTAAGTATCGGTTGGTGATAAGGACCCAAAGGAAATGTCAAGTTCTTCCAGTAGTTAATGTCTGCTTACCTAGTACTGTGAACCATCATGAGAAACCACCCGACAACACAATACATTTTATTAAATGAAGATAGTAAGTCTGTGTCACAACTTGCAGGAGTCGGGGGAACTTGCAGGGAGATGTAGCTGAGCCCAAAGGCAACGGGAACGTAGCTTCGCAGAAGGTTTAATGAACGGAACAATGGCTTTGCACGAGCGTTTTACTTCGACCAACCACATCGAAAACATCTGTAAGCCACAAACTTGTCTAAATTAAACAAATTTTGCGCCCAAATCTCATAAAAGATACAAAGACATCCCTACGTTTAGGTAAGTGAAGTTTACTTTCTGCATTAATAGCTTTATTTTAGCATATTTGGTCATATTTAGGATTAGGGTAAATGTCCCATACAAAATCTTTAAAGCGTTTGTTACGTAATATGCTAAGCAATCTAAATAAGTGCTAACAAGGGCGCCATTCATCAGTATACCAAAGGTTGAGATAATGATTAAGTCACTCCCTTCATTCATAAAGTGAAGATGTAATCCTTCAATTAGAATAGGAACGTCTTGAAACAGTGACAAGTAAAGAAACCTAAACTGACATAAACAAAGCCTATTTTGATGATCAAGGAACACATTCCAATCACGAGGTCACTCAGCCAAAGGGAATAAAAACATCTCAAAACAAAGATCACAAGGAGCGCTATTCATCCCTGTACTCAAATTAAAAACTGATTTATCAAACCTTACCCACCGTTCTTTATTAGACGTCAATGGACCTTTATGCTGACGATTGAGGAACAAATTCCGATCTCGAGATCAAACATCCCGAAGAGCGGCATAAAAGATATTCATTCCAGTCATCGAGCTAACTCCGCCTTTCTTTCGATTTGCGTAAATTCTTGGCATTATTTGAGCCATCAAGAAACAATTTACAACTATGAGACCAAACTTCCAAAAGGAAAAAAAACACATCAAACAAAGATAGCCCCGCCCATACATTGATTAGCACAGTGACGCTTGATTCCCTCTTGGGACTATTTAAGTTCTAACGTCTCCTTCGACTAGTCATCGTTCACTGGAAACTTCAAAGGTATAGAACTGTCTTTGTCCTATTAGGAGATGTATTCCGCAAATATGTTGCTGAAAATCTAACAGTTTTTTTTTCTGTTTTCTTTCTGTCAAGGCACGCGAATTTTCAGCTCCATTTCTTTCCAAAAACTTGTAAGTAACTTTTTACCTGTAATGACACCAAAAGTGCTTTATACCAAAGGAACACAACTCCACAACGAATGTAGTCTTGAAAAGTGAAACAAAGGCTAGCGTTGTTTGTTGTCTTTAAGATAAATTCTGATGAAGCATTTCTTACTCTTATGACTTGCATCGGCTGGACCTCTAGCAGAATCTCACTTCGACTAGTTATAAATTTTCAACTGATAAACGAACGAGGTCTATAGGTCGAAAACGCTTACTTAACTTATCGTCTTTCGTTATTTACTATATAAAATCGTGTTTGAGCAAATTACTCATCAACAGGCGATTTCATTTTCGTTCCATCTTTTTGCCAGTTCGATCTTCGATGTTTTTCCTTTTCATTGCCGTTTTAGTTTCCTCCGTTACTTCGCACATCTTTGTTTATTACTTCTATTCCAGATTACATTTTGTAGAACGTGAATTTGTTCCCTCTCAGTGGAATTCAATTTTTCTGCCCTTCAAAAGCTAATTCAAATAGCTTAATCAGGTTAATGGTTTGATGTAATGCCTCGTACACCATCTACCACGACGGAAGAAGAAAGGGAACAAGTAAAATGAGATCGAGTAGTTATCTAAAGCCTTGTCTTGTCAGTCAAAGCTAAAGCTGCGTACTCTTGCAATCTCTTTAGCGGTTCGAATGTTATGGCCGGAATGACAAAAATAATGCGAACTGAAAATTTTGCTTTATCTTTCTTATCAACATTTCTTTTCATGGGTTTCGTGATTATTTATCGCCATAACTCCGTGTTCAATTACTGTAAATTTTTTGAGTCTGGCAAATTCTTGTGTTTAACTTATGTTTTCATACTTTGACCGCATATTGCCCCCGAAAATTTACTGAAACTTCAGCTCACGAGAGGAAGTTATGGAATTGTTCATTGAAAGTTTATTGAACTAAATTTGATACCAGTATATTAACTTTATCGTCATAGTATCATAGCATTGAATGAACATGTGTAACAAGTTAACTGTGGTATACTCAGACCGCCGTTGACTAACGCTGACAGTGAGCGCTAATATATTGTACAGATCAGAAAGTCATTTCGAAAATACAACATCGAAATCATTACGGCGGCTGATTATCTATTTCTTTATTTTATCACAGAATCTGCCACAATGGGTTCTTTGAAGGCGAAACCCTAACGCTCAAGAGCAGGGGACAAACGGTCACCGTCAACTGGAAGCAGGGCTCATTCGTTGGATTTGGTGGAGACAGAAGTCAAAACTATGTCCTGTGCGACCACACCACCGGCAACGGTAACAGTGTGCCCGTTTACATTCAGGGTGGATACGATATACCACAGAAGCTGAAAATAGATTCCAGGCTGCAATATGGCACACAGGATAATGTCCTGTTCTTTGTGTATCATGACAAGAGTCAGACACCATACCAAGAGCGATTCAGGTGCAATGCCCTACAGCAGTTCGTCTACGTAGCAAACACCGTTCTGAAAATGGCCAAAGGGATTGACAGCTCCTGGGCGGTGGGAAACTATCTGGTCAACGTGTGAACGATCAACAAACTGTGTGTTTAACCCCTGAGAACCATCTTGGTTGGCTCAGTTAATATAGCTCGGTCATGCTAGGCGAGTACTTCCCAGTGCTAAACTCTTAAGACAAGAACTTCTGCCATAAAAAGGTTCCATCCCAGCTCTTTTATGTTTTTGGGTAGTAGCATTAAAACTATGAAAATCAAACACTTTCTAGTAGCTTTATAATGTGAATGACAATTTCCTTTCTCGCAAGAGTGAAAGACTTCTTACAATCTTGACCAGAAGAAAGGAGGAAAAAAATCCTGCTTTTGGAAAAATAGGTCCAACTTTTATTTGGTATCACAACATTAAAATAGTGACAATAGTAGTAACGCAGTGCTAGTCATTTCATCTACCGTAAGTTTTTTCTAACAAGCTGGATTTTCAACTTGAATTTTGAGTTTACTTAATGTCAACTGAAGGATCTGAGAAATATTAATTTTTGTTTTCGTTATTTTAGTTATCGACATTTTAAACTTCTTGCAGGGACTACTTTTTTAAGTTAGAAGTTCTTCAGTAACATAATCGTTTTTTGTGTGTCGTCACTGTAAACTTGAGATTTTGAAAATGAGATAGATTATAACTTGTAAGACTTTGTGTCGAAAATGCGCAGTTTTATCATCGCCTTCAAATAGGTTATGCTTATTTACATTGTAATTGTCGTTTTCAAGGTGAGGCCTTATAGGTTAGCAAATACTGATTGCTGTTAGATTACTTCGAGCCCGTTAAAACCATCTAATTTTAGTATATCATGGTCTTCCTTCTGTACTTTGAACTGGAAGTAATTTTAGTTCTTTATCTCAAGATTGATAAAACAACTGATAAATGTTGCTTAGAAAAAGGGTGATTGTAGAATAAACGTAACGTTTACCGAACCATAAACAGAACAGTGTTGTGTGTTAAGCAATATTAAAAACATGCTTTACGCCTCCGCAAAAAAGTTTAAAAAATGTATCCTTGAAAGCCCTTTAGGAAAAACTAATTCAGTGTGGGGGGAATTGGGACAGGGGGCAGGGTCCCTGGAGAATAGGGAGCGGAAGGCAGGAGAGAAATGCAAAACGCAATATTTTCATTTATTAAGTGATAAAATACTTTCTGAGATTTCTGAGCGAACGGGCAAACGTAAATTTGCGTTTGAGTTGTGGCGGAACCTGCCAGAAGAGGTGAGCAAGACAAGCAAGGCTGAATACAGATTATTTTAAAACAAAAAAAAGCCTATTGATTGAGAAGCTTAATGACGAGGATCTGTTACGGGGATCTGTTATGAGTCTCCTTCCTTGCTGGGTACAGGAGCAGGACGGACAGGGGCGGGAGTCGTGAGATTAATGTACGTAAAGCAGGAAATCAGGGTACGGGAGATAGCAAGCGACTAACGTGAACTGCAACCACAGTGCAGTGGACACTGCCTTTCTGTATCGCGACATGTTAAGTTGATTTGTTTTGCTCGGTTGCTGCACTTGGTCTTGAAGTTGATTTTGATGATGACGGAGGTTAATGAAAATCTTTGTATGAGTGAAGGTCGAGGTTACTAGACACAGTGATATAACTGTAATTTCGCACCATGACCTTAGAAGGGAATTTAAAAAGGCCTGATTGTTGAAGAGGCAGTAGACACAGCCCAAAAGGCAATAACGGTTCCGTAAGCTCGCCTCAAAGTTACAACCTGTCTGTATCTAAGCCCCAACAAAAGGGCGAGAAGTCTGTCCACACTCATTGCGGTCAGTGTCAACAAAGACACTTAACACAGAAAAGAGCTTGTTATAGAAGCTACGACTGCTACGAAGCGACAAGCATTCCAATGTTCATTCAGGGCAGTCAGCAACAAAGCAGCATAGAGAGGCTGTGAAATAAGGCCAACACAATGATCAGTTGCGGCGAGGTTACGAAGCAAGAGTTTGGACGGCCGATGAAGTGAAGACTCCTTGAGAAGAGTGACTAGGACGAAAGGATTACCAAAAAATGCCGTGACGGAAAGACAAGACTTTAAAACTGAGATCAAAGTGAGCTGTCCATTTATTCCAGTATTTAAATCTGGTAAGCAGTGTATTTGTAAAGGCGTAATGTTCTGCTTTCCGGAATTCGTCTCCGGAATAGTTTATTGTGGTCATTACTCTTGTGCAGCGTTGCTATTCAAAACACTCATAAAGATATGCAAAGTGGAATTACTCTTACATAACCTCCTATTCATGGTTAAACAATTGGATTACGTAAGATTGCGCGCCTGGAATGCAATAAATACTGGAAACCTGCCAGACAACTGTACATTATAGCTTAGTTTTCAGCCGTTGTGCTGGCGGACGGCCCACCCTCCCACCCGGATTCGCGTGGGTCGTAGTTTTGGCACCTCCCCTAAGTCAAGCTGTAACAGCTTGGCTTAGCCCGCTGAACAATATTTTCCCCACCCCTCAATATCACTGAGCATGAGTGTGAGTGTTGTGGAATAGAATATTATCTGTAGCCGTGAATTTAACTCCCAGCTGGAATACCTTGAGCAAAATTCATGCATCCTAATTTGTCAAAAATGTCATCCATGAACAATTAATTTGGTGAAACAATTTAACTAGCAGAGCAGATGGTTATACTACCAAAGACTGACTTTCGCTACAAGGTGTCAGTGTCGCCATTTCTTTGTTTCACAATAAACATCGAAAGAAGGCTCGAATTTTAGTCTCAGGAAACATTTCTAAAATTCTAGAAAATTCCTGTTATCGTTTTAAGCAATTTATTCCTTCACACAAAGTAAACTGCCATGTTTTGAAAAAAAGCAGTTTTAACTGAGCAAACAGTCATAGCTACTGATATCACGAACAGTTTGAAGACGCCTTTGTGTTCTACGATATGATGTCTTAACCTGAAGTAGCTAAAAGTATATGTGACGCTTGAATCCCCCATCTTCCCTCTCGTCTCTCTCTTTCCCTGAATGGGAGAAAAAAGAGAAACGAAAAACTTGAAGTTGCATGTTCACAACGGAACTCACAAGGCTACTGCTAATCCCAGTATTTTTGAGAAAAAAAATTGGCAAATAAATTCATAGATTGCAACAAAGCTCCTCTGCAGGGCAAGTAGAATATCTCTTTTTTATTAACTTCTTTTAGCCTTTTAAGAGGGCCTTTGTATTAAGGCGACCATTCATTTCATTTTCCGCCGCTTCCGAGGCCAAAGGATTGAGTATCACCTGCTTTTACTAGTCACAGACTGCCATCTTCAAAATAGGTGAAAGAAGACCGATATAGCGACAAGAACAATTTAAAGACTTTAAAGAAGATCATTGTCTGAAGGTGTTATCGTGTTTCAGTGGCCAAATAAGTTGCAAGTCTTTCTCATGCTTTCTTGTCATATTCTTGACAAGAAATACACAAACACGTAACGATTTTCTTCGGAAGAAACAACACTTCAAACATGCCTTTTTTTTTCTCAGAAATCTAGTGATTCAGTTACCAAATATGGATACGCTGTAACGCAAGTCTTCCGAAAATAACTTTCCACCTGCGGAATTTAAGACAATCAAAAAATTATTTGCGTAGCTTTACTTGTTTTAATTTTTAAAACGTCGATCTACAACAGTTTTGTCCAGCGTACTAATATTTATAATTATTCTGAGTTGACTTTGAAATAGTAGGTTTATAACTGCTTTACTCGTGCGTGTGTACCGGCTTCGTTCTGGGAGATCATCACACCAAGACTTAAGGAAAGATCGAGGCGGTAGGAAAGGAACCGTCCAAATGGTGTCCCAAATCACGCCTTCTTTCACCCTGTTCTAGATCTCTGCATATGCCTGTCAGTGAGTTTTGTCATGGCCGGTTTTCTTTTGATTGAATCATATCTCACTTTTCTGCTACCTTTATGCCTTTGTGGTTTACATCAATGTTAACAAAGTGAAATAGTTATGCGAGCAGGGCAAACGTCAAAGGAACAAACAGAGATGCCAAGATATATATTCGTAGGTCCACGACCGTGCACAATCTTTTGTTTTGTGCTCACACACTATATGCATGAATTACGTAACCAAACCGTTTCTATTGGTTAGTTCCTCAGTACGGAGTAAACTACTATTGCGTTGAGTGCTCGGTCAACATGAGACCAAAAAGGTGAACAAAAACCTACAGCAAAGAAATTTGTCCAGTTTCATAACCATTCCCCTCTATCAACTATGCTTACATTCAGTCCTCGTCTTATCTGGACAGATTACATTTTGCATTAATGGTAATCAGGCAATTAATTTTGTTTTGGTTTTGGTTTTGGTTTTACTACGGTTTGAGATTGGCTGAGTAGTCTAATAGACCAATTTCGATATATTAAAATTCAGGCTAAAACAATAGATCTCAACACGAGGCTCCGGGGAATAAACCCCACAAACTCTGTAGTTATTCCCCGAGCCTCGTGCTGAGGTCTATTGTTTTAGGATGAATTTTAATATAACGAAATTGGTCTATTGGTAAGTAATTGGTTTGGTTTCGGTTTTACGACACTGAATTGAAAATCGCTCTTTAGACAATTACTTAATACAAGCGTCCGTCCTTTCGCTTGCTTTCGCTTGTTGCCACGGTCTTCAAGAAATTGATAATGCTGAAGAGTAAATGTTGAAGTCAAAATGTCCAAATCCTACATGCTATTTCAGACTAAAACGGCCTTTAGCTTGGAGTCGAACGAACGTGCTTCGCGATCGTGGAGCGTATAAAACACCCTCCCCACCCAACCTCTCTGCGTTGTCCTCGTTCAATTTCCAGCCGTTTTTATTTTGCTCCGGTTCTTGCCGATTCGTAAAGAAATCAGAAAGTCTGTGAGCAGGCTGCCTAACTTATCTTAGATAGCTTGCGGTTAACCTTTTTGTTAGAGCCAGTAGGGACCAGGATGAGAGCTTTTAAGGTGGCTGACAACAGGATTTTCAGGGCAGCACTTTACTTTAATGGGTTGACACCATCATTCTTTTTCAGTTTCAGCTACAATAATGGCATCAAACAAATGCATATGCCCAATCACTGGCAAACAAGTTATGATCATTTTCTTGAAGTTAAAAATTACATAAAAACGGCTGTTTGACCTTTTAAAAACACTCTTAATTTCAGATTTAAGTGCTCATAACTCAGAAAAGAGCTCAGTGACTCCCATTTTGTTTAGCAAGTCAATATTCAAGTTTTTTAAAAAAGTTTTTTACAAAAGTTTAACACAAATAAGAGTTACCTAAAATTCCCCTTCCAAATAATTCCGTATTTAAGGTTGACGCACATTACTAAGATTCTTGACTATCTTGTGTTATAGAGCGTTTTCTCGCACGTGACCAGCAGCCCTGTAAATTTATTGGAACAAAAGAAAAGGTTCACGTAGGAGAAGACTTCAACTCCTACAGGATTGGTTTGGTAAACCAACTTGGCCGCCGTTTCAGTGTTTTGGTGCACTAGATTGGCTACCTTGACGTCAAGTTAAAACGTTCTATATTCTCAGATTCAAGATTCCAGTTCTCAAAAGTGAAACAAGTTTACAGGCACACACTAGTTCTTCAACAACTCATCTCACACATCTTTCAGATAGTTTCCGGCAATCCAAGAAATATCCATTCCCGCCATTTTCAGGAGCTCGTTTGTCGCGTAGACAAACTTTTGGAGGCCATTGCACCGGAATCGCTCTTGGTATGGCTTCTGACTCTTGTCATGGTACACAAAGAACAGGACATCATCCTGTACTCCGTACTGGAATCTGAAATCTATGGTGAAATTCTGCTTTATCTCATATCCCTCTTGGATATAGATTGGAACACTGTATCCGTTGCGAGTAGCGTATTCACACAGCACGTACGTCCGACTTCTGTCTCCACCGAAACCAGCAATCGAGCCCTGCTTCCAATGAATGGTGAGAGTTTCTCTCTTTTCTCTGAGTGCTAGTGTTTCGCCTTTCAGAGAACCCATTTCAACCAGGTTCTAAGGAGATATAACAAAGGAACAAGATGTGATATTTAATATTAGTAGTACTAAGACAATGGGAGTATTCAGAAAACATTCAGAATACATGGGTGAGATCGCGTATTCTGTGAAACCTACGTTACTCAATTTCGATTGCCGCAGTAATCAATGTAATTTTCAGTTTAGTTACTTGTGAAAGAAAGTTGAAAATGGTAGACCGATAAATTTCTGTACATATAGGTTCTCGTTATTGAATTAAGAGAAGTCCAAAAACAAACGTAGATTACAATGTCAGTGTACGGGTCGAAAGAATTTCGTTTGGCACTGAGTCAAAGAAAACACAACATGCCAGCGATAACTGAGTGATAACCAATACAATGGAATGATTAATTGCCAACCTCTAATTAGTCTCTTAAGCGGAAAAACTATTTCCGACCATCGAGCTTGCTGAAATATACATGCGTTTCAGCAAACATGAGTAAGTCATAGCTGAGTAAAGTAATACTGTAATATATCATTAACATTTAAAGATTTTAAGGAAAACGACCACTTTTTTAAGTTTAAAAGACATGTTTCGACAGAACTTCAGCAATTACACCATGTAAATCTAAAATTATCCTTTTAATTTACACTTTTTCACGTTCTGTTGTTACTATTTGTCTTAATTAGCATTTTTTGCCTACTTATTATTCAACTTGCTTTGTAATCATTCATTCAACTGATGATGACAGAAGTTCTGTCGAAACATGTCTTTTAAACTTAAAAAAGTGGTCGTTTTCCTTAAAATCATTAACATTGCTTTTGACTTAGTTAAGTCTGGTTGAAAGAGGAGTGGAGGAAGGAGGTGGGAGGGGGGGGGGGTTGCTAGTTAATCAATGTGACAGTTGTAAATTCTGTTTATATCTATGCTTCTTGTCGGTCATAATTTAAACATTACTTCTCAGTGACGCAGCGCTCACTTCTCGATTATTTTCATCTAATGTGTTTGAAGGAAACAACCGTTTCTACGTAAATGATATGCTGCTCGCACTTAATTATATATACATCGGCATTTGTTTGAAACGAAATACCAGTTGGTTTGATTTGTGCAAATAATAGCGCAGAAGGAGCATCTCTTGAAATATCAAACATTTTATAGGCTACAGGCTACGGTTTTACCTTCTTTGTGTATTCGTAGACCCAGAGGTAGATAATCTAAGCGAGTGACCTTAATACGACAGGATACGAGGCGACCGAAAGTTTTCAGGAACAAGTGAACGAGACCGCTTGGTGAAAAAACGTCTAATGGTACGTCTTCCGTTTTTAACAACGCACCACACCACTGGTTTATGAATCAATGGACCCTTTGAAACAATTCATTAACCGTATAATGGAGCACAATTTTAAGGGGCCATTGTGGTTAAGGTACTCTCAAAGGACTTACAGAGGTACCCAATAAAGGGATCGGCAGTACATAATAAGGTGCCAAGAGAGGTACACAACTCAGTATAAGCGGGCAACAAAGGTACACAATTAAGGTACACAATCAGGGAACAAATCCGGGTGGAGCTGATAGAAGAAGTCAATAAAAGGAGCGAATACGAAAAAGAAGTCCCGCCAGTTTGCAATGCCTAGTTTCAGGAGTTCGGTTAGAGGGTGCAGCAAGAAAAGCGGTGAGAGAAAATATAAGAAAGAGGTTAGTTTTTCTAATAGTTATTTATTTGGTATGTAGTGATTTTATTTTGTGAGAACTTTAAAAAACGAAAATATAAATAAATAACAAAATACCCCCCAAAATAAGGACTTGCAACAAAATTTAGAAAGCAAAACTATTTGTTATAAACTACAGTATATATTTTTTAAAGCTGTAAAGATTGACCAGTTTGTTATGAGTACGAATTACAATTTTCAAACAACTACACATAAATTAATACAATTGGAATGTCACTTGTTCATTCAGTTGAATATATAAAGTGTATTACCAGAAAAGGTATTTTACTAATAAACACTACCAATTTTGCAACTCACTAGTTCACATATTATCAAAATTTACTTCAATCGATAACGGAAGTCGAAGGCCAGAAGCGAAAAAACAATAATTTTATGGTATTCTAAATTCATGATCAAACGTATTTTAGATTGCGTTATTTCTAGTACTAGGGAGTTTTAAGGTCCCGCCGTCTGCACTACGCCGGAAAAATTATTTCTATACGGTTAGGCCTACCGTCCACATTAATCCGTCGCGAAAACGGAACTTTTCTCTTCAAACCGGAGGAATTTGAAAACGCCGGCTTTGCGCTTTAGTGTGGACGGCAAACATTTAAAAACGAAGCCGTTTTCGTAAACGATGACGTTACGATAATGATAATATTTCCTTGTCCCAGATTTACTCAAACGCAAATCCAAAATGGTCAGTGATTGTTGCGTTCTCAAATTTCTCCGGTGCAGCGTGCACGGGGCCGTAAGAGACGGTCTGTTGTTTTTGTCCTGACTGAATTTTGTCGAGAAGCCGTAATCTCCGTCATAACTACTTGCGTTCTAATAGTCTGGGCATAGACGGCCTCGCCGAAGTACTTCTCCTGGTTATGGACTCCTGCTTAATTATCATGGCACAATCAAATGTCAAGGGTATTTATTGAAGTATTATATCAATTTAGTTATCAATATGCTCCTTATATACTTTATATTCAATTAAAGAATAGTCAAATTTAATTTCTTTTCATACGGTGTGTGACATTTGCAGACTGCAGATTGCAGGCTGCCATACTGAAAACTGCAGACTTTTTACTTATATCGCATTCAGTCTCATTTCCATTACCGAAAACTAACCGTAAACAGGCTAACCTGAGCGCTATTCAGGCTAACCTGAGTGATATTTAGGTTAACCAGAGCGGTATTTAGGCCTAAATATAGTCTAGAGTCTGAAAATGTCATTCACCACTTTTCAGGTACATTCAATAGATATGGGCATGGTTTTTATCTATACTTCTTTTAACAACTGTT
>Ga0126339_10002408_pt1 | contig 13377 bp, 6 predicted proteins | sample OrbTmetagenome_2_FD_92532 | JGI IMG/M metagenome (GOLD analysis project Ga0126339, IMG submission 92532) | Coral microbial communities from Petempiche,Puerto Morelos, Mexico - Orbicella T R C metagenome | ecosystem: Host-associated > Invertebrates > Cnidaria > Coral | place: Petempiche,Puerto... | reverse complement strand
TATTTCCACCTTGTATCACCAAATGACACCAAATACACAGCTTAGATGGATAGAAAATTCTATAGAGCAAAGCAAAAGCAGTAGTTTCGAAATCAAGTGCAGGATTGCGAGGATTGAAATTGGGAGCTGTAAATGTGTTTCGGAACATGCAGAAAGATCCGACAAACCATAAGAGTCACAATCGATAGGTTTCGAGCGTTCATCTGGCAAACACCGTCCCGTCCCCTAGTAAAATAATCTCAGAGGACGCGATCACAACGCATTTTCATTGGAAGAAACAACAACACATACAATTGGTCAAAAGGTGTCAGACATGTCTGCCACGCAGGACGAAAGTGCAACGCTGTTTAAGACGATCTCCTCAAATGAAGTATAATTATCATTTGTCATATACGCTCAAATGAAGTATAATCCTTCAATTGAAATGACCGTGATGTCCAAAGTAGACTGGATATGAATTGTCAATTGGTATATACTTCATGTATTCCTCTCAATTCACCATTTAAAATGGCGGGCGAAGACGCGAGTTTAGATGAACTCATTGAACAAGCAGAAGCCCTTTTGGAACAGGAGAAGCCACGGAAAAGGAAAGCAGGAGAATCCGAGTTCGAGTTTTATCGCGATTCGGTCACTGGGCATCGAATAAACAAGCACAAATATCGTCCGCGTTCTCGAAAGCCATCAGAGTTTTCAAAATCAGCGACTTACAGCAGTTTTGAAGGTTAGATTGTCTTTTTGTATTGGTGGCCTCTAATTTTGTACATTCTTCGCCTCTTTTTTAGCATATTAGTGAGGTAAAAGCATTAAGCTTTCTTCGAGCATTTTAGTGGCGGTTGCGCTCTAAAATTAAGAACTTATTAAGCATAATTATTTCGGAAAAATTAGCTAGATTGTAGAGTACTAGGTCAATCATTTGCATCTCATTGAATTGGAATGGTTCCTTTTGTTTCTATATGCTTCGTTCTTAGAAGAGAGTCAAACACATGTATCAAGTCGTCGTTATTAAACGCATGATATGAGCTTAAATAAACTGGATCCTGTTAAAATATTTATCATCACTGCCTCCCATCATTTTGATGAACAGGGTCCTCTTTTGATGCAAGTTTAAGCGATGAAGAAAATGCTGAGTTTTCAGAGCAAGGCACCAGTAATAGTGCACAAGGTGGGTGCTAAATACGAACCAACCATTAAACTATACTAAAGGTTGGTTTTCTGTTAGGGTTAGTCGGTAGCCTGCAGTTTGCAGTTTGTGTTGTCTGCATTTTACACCGACTATATGTATATTACACTGTTTATTATATGGCTAGCTAGTTCCATGACTGGACAAGGTAAACGCAATCCTGCATTGTGATTAATGGCTACCCAAGCAGGCAAGATAATGCTACAGTATCTTGCCCCCTTGGGATAACCTACCATTTAAATTTCCCCAAAGTCAAAGTAGAAGTCTTGTAGAAGTCTTATAGAAAAATTCCTTTATTGACTAGCTTGTTCCATGAAGATTAGGCTGGATAGAGGCTTTTTTGTGAGCATTTTTGTAGACTTTGACTCCTTCTCGGTGCATAAATACAAAAAAATGAACTTGTACTTACAATTTCTAGCCATCTTGACCTCATGCTTGTTAAATAACCATACATATGACATATATCATGTCTGTATAATATATAGATTTAGCCAAGCTTAAAAGGGGAGCTCCTGGGCCGGGTTTTTCAATACCCAATTATGCTAACCCAGGATAAGCGAGAATTTTGATTTGAGTTTTGTAACTTTAGGTTGAGGCTTTCTGTTTATGGTGTTTGACCTTCCATTTTGAGTTTGAATAATCTCCACTTTCTCAAAATACACAAAACAAAGGCAGTAAAAACATTGCATACAGCTGGCGCCCCTAAAATTAAAATTGACCAGTAAGGATCGGGCAGTCTGGAAAAACTTTACTGTCCTGAAGTCAATGTACTAAATAAAGTTAACGGGAAAGGCATAGAAATCAGGCAACGTTTCTCACGGGAGATGGACTTTGGACCTCTGTGAGCGGTTCAAGCAATCTATGTAAGGAAAGTAAGATTTGATGCGGCGTTTGTTCTGGAATATTATCTTGTGATTTACAAAAAAGTACAAGTTGTATTCACAGGATTTCAGACATTTCGTGACTTGATTACTGTGAAGATCACGCCTGTTTTGAGTTTTCTCTAGATCGATTCAGTTTAGAAAATACGTCACTGCACTGTCTGCAACGTCGACATCTCTTGTGGGCAACACCACAAGAAATCTGGGCACGAATCATTACGTCAAACAGCAAGTGCTGCAACCTTGTTCCCAGGCTCTCTAGAGAGAGAGTCACGGAACGAGGTTTTGCTGTGCTGTCGGAGAACGTACACGCGATGTGCGATGTGAGGTTCTTTTTGAGTTTGTGGGAGTGTAGAGGATGGACGATCTCATTTTTGGGTACTCGAACTGCTTAAACGCATTTCAGTGATTTTCTAGTAGTTGCTTGATGTATACAGTGGACTGAGCAGTGGCAAATTTGCGAAAAGTTCACTCACAACGTAACTTTCATTTCACCTTGCAGGGATCAACTAAATACGGAAGACAGAGACTGTGTGATATCGCCGTGGTAAAATATAAGACATACATGTACTAGCTTGTATTAAACTTGTGTCAAATTTGGTTCTTAAATACTTCTACCAGTAAGTATGTCGTGGTAAGTATTTCGTCGGCTGGAGTCAAAGACCTGACTCCTGGCTCATATTCAGCTTTCAATATTAAGCTTGCATTGTACGCGAACATGACTTGTCTACAATTGGAAGCGTTGTGTCGGTCAAGTCAATCACACTATGACAGGAAAGGTCATTTCGTTATTGTTCCAAGCTGCTGTATAAATAATGTTGTTTAAATGTTTAAGTTAGGAGGTGATAGAATAATCAAGGTAAGTGCTTCTTGTAATTTGAATGCTATCATTGAAAACTCCATAATTATTTGCAAACCTTGGTTCGCTGCAATTTTTGGTGGGAAATGTCCTTGGTACCCCGCATAGGCGGACGGCTTTAAGCATCGTTAGCGCCTACGAAACGGACGAAAGAAAAATAATGAGTAGAGCATCGTTTTTACTGCTACTGGTACTGTTATTAAATTTTTGGGCGAGAACAACAGAACTGAAAGATTTTAAGTGCAAATGACGTGTAATGCAGAGGGTCTACATTGTGCAAATGTCTCGTAATTTAATAAGCTTTGAAAATTATGCTTTCTTTTCACTTGTCAGTACATACGCCTACTGTGTTTCTTTTTTGGGGGGGAGGGGAACACGCATAACTTAGAATAATTTTAAGCGTTTTTTAACTGCAGTCATCATTTGTTAATGTTTTTGACATAAACCATTTCATTATTAAAACGTAAGCTTAAACTGAAGACATGCGATCTTGGTTAAAGATGTTACGCCATTATTTGGCTTAAAGGGCCAGATTTTTGGTCGACTTTCAGATTCTCCTGGTCAAATCTCTATATATCAGGTCTTTTGTTAAGGGCACAGGTAGTTTTTTTGCAAACGCCAATTATAACCCTTTGATAATCTGACTTTGCTACAGTAGTTTAAAATTTGCCATTGAAAGTTAGGGCCGACTGTAAAACTGCAGTCTAAAACTCAATTATTTATAACTTGGGTGAGTATTTTTGGTTGTACAGGAAATAGGAGAAATGAGGCAGCAGGCCCACCTGCAGTGGATACAACAGGGAGGAAGGGGTATGTTCTTTTTACTATTTACTTGATGACACCTACACAAATCATGTTGATGCTGATGCTACATCAGCATCAACATGGTGTGTGACATTTCTTATGTATATTAAATCTGTCAAACCTTTTCCCCCAGTTTAATTCTTGAGATCCAATCATCAGTGATGCATCAATATTTGATATTTTTTCTCTTGTGGTAAATGAAAAAAATCAAGGAAAATATGGAAAAGAAAACTCGCACAATTTAGTAAGATATTTTGCAGCAATTTTAACTTTTATAGCATAGTAAGAATAACTAATGTATTAACTGCATACAGAGAGATATTAGGAACAGTTGGTTAAATTATGTAGCTATATGTAATTGATTGGTATTGGTGCTAATTAAGGCACTTACAATGTATCTTATTGTTGTTACTTTTTTACTTCAGGGAATGATGGACATGCAAGAGGTGGCGGTGAGTATCTCTCGTCAAATGTTCTATGGTGGCAGTGGACAGCCCTTAATTCACCATTCTAGCAGCTGTTAATTACCTTTTTTTAACAAATACATGCTGTATTAACTGCAATAATAGATGGGATAAATAGTTCCAGGCTTAATTTCGTAGCTATATGTAAATGATTGGTAGTGGTGCTAATTAAGGCACTTACCATTTATCTTATTGTAAGTCGTTTTGTTTTTACTTCAGGGAATGATGGACATGCAAGAGGTGGTGGTGGGTATCCTGTCATCAGGGGTTTTATTAATGTTTTCAGCAGAGGGGCAACTGGTTTTTACAGGCAGGAAAAACTAATTGATCTGAAATTCTTTATAACAAAAGCTTGCACTAGGTGGTCAAACCAGCTGAGCAAATTTGCCCTCAAAGACGGTCAATTTACCCTGTGCCTAGCCCTTAATGGAACCCCTACTCCCACATTATTACTTATAATTTACTCTTCAACTATACCTTAAGACTATTGCCAAATGTTTTATGGGGGTAGTGTGTAGTCCACAATCAACATTCTAGCAGTTTTTTTTTTTTTTTTTTACGAATACATGCTGTATTTAAATTGCGTTAAGAGAGAGGAGAAACAGTTCCAGGTCAAATTCATAGCAATATGCAAATGATTGGTAGTGGTGCTAATTAAGGCACTTACCATGCATGTTATTGTTTTTTTTTCTTTTCTTTTTTTTTTTTTTAACTTCAGGAAATGAAGTAAGAGGTGGTGGTGAGTATCCTCTCGTATACTTATAAATTACTGTGGCACTAGACCTGGATTATTGCCAAATTTTTTATGGTGGTAGTGGATAACCCTTAATTCACCATTCCAGCAGCTGTTGATTACTTTTTATTTTTACAAATACATGCTGTATTAACTGCAATAATAGAAGGGAGAAACAGTCCCAGGCCCAATTTTGTAGCTATATGTAAATGGTTGGTAGTGGTGCTAATTAAGGCACTTACCATGCATGGTATTGTTTTTTTGTTTTTTTTTTTCTTTTTCTTTTTTTTTCTTTTAACTTCAAGAAATGAAGTAAAAGGTGGTGGTGAGTATCCTCTCGTATACTTATAAATGACTATGGTACTAGACCTGGATTATTGCTAAATGTTTTATGGTGGTAGTGGATAACCCTTAATTCACCATTCTAGCAGCTGTTGATTACTTTTTATTTTTACAAATACATGCTGTATTAACTGCAATAATAGATGGGAGAAACAGTTCCAGGCCTAATTTCGTAGATATATGTAAATGATTGGTAGTGCTGCTAATTAAGGCACTTACCATTTATCTTATTGTAAGTTGTTTTTTTTTTTACTTCAGGGAATGGTGGACATGCAAGAGGGGGTGGTGAGTATCCTGTCATCAGGGGTTTTATTAATGTTTTCAGCAGGGGGGCAACTGGTTTTTACAGGCAGGAGAAACTAATTGATCTGAAATTCGTTATAATAAAAGCTTGCACTAGGTGGTCAAACCAGCTGAGCAAATTTGCCCTCAAAGACAGTCAATTTACCCTGTGCCTAGCCCTTAATGGAACCCCTGCTCCCACATTATTACTTGTAATTTACTCTTCAACTATACCTTAAGACTATTGCCAAATGTTTTATGGGGGTAGTGGGAAACCCATAATTCAACATTCTAGCAGCTGTTAATTTTTTTTTAACGAATACATGCTGTATCAGCTGCATTAATAGAGAGGAGAAACAGTTCCAGGTCAAATTCATAGCTATATGTAAATGATTGGTAGGGGTGCTAATTAAGGCACTTACCATGTATGTTGTTCTTTTTTTTACTTCAGGAAATGAAGTAAAAGGTGGTGGTGAGTATCCTCTCGTATACTTATAAATTACTGTGGTACTAGACCAGGATTATTGCCAAATGTTTTATGGTGGAAATGGGTAACCCACAATTCAACATTCTAGCAGCTGTTAATTACTTTTTTTTACAAATATAACTGCATTAATAGGATAACCCATGATTGAACATTGTTATATAGCACTGTTGATATTCTTTTATGAATACATGATCTGCATCAATAAACAGAAGGAACACTTCCAGGCTAAATTTTATAGCTGTATGGAAATAATTTGTATTAGTGACAGGGCAGCTACAATTTTTCGTTTTGTTTTAATTTTACTTCAGGATATGGTGTACGAGGTGGTGGTGAGTATCCTCCCATGTGCTTACTACTTTGCAATTTTCATAGTGTTGGTCTAGATTATCACCAAATGTTTTATATCCTAAACAGAGTACTTAATGTGGTTGGTTTATGTAACAGATATATTCCTAATGCCATCCTGAAGTGCTTGATGTTTGCTCACTTGTCATTACATTCACATGTTGTACTTGTATGTTGAGACACTGTCAGAATAACACTAGAGATATTTATGCCTTCATCACAATTTGAGAACATCCATCTTTGTTCTTCCTCAAACAGGAATAGGTTTTCCTGTATTTATATTTGGCCTAATATTCCGACATTTGCAATGCTGTGTTCACAAGGGTTAAGTCGAGGACTTTGTGAATGGGTTTCAAAAGAATTTAGAATTTGATAATCAGCTGAGGAATCAAAGTCTTCGGCATATACTTATGTGTGATCAAGGCGTTGTTTTCACATTACATGAAAATTCCCTAGTGGGAATGTAAGATACACCTCAAACAAGTTAAGTGTAGTTTATAATAGTCTTTTTTGATTTAAACATTTCTTTCAATAATTTGAAGTGGTTCACTCTGTCGAAATTAAGGAAATTACCTGTAAAAATGAAAACACTGTAGATTTTTGGAATTTAATTTTGTTGCCAAGGAATGTAATATTTACAAAAAAAATTTTTGTGGCAAATAGTAACTCAGCACTTGTTTTCTGGGCACAAGGGATGCAATTGTAATTTAAACTGGTAAATCAGTATTACCTTTTTCCCAAGTAAACAACAAGCTTATCACAAAGTGACGTGTCCAAAACGGTTGGATGTCACTGTGTTCCCATTGGCATTTTAATATCTTCTATGAATGGGAGTGACACGTAAAATGGGCATTTTAAGCACAGATTTTCTAAAGGGTTTGTGGTATGAAAACTCTTCAAATATTACTGAAGACTCCACATGGCAGCAAGTTAAACCATAAATCAATTTGATTAGACTTTGAGAAACACATGCAATGGTTCTTTTTTGTAATTAATAAAATTTAAATCTTTTTTGCTGTACATCGTAACCAATCAAACTTGTTGGATAGACTTAATCATAACAGTTAAGAGTCCACTAAATGGTCCTACTTTGAGAGGCTTGTACTTCACAAAACATAACTCTTACACACCTTGCATGCCTATGTTATTTTTTAAGGATGGAGAACTCACTATGCTAGGTTAAAATGATTAATTATTAGTTATTTTACTGATTTTGCAGATCTGAGGAGAAGACGTGGAGGCCGCGGCCAAGAGCGTTTTCGTATGGGAAACAGAAAGAGTAAGTTACACATTATTTTATGTCATACTTAAGAATTCACTCATGCTTAGCGTACATATATTGAGTTATGGATGTGAGCGGAAAGTTTGGAGAGCATGAAAGAAGTGTCAGAGTTGCTTGAGGCAATAGCCAAGAGCATTTTTACCTTCTTTAGTTAATAAAGCTAATAGTGTAAATGCCTGTTGCTTTCACAACTGAAAAGACTAAATTGATCACTCTTCTGGCAAAGCAATAAAAGTGGACAAGCAACTCCAGTCTTTTTTATCACAATTTATGCATAGCTGTGAAATTTCTGTCTCTTTATGTTCAATTTTTCTTTGGAGTGGTCCAGAATTATCTTTTTTCCTCTTAAAGTGCCTATGAAGTAAAAAATAATTGCTGCTTATTTGAAAGGCTTTTCAAAGTATAGAAGAATGGCCTTTCCCTGTTTGGAACATCTTTTTTCGTTCTGGAGATATTTACGTTTTTGAATTATGCACATAAGGAAATTGATGACGTCATAGGTGGTTCCACTTGAACAGTAAAACACTGAATCAAGAATATCTCTAGGAATATTGGAGCAGTGTTCTTCAAACTTGGCACCACAAATGAGCATCACAACAGAAAGCGAATGACATCTTTTATGTTGTTACCATGGCAACACTTTTGGCTCCAGTCTCTTTCTGTGAAAAACCAAATATGCCAATTTGTAACCCTTCGAAAAGGGACAGAGGGTCTTGCTCAGAACACACATGATTCCCATATTGTTTTAATTCTTCCCAGTAGATTGTTGGGAGTGGATGATCCTTGTTTATGATAAAATCTGGTAATGTTAGTTTTAATTAAAACAGGACCAGCAGCATAACTGTTGTCATGGCAACGGCACAACAGGTGTCATTTTGTTTCTTTTGTGATGTACATTTCTGGTGCCAAGTTTAAAGAACACTGCTTAAATATTTGTAGAGATATTCTTGATTGAGTGTTGAACTGTTTTAGTGGAACCACCTATGACGTCATGACTTATAACACAAAAATGTGAATATCTCTAAAACGAAAAGAGATATTCCAAAAAGGAGAACACCATTCTTCTTTACTTTAAAAAGCCTTTCAAATCAGCCGCAATTATTTTTTACTTCATAGGCACTTTAAAAAAAACTAGTAAAATTTGCTTAAAATAGCTTAGGAAAAATTTTGCACATTTTATCGAATTTATCGCACCCTGTCCGAAGGCCTGATAAGAGGTCAGTGAATAATTGGCAGGCAACTAATCAGGGATTGAGTTGTGCAGTGAAAAATTATAGAATAAAGTTATCTTCAAGCAAATTGTACTAAAATCTGTGACAAATCCTCTATGATATCAAATGTCAATAACACCTCAACCCTTGTTTGGGCTTGTAGGGGCATTCTTCTGCATATATGAATGTTTACAGTGTTGTAGTGTTTTAGTAGCTTTCTTCCCAGCAGACTAAGAGGAAGAGACTAGGGGACACCTTAAAACTTAGGTGGGCTGGTGCACTGATGAGAGTGTCACATCTACTGTTTAACATCCATGTATAATCGTTAAGCCTCATGTGCAAATTACATAAGGTATTTTCTGACTGCCCAGTTTATGATAATAACCCAGGAACCACATTCTGTTTTAAGCCAAAAATGAACAAGAACAGATGTTACTCTGTCTTTTCAACCCCTCCCCTAGGCCTGGCCCTTCCATTTAATGCAGAGTACAGTTTTTTTTATTTAACATAATTTGGAGGATGCTACTCTTTTACACAGGGTGAAGATGAAACAATGTTTCAGGCTTTTTTGGTGAGCTTTAATGTACTAGGCCAAAAATCATTCTGACTAGCCGCCCAAAAGTTTATCTCTTTCAGTACTTCTGTAATTAGAATTTCATGGAAAAGAGGAAGAATAGCGGGCTCTTTCCTTGTCTATCAGGCAAATGTCAAACAGAATCCACAAGCCTGACTGGAAAATGCACTACATTTGGGCTATTGAACAGGACTTTCTGTGGTATACACTGTACTGGTAATAATTTTTGACATCTTTCATGTCTGTTTTTTCTTTTCAGTGAAATGCTTTGCCTGTGGGGGAAAGGGGCACTCCTTCAAGGAGTACCCTTCTCAGAAAAGGCAGCGGGGCCCAGTGACTCTGCCCAGGGGCTCTGCTGCTGTTAACATGCAGTTTTTTATTTAAATGAAAGTGAATTAGCATTTCCGTCTTTGCCATCTGGAACTTGTTTTCTTTTAATGGTTCCTTTAATTGTATTTTGTTGAACAGTAAAATGATTGTTCTAAACAATGTCTGAACTCTTGTGTGATATAACAAATAGAAAAGGGTCAACTATGCTCTGTTCTGTTGTATAAAAGGATGCAGGAATTGGTAGAGCACAAAAGGGGGATAAGTGGCACACAATGTAGTGTGTTTCTTCCCATCTTTTTGTGTGCTGTGCTGCTTCCTAAGTTGCTTACAACAGTACAGTTATTTATATGAATGTTGATAATAAATTAAAATAATCCAATATGTAAGGTAAATATAACAGCTGCTAGGCTGAATTGCATGAACCAAGGGTGCGTTTCTTTAAGAAAATCCAAGATTGTGTCAGAGGAACCGAAGACCAGGGGTTCCTTTGAGGCACCATGATCTGAGAGAGATCTTGAATTGATCTGTTTAGTAAAGAAATGCAAAATCCATTTTCGGATTCTTTCGGATTTAAGATTCCAATCTTGGATTTTCTTAAAGATATGCACCTTAAAATATATTGATGTCTGTGAAAAAGACTTAACTTTTGTATTGGAAACATTTGTCATGTGTGTGATCTTGCATGAACGTTTTCTATAGGACTGTAGATCAGCAGAACTGTATGATGGTGTGTTATTTCTCCTTGAAGATGATTGGTTAATTATTTACGGTCAGATCACCTGGAAAATGGGCCTTAACCTAGAATTTCACTGCCTATTTTCAGTGGAGTTAGTGAGAATGTTTCTCTCCACCCCTCTCCCCGCTACCCCTTATTTTCGTGGATTGTATTTTTTTTAGGCGGTGGTGTATATCATTTAGCTGGCACATGACAAGTACTCTCTTCCAAATTATGCAGTCTCTCTTTCAGGGGGGCGGGAAGATGGGAAACCTTGGGAACGAGGTTGAGTCCAGAGATTGTTCTTTATGAAGTCCTGCACCAAAAAAAAACACTAAGAATGGGCGAGGAGGACTGGGAACTAGACAACTGATTGCCATCTTGCTGTCTGTTTAACAAATTGATGTCAGTTTTTCATTTGTCTGTTCTGTTATTCACGAATTTTGTCATAACATTGTCAAAGTAGCTGTGAATCCATGAGGTGATAGCCAAGTGGATCCGGGTAACTAAAATTTCGGACATTCTTGAGTGTCACCCTTATGCGTGCATTACATGCTGTTTATTTGAAAAGATTGTATTTAACTGTCTTTCAAGTTACAGTTATGCTTTTCATATGAAATGAGGTAAGTTGTGTTCTTGCTCAAATTTTTTTTAGCCCCATCCTGAATTTTTTGGATCCACCTGGATTTGATCATTGACAAAAGAACATGCATCGTCAATGTACAGTGGTAATCTTGATCATGTAACAGAACGGTCTTCTATGCCATTTTGGCAACATTTTGCATTCTTTGCTACCTCCTTAATCAGAAAGGCAACACATTGTAATTAATCATTGCAAGCATATCCTTTATTAGTTGACAATGGGGACTCCCACATTAAAGAATTGTGTACAGATTGAAATACAGTGGTCAAACAATAATATACTGTAGAGTTCCAAATCTCTTCCATATCTTCCAAAACAAATGTAAAAATAGTTTTTAGCACAACATTTTGACCACTGTTATGATGCATATCGTTGTCGATAAGAGTACAGACTGCTACACCACATTCCATTTGTTAAATACACTTGTGTAACGTTAGAACATTTTGTAAACAGTTAGCACTCTTCACATATTTTCCTCCAAATTAGGTATAAGTAGGGTGCAAAGAAAACCAATTTTCGGGCCACCCTTTAGGCAATCTGTAACTATGTACATGTATTTTCTTGAGTCAAACTTAATCTTGCGAGGCAATGAAATCATAAAACAACAGTTTTCTGCTTGTGTATAACACCAAAAAAGGAAAGTTACATGTATTGTAGCTTTATTACTTATAGCATCTACCAACCTACTATGTTATACAAAAAGAGGTACATTAATGGTTTCCCTTTCACATTTTCGTTTTGAGAGACATTCTTGATTTTTTCATGGAGTCCGCAGAGTAACAGCTACTGAAAAACCACATTTTGTTTAATTAACAGGTACCTTAGTACATAGCTTTATCAATGTTTTGGGAGCCTGTTCTATGAGTAAAAATACAAATAATGACTGATAAATGCAAGGTGATACCATACACACTAAAAGTTGAATGAGAGATTTGTTATTCACTTATCTTAGAAACTTGCTCTAGTTTTGCTTGTTTGTGTTTTACAGAGTGGAGATGAATAACTTTTACTTAGTTACCACACTTTTGCTGGCAAGCTGCCACAAATTTTGTACTGCAGCTAGAGATGGGTCATTTGAAAACAAAACCTATTAAGACTTATTTTGACTCAATAGATGGGAGACTATAGCTTTTGGTCCTGTTATGTCACTGTGAATGTTGCAAAATTTTACCCATTACCATACCCAGATTTGCAATTAGCCAATCAGAAGCCATGTATATTGTCCTGATATGGCTATGACAGCATGATCACTCAGGGCCGGATTTGGGTGTGGCAAATACCTAATTGTACCTTTTTGGTACCTTTCGGTGGCAAATCAGGCTTGTTATTTTGGTCTCACCATGAGTATTTTCAAAATCATATCCTGCAAATAGTGACTAGTTTCAGCGAAAGAGAAGTTGGTCAGATTTTAATGTTTATAACTTTACATACCATAAGATCACACTTCACATTGTATATTTAACCTGTTACAAATGCACAGACAGGGGGTATGCTGGGAAAGAGATGTTCATTTGCCCTGCAACTGTCTGTACTTTTTCCCCTCACCTGTAATCGGATGACTAGAAATGAACTTTGTCACTCAGCACCAAACATCAGGTTATGTATGTGTAAATTTTGTCTTCTGCAGCCAGTGATATAAAGAGAAACAACATTTAAAACCCTCTATACCATTCATACTCAATAACACTGCTAGCACTATATTGCCATGCATGTGTAATACAATAGACCACATCAGTGGTTGGAAATTATGAAGGTTCCTCAGATATAATTTGACAGACTGAATAACTGTTTTTCTCTCTTTTCATTTTCAAAGATATAATGTAAACATTTAAGCACTTATTTTGTAGTTAGTCATAAGTCATGCACTGTTACTCACCAGGAAAGTAAACCATCCCCTCAATTCAGTGAAGATTTTTTTTCCTTCAAGTCAAATTCATCACCTGTACATCACAAAAAATGAAAGAAAAATAATAGTTTCCAAAAGTACACTCTACATTGTACAACCACAAAAATATTTATAACATAACTAAAGCAAAGCACGCGCTCTGATTGGTTAATTCAGCGTCTACTATTTGCCCATGGGTGTAAGTTGCTGACGTGTGTGCCAATGTTTTACACAAACCAAATCTTTTGACAGACATTGTTTCCAAAGTAATGGCCGACGTCCTTCTGCCAGAAATGCGAAACTGTCTTCACAGTTGTCTGAAGATGAAACTTTATCGAGTTACTGGTGTGCAGTCGGTTG
>Ga0126339_10002406_pt1 | contig 13380 bp, 15 predicted proteins | sample OrbTmetagenome_2_FD_92532 | JGI IMG/M metagenome (GOLD analysis project Ga0126339, IMG submission 92532) | Coral microbial communities from Petempiche,Puerto Morelos, Mexico - Orbicella T R C metagenome | ecosystem: Host-associated > Invertebrates > Cnidaria > Coral | place: Petempiche,Puerto... | reverse complement strand
TTTCATGTTTAAAATTTGTATCCCGCAGGATGCGATGTACTGTGAAAATTTTGGAAGATTTCACAAAGGAAATTCAAGAAAATCTCAAATAAAGCCATAAAAGAATAAAAACCCTTTTGTTTGGGCATTTATAATTCAAGACTAAAACCCAAAATTTAAAAAGAGATGATAGTAAAACACTATTTAATCATTGCTTATTACATGTAATAAGTTTGAAAGGACTGGGTTTAAAAACAAATGCAAACAAAGCATTCATAACATAACACTTGCGTGGGCAACGCCATAAATGATTACCCTATGGAGCCACCTTAAATGGCGAGGAAGATTCCTTTGAAACCATGCCGGTGGAGTTTGACCTACAGAGTATCGATGGCAAGACTTGTGCAAGATTTTCAGCATTTGCAGCAACACAGGTGACTGGGAACATGAGACCAGTAACTGGAAAGGGCAATTGGGAAAGTGGAAGCACCTGCAAGGTGTTAACTTCCCCAATCTTGGCCCTCGGCTGCCCTCGGCCAATCATTGACCTGTTGATTGACATAGACTATGCTGAATTGCACTTTTCCATTAGAGATGTCCGTGGCCAACCTGTGGAGCTGCTGGTTCGACTAACACCTTTAGGCTGGATGTGTATTGGTTCACCTGAGCTGGCAGAGGACAGCATGCAGCAGACAAATTTCAACATGGCCTATTTTGTTCACCAGCAAGAGAAGGAATTGAGCTCCGTATTGCAGAAGTTTTGGAAGGTCAACTCATCTGGGTCAATCACAGAAAGAGAACTGCTGAAAAAAGAGGAAACATCAGCGATAAAAGCATTTGAGAGCTCAGTGTAGTTCAAAGGGGAGAGATATGAAGTAGACTTGCCATGGAAACCAAATGCCCCCGAGTTACCAAACAACTATGAAATGGCAGTGAACTGGTTGATCAGCACTGAAAAGAGACTTCTGCTGAGACAATCTGCAAGCTGCTGAGACAATCTTGGAGTCTACATACATGGATGACAACATGGCCTCTTACCCTAGCAAAGAGAAGAGCATAAAACTTTATGAGGAACTATCAACACTGTGGGGGTCTGCAGGTATGCATGCCAGAAAGTGACATTCCAACTCTGAGCAAGTACTTAAGAAGATACCTGAAGAAGACAGGGCTGCAGAAGTGGACTTAAACAAAGGAAATTTGCCATCAGTGAGGACGCTTGGTGTGTTGTGGTTGGCTAAGGAAGATGTTTTCACTTACAGAGTGAATCCGCCAGACAAGAAGTTCCAGTTGACCAAGTGAAATTTCCTGCATAAGATAGCCATGTTGTTTAACCCTGTGGGGTTTCTGCCGCCATAAGTGATCCGGGCAAAGATTCTACTGCAAGTGATGTGGACCTCAGTACTAGATTGGGATGACCCATTAGACCAAAGCCAAGCTAGACAGGCCAAGAAGTGGTTTGAAGAGCTCACAGAGTTGTCAGAAGTGCAAGTCCCTCATTGCCTGCAGTTGAACTTACATGTTGAAACAGTTACCTTGCCCACCTTCACAGATGCATCAGGGGATGTGTATGGTGCAGCAACTTAGGTGAGGTACAAGTACAAGGGTGGTACAGTATCTACCAACCTAGTGGCCTCCAAGACACAAGTGGCACCACTCTCAGCTACAAGCATTCCAAGACTTGCACTTATGGGAGCTGTTTTGGGATTAAGATTGGCCTTGTCCATAGCCAAGGTTCTTAAGATTGACATGAAGATGGTCTTCTTCAATCAGATGGGAGACTGCACTATGTGGACTACCTGCCTTCGATGCTAGATATCCAGTCATTCTGTTGATGAGGAGTGGGGTGACCAGACTAATTGTGAAGTCCAATCACGAAAGAAGTAACCATGCAGCGGGAACCAATCACACATTGTCTTTGCTGTCTGCGAGATTCTGGCTCGTGCAAGGTAGAGAGGAGATTCGTGACTGGGAAAGAGAGTGCTCTGAATGTCAGAAGAGAAAGGCAAAAGCTGCTAAACCGATAATGGTTCCTCTACCAAAGATTCGACTAAAGCTGCCCTTACGAGCTTTTGCATGAACAGTGGTTGACTTTGCAGGACCATTTGTAACTATCCAGGACAGAGGCAAGAAGAGAACTTAGATACATTTGTTTATTTTCATGCCTATCATTAAGGGCTATTCACCTAGAGATGGCCTATGGTCTGGACACAGATTCCTTTCTGAACGCATTTTATTTCATGGCCAGTCAGAGAGGGCTGCCAGATGAGATGATTTCTGATAACGGAACTAATTTTGTAGGCACGAAAAGAGAGCTGAGGGAGCTTGTCAAACAACTTGATTGAGACAAGATTGAGAAATCAGCTGCCAACAAAAGAATCAAGTGGAGTTTCAATCCACCATGGGCACCTCACTTAGGTGGCGTGCATGAGACAATGATCAAGTCAGCAAAGAGAGCAGCCTATGCGATATTGGGAACTGCAGATGTGACCGACGAAGAACTGATGACCACATTTACGGGTGCAGAGGCACTCATAAATTCCAGGCCTTTAACATATCAGTCTGCCAATCCCTCAAATTACACACCCATCACCCCAAATCATTTTCTGATTGGACAAGTAGGAGGCCAGTTTGCTCCTGGATCAGTTGATAATGGCCAGTTCGGTCCCTAGAAGAGATGGAGACAGGTGCAAGAACTAGTGCAACATTTTTGGCACTGTTGGCTGCGAGAGTGGCTACCAACTTTGAATCGTAGGTCCAAGTGGCAGAGGGAACAAAAAGATGTCCAAGTTAATGATGTAGTCTTGGTAGGGGTACTGGACACACTGTGTGGGTAGTGGCCGCTTGGTAGAGTCACAGTGGTCTTTCCAGGAAAGGACAAGCACGTGAGAGCTGTCAAAGTCAGAGTTGGCCGCAAGGAATTGTTGAGACCGATCACCAGAATCTGCCCATTAGAACTCCTTACAGAAGATGACACAGAAGAATAGAACAATAGCTAACTTTAAGAGAACTAGAACTATAGTGAACCTTTAAGCTAGAAACACACAAAACTCTTATTGATAGGTCAATGAGCCACTGGCCCATTGAGAAGGGGGAGTATGATGTGAAGGACATTTTAGTGTACTGGAAGTGCGAATACTTAGGTCATGTGGCTTTGAACGCTTAGTGGATGTTTTGCGACCACATGGAGATGTTGTTTACTGGTTTTTAGGGTCGTAATTTGTCAGAGAGATTGCTGTTCATTTCAAGTTCAAATAAATGGTTTAATTCAGAACCACCAACATCAAGCTGGTTATCCAGAGACATTTATCAGACTTAGACTGTATTGTCAGTTATAAATCTACTTCTACCATTAGTGCTAATCATATGGCCCCCAAAATATAACAACACGCAATAACATATGCATTAAGGCATTTCTTGTAACGTCTGTTTACAGCATGTTTAAGCAGTTATTCACTTTCATGGGAAGTTGAACTTAGGCACGCCTATGTGCTGTATATGCTGTTCAATGTTAGTTGTAATCATTCCCTGAAGGAGGCTCAGACAGAGACAAAGTGCATCGGAAATAAACAAAAAGGCTTACAACTACAAGAAGTCTTCCTTTGTGCTGCTCACTAGTCTTTGTTAAAAAATTAAAACATTAAAAGAGAAATTAAAAAATTCCAATAACCTCCCAAGCAGGTGGGCTTAGAGGGTAGATCGTAGATCGTAGAGCGTAGAGCGTAGATTGAAGAGAGAAGCTGGTAGAACATAGAGAGTAGAGCCTAGATGGGCTTAGAGGGTAGATGGTAAGATCATAGAGCATAGATAGAAGAGAGTAGCTGGTGGAACGTAGAGAGTAGAGCCTGCATGATCTTAGAGGGTAGATGGTAGATTGTAGAGTGCAGAGCGTAGATTGAAAAGAGGAGCTGGTAGAACGTAGAGCGTAGATGGGCTTAGAGGGTAGAGGGTAGAGGGTAGAGGGTAGATGGTAGATGGTAGCGCGTAGATTGAAGAAAGTAGCTGGTAGAACATAGAGTAGAATGTAGATGGTAGAACATATAGCGTAGAGCATAGAGTGTATAGGGTAAATGCAATACAGAACTGTACATTAAAAAGATTATTAAAATACTGTAAACCATAATAACACTTTAATATATATGAATAATAATGAAAGCCAATAAATTACAATTGCAAAAATTACAGCATTGCAGATGATCGATAAACTCGCACTCGCAACCCAATATTTTTTATCACTGTACTAATTTTTAAGCCTCTAAGCTGGTGTAGAGAGTAGTCAAAAATTCTTGAACTGATAAACCCGTAAATACGTAGAGCATAGAGCGTAGACGGTGAAACATGGAGTGTTGACCATAGATGGAAGAACATATAGCATAGAGCGTAGAGAGTAGTCAGGGTAAACTCAATACAGAATTGTAAATTGAAAACAATTATTAAAACACTGCAATCTCTAATAACACTCAACATTCTCTAAGCGATATAATATTTGCTACAATAACTATACACTACTACACCTCTATACCACGGTGTACGCATATCCAAGAGAAACAGAGCATAAACATTCAAAATACTACTGTAGAGTTGTAGAGCTCTATAAAAATTTCTACGCCTAATCGAGCTTCATAAAACAGGCTGGGTATACCACTATATCCTTAGCAATGAGGTCTTCTACTTTCGCAGTTACTTTCTCTTGCAATGCAAATTTGACACGCCTTGGTTTCTGAGCTATTGGTGTCACCTCTGAGTCGACGTGTAGTTTCAGCTTGTAATCCTTCAGCTTACCAATACCGACAAACACTGTTGGGTACTTAGCCTGAAGAGCTGGGGCTAGGTTCTCACCGACAACATTGCACTGCACGAACTCACTGCTGACACCCAAACCAATTCAAAGCAGATCCAGAGCCTTTGAGGTTTCGTGGCCCAGCAGACACCTTTCACTCTTTTTAACCATCTAATGTGAACTTAACTTCTTGTCACCTGCCGAGATCTCAACTTGAACCTGGCCAATCACTTCCAACTCCTTCCCGCCATATGCATACAGTGGTTTGTGGCAATCCTCCATCTTTGCGTTAAGGCCTTGGGCCTTAAGTTCCTCATATTCTTCCATTCCTAGGAGGTTACTTACTGACCCTGAATCAGTACATACGCTTGTTATAATGCCATTAACATTTACTTCCAGCACAGCCTCTTTAAGACGGGTTGCATTGCATGTTTCTCCTTGATTCTCTGTGACCAGAAATGCAAAAGCACAGTTCTCCTCCCTGTCAGATGCATCCTGATTTCCCACAAAGTTAGCATTGTAAGATGGACGCCTATCACAAACCCTCTGTCGCTGACCCGTTTTACCTCCAGTTGCATAATTATCACTCTTTCCCTGGCAACACAAAGCAAAATGACCATACAGTGCAGCTCAGATATAAGCAAACCAAAAGATACTCGTAATTTGCATCAGCCGAAAACGCATTAATGCGTATACACATACACACATTCACGTAAACAGTATACGTACGTATGCCTCATTAGTATGTACATGTACAGTGTATGAGCTAACATATTGTTTCTTCTTTTCTTTCTTCTTTTTTATGGTCATTGTTGTTTTCTATGGCTTGAAAGCTTGCCACAGAGTGAGAGAGAATTTTCTTTAGTTTGAATAGTTATGCGCATATAGAGAATATGCGTGTATGCCTTCAGACTAGAGCTGGCTGAAAAAAACATTTTGCAGTTTTGCAGTTGAATAGACAATTTACAATTTACTGGTTTCTGTGAAATGGAATTGGGATAGACGCTTCATCAATCCCATCTTCAAAGAGCAGACAATTTGTGCCTAGTAGAACAGAAAGGTAACATTCTCCGACAGAAAATGAACACGGTTCATGCAAGTGACCTACCGGCACGAGCCGGAACACAGAACTTTTAGTCAGTGTACTTTCACTTTTACTCAATGTAAACTGCACATCATCGAAACTTTGATAAACACTCTATTCTTCAAAAAAAAAGAGTATGTAACATAGATATCATTTCAGTTTCGACAAGAGATCTAGACTCTAGTTGGAACTAATTACAAACGACTTGCTGAGGCGTGCTGATACACAAAACTTTTCCTTGAAGAAAAATTAACTAAACATGAGTGGCATGCCATGTATAGAAACTTTGATAAACAATTCTTTCATCAAGGAAAGAGTTATTTTACTGCTTGAATGAACAATTTTGTGTCAAACAGAGTCAGAGTTATCTTTTTTTCGCCGAGAGATCTTATCGGAGTGCTTCAGACAACAAACATTTCACAAACGACTTGCCAACGCTTGCCGATACACTGAACTTTTCCTTGAAGAAAAGATCACTAAGGGTGAGCAATGCGCTATAAAAACTTTGATAAACAATTTGTTCATCTAGGAAAGAGTATTTCTACTGTTTGAATAAATGATTTGTGTCGAATAGAACCAGAGATGTCATTTTTTTGACCAGGCCACTGGGAGTTGATGTAAAGCCAAAGGCGATATTTTCGTTTAAAAACTGCAAGGACTGCTTGCAAAATAATTCTTTGCCCCGGTGAGTTGTTCACAGCCGTAAACTGCAAAGTAAACATTGCATGTAATATTTGGTAAATGAAAACAATGTCATGTTAAAATAAGTAGTTCAAGTGACTGTTTCAATTTTCTTCCCAACTTTTTGGCAGCTAAAGATCAAGCAAGTGTTAATAAATGGTAGTTTGTTGGTGAATTTGTGAAGCGATCGAAAACTTGAAATATCATAGCTTTCACTAACGTTTTTCACAATTTGCAAATTTCGTGTTGAAGCCTGGCACTTTTTCATTCCAGAAATGTTCTTTGTTTGTCCAACAATGCTTCATATAAAGAAAACTTAGGGAATGTATAACAAAGAGACATATACGTGAGTATATATGTGCATATGTGTGCGTATTGACATACACGTATACACAAAAGACGCGTGTATAATAAGCGTATGCGTAGTTCGCTTGTATCTGAGCTCCCACACTGCACATTTCTTTCCTTTTGCTGGACAGCTCCTATCAATGGGCAGATGTCCCTCTCTTATCATCCTCTATTTCCTGTCTTGTCTTCACTGCATTGACACTGTCTCCTTCCACTACCACTGGATTCACAGTCATGTTTGCTGCTTGTCGCCCAGCCACTTCCCAAGCATGAGCTTTGTCTAAGGTCTCTTCCAGTGTAATATTTCTTTGTTTAAACAGTTTCCTCTTCAGCTCAAAATCCGTTAGCTTCCCAATCAGCTGATCCCTCAAATTGTCGTTCAAACTTGTTCCAAAATTGCAATGCCTCGCTTGTTTTCTTAGACGTACCATAAACTGGTCAACGGACTCCACATCCTGCAGTGGCAACTGACGAAAAACATGATGCTCGTAAGGAATATTTTCCTCGACACAAAAGTAGAAATCCAGCTTGCGAATAATGACCTTGTAAGCGTTGTCGCCCTCTTCCGGCATAGGACCAGGATCTCGTAGGTCTTCGAATATGTCTTGTACTTCCATCCCGGCAAAATGCAAAAGTTGAAACGTCTTCTTATGAACATTCTCAGTGCCCTTTCCTTCGGCATAGTATTCAAATGCGCACTTCCATTTATGCGACTTTCGAAGCAGGTCCGGTTAAATCCAATGGTGGTAAGTGCTTCTCCGTCATATTTGGAGCATATTTGTCACCAATGTAGTATTCCCAGAAGCCACTAAGGTCAATTACTCGAGCGACACAAAGTCGCACTTCAAACTCATGCTCGCACACACATGCACACACACTTGCTTGGTCATGTGACCACTGTTCATAGTCCTGGATGTCCACAGGACACCACAGCCTCTCTCCATCCAGTATAAATGGGTACGGGCAAATTTAATGCTGGGGGTAACCCTGCGATGAACTAGCATCCCATCCAGAGAGGAGTAGAAATACTCCTAGTTGCTTCAGGCTAAGGAAACTGGGATGAGGACCGGCCAGATGGGCCACTTGGCTCGTATGCAGACTTGGACATAGTCTCTCCAATACACTTTTGTCCAGAGGTTCAAATGCCTTTGAGTGGTGCAAACATTTGGTTTGAAAACTGATTCAATCTTGTATGTTTGCCAAACAATGAACAAGATGTATTCCATCTGGTGTAGGTGGAAGGCTGGGAAAATGAGAAATGATGTGGGAACAAGAATTGCAGGAGAGTATTTCCACAGCCTTTTTGAATAGTCCATTAGTGTTTACAGAACCTGTATGTAGGTTGCTAGAAACATGCCATTGGATAAATTGTTTCTATTTCTCTTAACAAAATGCTGGGTAAAAAGAGGGGAAAATCACTCAGACACTTACTTTAATTATTGAACTGTAAATTCTTTTTTCTGGCATCATCATTACATAGGAAGTGTAAATAGGAAGGACATACGTCTTGATGTAGTAGAAGTGCATCAGTTAGTGGTTACTTTCTTACAGGGTGTGTTCTGAACTCATGTACACAGGTGTTTGCTTGGGGTTGTGGTCCATGCCTTGGGACGGGCTCTGTAGATGCTACATCAGCAAGGCCAAGGTTAATTGATGAACTGCAGTCAACTTGTGTTATTGATATTGCAGTAGGAGACAGCCACTGTCTTGCACTTTCTAAAGGTTGGTGTAGAGGTTGCTTTTGGGTCAGTTTCATGACCTGGTAAAGACTTACATGTATGATAACTACATTAACAAAAGTACATGTAATTTTTGGTCAGTTTCATGACCTGGTAAAGACTTAAGACAACTACATTAACAAAAGTACATGTAATTTTTTTTTTGAAAAAGAAAAACACTTGCATTGGTTTCAATAAGATATGAAGTGGTGGCTGCACTGGTGATGTGTCTATCAGACAGCTGTAACAGAGCCCCATAGCAACTTCCTCTGGAGGGCAAATTTTTGAAAACTGCTAAGTAAACATAGATGATGATTCATAACAGAATATCTGCTGGAACTCTGGCAGGTGTTAAGGATGTTTGTGCTAATTGTTTTTGTGCATCCTTACTGCGCATGCTAATTCACACGCCATGTCCTGCATGAGAGCGTGCGGTAAGTGATAAAATGTGACCCTCCATACGAAAACATGTCTTATCCACAAAAGCGTTTTCTAGGGGGTTTGAGGTCGCTCTGAAATCCTTTGGAAACCCTTTGCAAGCCTGCAAATAACAGTCGGTCATCGGACAATTGTCCGGTAAATTTGAGGTTTTGACAGATAAAAGCTTAGCCTGGTCGGAGACTCTGACCGGGCATTTCTGCTAAAGATTAGTTTCACTGAAAATTTGTGGCCGAATATGGGACAAGTTATTTTGTTATACTGCCACACAATACTATGCAAAAAAGCTTTGTTATCGGTTCTGTTTTTATTCCAATGCTGAGAATTTTATCACGTGCAGTGCGTCGTCTCAAATGTTATGTCGAATTGTAAACACATTACATCAGCACCACTATTCTGCATTTTGCAGTGGCATTGTGAAAGATCGTGAAGCCCCACTTAGTCTGAATTACGTTCGTCTGAAAACTACTAAAAACTGAGGTTTGTTACCACCAAGTGTTGTGAAATTAATTTTCAGTTGTAATACATTGACCCGATTAAAATATTATGGAAATTGAATACACGGCCCAAATACTCACGTTTCGTTTATCTGAATGCAATCGCTTTCAAGAACTTTAAAACCTCTAAAACGTAACCAAGTATTTTTCTAGTCCGTATCATCAAAAATCAGTTTAATTTTTCACTCTTTATAGTTTTTTTTACGTCTGTCAGTGTGGTTGAAATATAGTTTCTGTACCACAGACATGTTTTTTTGTGAAAAGCGTGAATGTACAAATTAGTCATGCTTTATAGTCATGAACACCTCCAATTCCACATTTTAAATAATTACGCAAATTTTTTATTCAATTGACCCCGAAAACTTTCAGAGGAAACTTTCTTTCACAAAAAGTTGAAGAATTCATTTCAGCCAATTTTCAAGTCTCTGAATGTTATTGTGAGGTTTTATACTGACAAGCTGTCCATGTGGGAGATTGTTTCATGGCTTTTCCCGTTTTCCTTAGACATAGTGGGAAACTTGTTATGTTGGAAACGTTTGTGACTAGGGGTATAAACGTTTGCAAATTTGTCAATTTTCAACAGGTAAAATAATACCAGAAGTGATGTAAAGGTCCCCTTGCTGGTGCTAGTAGCGATTTTACACTCAGTTGACTTTTAAGCTATTCAAATTTGCAACCAATATTTTGGCGAAGAGTCTACACTGAAATATCAAAATGTCTCATGTCTCTTTTTAATTTCTAACGTCAAACAATTTTTTTGTCTGGCTAGACTGGCTTTTTGTCAGGTCAAAACTTGTCCTTGTCCTGACAAATGACCTGCCTATAGACAAAAATTATTTGCAGGCTTGCTTTGGAAACCCTTTGGAAACGCTTTGAAACCCTTTGGAAACCCTTTTGAAACACTTTGAAACCCTTTTGAAATGCTTTGAAACTCTTTGGAAACCCTTTGGAAACGCTTTGAAACCCTTTTGAAACCCTTTGGAAACCCTTTTGAAATGCTTTGAAACCCATTCGAAACCCTTTTGAAATGCTTTGAAACTCTTTTGAAATGTTTTGAAACTCTTTTGAAATGCTTTGAAACCCTTTGAAACCCTTTTGAAATGCTTTGAAACTCTTTGGAATATGGAGCACGTTGGAAACCCCTTTGAAATGTTCCATGTACTCTTTGAAAACCCGATTTGAAAGAGTTGGGGAAAAAATATTCTCCTAGTTTGCATTCGCTGGCGAATGCGCGACAGCACTGCATATTAATTTTTTTTTTTTGCAGAAATGTTATTTTGCGGCATGACTCGGTACTGATTTATTTATAGTTGTGGAAAGATGAAAAGACATAACGCATGTAAAACTTCTCCTAAGTTTAGTGGCGAAAATTGCAGACGTTTGCGAATGTAAATGCGAATAGGTTATTGTTTCCATGCGAGATCAACGACACACATCATTTGCATATTTGCGTGAGGTGCGACCTTTTCTTTTGAATATTTTGTTTACTACTGTAATTCTGCCTACGTTTTCTCTAAACTAATTCTCAAACTTTCCGAAGAATTTGAAATTATGTTTTCCACTTAAACTGTTTACTCGTTACAAAACTTTTTGCTTTCTTGCGAGTAAATTTGAAACATGTCGGCTTTCGATCCTGCTAACGAACTATTTAGACTCTGTAATTTGTTAAAAGCATTGTTAGTTCGGTTCGAATGGTTTTCGTTCCTTCTTTTGAGTAATTTTTGCTGTCTGTGTAAAGTTATCATGAACAGGCCGACAATCTGCTAGTGATATACGTGAATGAGTGTTTTATTGCTCTGACCAGCGACGCACGTTGCGTTACAACCACAATGAGAAGATCACAATTTATGGAAATTATAATCATGTTCGAGGAGTCTCGTTACAGTGCATTTGAAAGGTTTAGGTCTCATTTGCACATTTAGCAAAGCAACACTGTTGTATAAATTCCCTTTTTAACTAGTCAAAAACAAAATAAATGGATAATTAATCCAGATGGCAGCATGTTTACCAGGTTGTCGAGTCCAACATGTGATGAAATTCATGTCACAGTGTTTAATGTTTGTTTTCCCCTTCTATTGAAATAATCTCGCCTTGAATTGAAAAGTGCAAAGCACGTCATAGAACACTTGATTAAACTTCCTATTTATAAACAGAGAGCATTTCACTGTTTGAATCACTGATTTATCCCAAATAGAACTGGAGAAATTTATTTTTCATTACTAGCTGTGATGCTACAGGAGACAGTAAGCCAGTTAACGGGATGGACGTGGAAAGAAAACCTTTTGCTGGCGGAAAAACTAGTTAAGAGTGCAAAGCGTGTCATCGAACACTTGATTAAACTTCCTATTTATAAGCAGAGAGCATTTCACCGTTTGAATCACTGATTTATCCCAAGTAGAACTGGAGAAATTTATTTTTGATTACTAGCTGTGATGCTACAGGGGACAGTAAGCCAGTTAACGGGATGGACACTGAAAGAAAAAAACTTTCCCTGGCAGAAAAACTAGCTAAGAGTGCAAAGCGTGTCATAGAACCCCTGATTAAACTTCCTATTTATAAGCAGAGAGCATTTTGCCGTTTGAATCATTGATTTATCCCAAATAGAACTGGAGAAATAGTTTTTACTTTTTAACTGTGACAGTACCTTACAGTATTGTGTTACCACTCACGTGCCAAAAACATACACACGCTTGAACACTGAACGATCTGAAAAACCATGAAAACCAAAGTGGTCGCATTGGCTTCTCATGTTTTGCCATTGGAATATATTTTATGTAAAGAAGTTAAGCTGGTAGCTGATTATGGAATATGCTCAGGTACGCTAATTTTTTGATGTCAAAAATGCGACAAACTGATACAGGGTGAGCAAGTGATTACTTGAATTTATTTCGGTCTTGTCGAATTACAGGTCTAACAACTCAAACTGAAAGTTCAATACTCGTACAAAATTCTTTGTTTGCTGTTATTAGCTTTTTATCAATTGTTCCGTGTCAGTAATCCCGGTACTAGATAATTATGCTCTGTGGCGGTTCGAACAATAACACTTCTTCGTAACTTCCATTCAAGTTTTGCTTGCTGTTTAAATGGATGCAAGGTTATTATAACGGATGCGAAAATGTCACGAACGGTATTAAACGCAAGTCGTTCGAGCGGTAAGTTAACGTAAAACGATTTTCAAGGAAGATTTAAACATCTAACAAGCAGTTTCATCAGTTTAACAGACGAGCATTTCAGTGAACATCAAAACAGCGTGGTACAAAATATCTTGTTGCCATAAATTAATCATGACGTGATGCGGTAGCAGTCAATGGCCGCGAATACTCGCTGAAAGGTTTTCGCATGAGTGAACAGTTCATGGTGTCGACATCAGTATGTTTTTTAAAACAGAAAAGTTTTTAAGCCCATGCTAACTGTGAAACAATTACTAACCAAAATTAATAAACTTAGCTGAAAGAACGCATTGTAGGTATAATCTAGTACTCAAGATGCTCTATCATACTACGTTGCATGTCTTACATGCAACGTTTCGTTAAAGGGTTTCAAAGCTTTCATAGGATAGGGAACCTGTTTGCACTGCCTTAAAAACAATAATAAACCCTTTGGTAACTCTTTTGAAACCTGTTGCTAACACTTTTAAAAGTTCTTTGGAAACCCTTTGGAAACCCAGTTTCAAGGGGTTTCAAAGAGTTTCAAACCCTTTGGAAATGCTTTAGAAAATCATTAGAAACCCCTTGGAAACCCTTTAGAAACCCGGTTTCAATAGTTTAAAACCCTTTGGAAACGCTTTGGAAACCCTTTGAAACGCTTTAGAAATCCTTTGGAAACCCTTTGGAAACCCTTTGGAAACCCTTTGGAAAC
>Ga0126339_10002405_pt1 | contig 13382 bp, 11 predicted proteins | sample OrbTmetagenome_2_FD_92532 | JGI IMG/M metagenome (GOLD analysis project Ga0126339, IMG submission 92532) | Coral microbial communities from Petempiche,Puerto Morelos, Mexico - Orbicella T R C metagenome | ecosystem: Host-associated > Invertebrates > Cnidaria > Coral | place: Petempiche,Puerto... | reverse complement strand
TTTACTCGTTTAACTATAGATTTACTCGTTTAACTATAGATTTACTCGTTTAACTATAGATTTACTGGTTTAACTATAGATTTGCTCGTTTAACTATAGATTTACTCGTTAAACTATAGATTTGCTCGTTTAACTATAGATTTGCTTGTTTAACTATAGATTTACTCGTTTAACTATAGATTTACTCGTTTAACTATAGATTTACTCGTTTAACTATAGATTTACTCGTTAAACTAATGGCGTGGTGGCAGCTTGTGGTCTGATTTACGTCCAAAACATACTTCAAAAAGCCCGAAGACAGGTCGCTTACGTTTCTTCATCGGCGCTTACAATGTCCTCCTTAAGGTAATCTCTAGGTGTTTGACATTTCTGGCCCCACTTGACGACACAGTAGCCAGCCGACAGTCCAACGCGATCATTACATGGTCCGATGACCTTAGAACCGTATTCCATGCAGCTCAACACGCTCTGTCCACTAATCGCTCCATCAGCCTCCCAAGACCTGGTGATCTGCTTTGGATAGTGAACGATGCAGCAGTTAGGAAACCCGGTATCGATGCCACGCTATACGTAAGCCGTAGAGGCCAGCTACTTGTCTGTGACGAAGTTACCAAAACTATTGGTGGCTGTGGCACAGACAGTTAAATTCCTAGGTCTCAATGACTGATTGGTTTGCAGATCAAGTATACGACTTTTAACGAGCTTATAGACAGGGTTCACTGAAGTCAAGGTACAAATACACTTGCGACACGCGGAAAGAGTGAGCGGTATACTCTGACATGTCAGAAGAAGGAGCACCGCTGCGCTTTAGTGACCGACGTCGGTTGGCCTTTTGAACTATATTGCCGCAGTGTACGGTCCACGTCAGATCGTCACTTATATACTCGCCGAGAGACTTAAACGATCTCACTCGCTCGAAGATGGTGCCGCTTGTAGAAACAGACGGGCATTGACAGCTGTTATAGTGCAAAAGCTCACCGACATAACCTTTGATTTAGTTGCCCCGGGGATAGCCAAAATGCCCGTCTTCTGGTTAATAATAAAATATCAAATGCCCCACCTTCAGAATTAGGACATAAGCAAATGTCCAGCTATTACCTACAGGGGCCTAGACACTGCTGAAATTAATTGATGCATTACTTGCCCTTAAGAAAGTTCACTTAAGGATGGCGGGGCTGGTAAGGTTGCATGCAAAAACAGGCTAGTTTTTTAGCTCAGCTAGGCGAGTTACACCACATACGGAATCAAGTTTCATGGCCTTACGTCCATTCAATGACCTGTTCATTTCAATTATCTTGCATTCTCATCTAAATATCTCTTTAATACTTTGGCAAACAACTCAGTACAACATAACTCGTACCCAAAGCATGCAAATGAAAGACAAAATTATACACATTATCAGGAGCCGATATTCAGGAGTTCCTGATAAATTTTATACACCTGTTGTTTTCACAAGTTTGCTCATAGAGCATTTTATTTTTACCAGGGAACAATTTGCCGGACAAGGTTAGGAAATCAGCGTCACTTCCAGTATTTAGGAGAACCTTACAACAGCTGCTATTGCCATCTCTGTTAATAGTAAAAGCGTTATTGACTTTTTACTATTTATATTATTATTTTATTACTTTTGTTTCTATATTTAAGCTATTTAATATCACCATTTAAAATTAACATCTTTTGCATATTTCCATTCATTATATGCGATACGTGGATAAAATAAGTTACTACTACTAATAAGATCCTGTTCACACGACGCCGGCCAGAGGAATTTGAAAACGGAGCTTTCACCCTGAAAACGCATCAAATGATTTCCATTCACACTAGGCCGGTAGTGTGGAAGCTGCCTTATTTTTTGTCGTTATATCGACTTCTATCTATTACTACAAGGTCATCAGCCCTTAGAAAAAAAGCATATTGTAAAACTGTATTCAAGAGATCCGTTTTCCCGTTTTTTCATCAAGTTGTAAAAACATTTTTTCTTGTTGTTGTTGTTGAAATCAACATTACCTACTCGAGTTTTCTTTTCTGTATTTGTATATTGTATATTTTTTCCTCTGTAAACTAAAGAAAAATGAACGTGTGCGTTGTTGTCTTTATGAAATGGATAAATTTCGAGACGTTTCCCTCCTTTGTCAAAACAAAAACCCACTAACACCAACATGACGTACATGTTTACCTTATTGTTCCACTGAGCTGCATTCAACTGCAGAACTCAGCAATGCACTAATTGGTAGCTAAAAAGTTTAGATAGGCTGTAGACTGTGTGCTACTCGTAAGATTTACCACGCTCACCTTTATTTCTGTTCCACCAAAGTACAAATTGATTTCAATGTCCCTGATTTTCCAAGCTTCTGGTGTCTCAAGTACCAATCCTCGACCAGGAGTCTTTTCCACATCAGAATCGGTGACAGACTGAACGTCCTGATTGGAAAAAATCACTTTTTCCGTGTCTTTGTTCGCCTGTTAAACAAGCAAAGCTGGGGAATCTACGCTTTTCTCCGACTTTAACGACTTCATTGACTTTGACTAATTTGAGGAAGACATCTTTACAGCGTGGGATTCCTCCTATGACTTCTTTCTTCGATTCCGGATGCAGCCCATCTAAAAACCACTTGTGTACACGGATGCCGTAGGTCAAAATCGTTATTGGAGACTCAAGCAGGTCAGGTTTCTGCCCAAACATCACTACTCCTTGAACAACTGCCATAGTAGCGTTGCGCGGCACTAAAATGCGGTAAGGGCTACCAAAGTGATTCTTGAACATTTCCTGAAGAATTGCCGAGTCAGCGAAACCTCTTACGAGAAAGACGTACTTAACTCTCGACAATTCTGGTCTGGAGAATAGATTGGAGAAACGCGAAATGACGCCATCCAAGGCTGGACTAAAAAGCTGCCTCGTGACTCTTGGCGCAAGACAAAGGTACTCGTTACGGAGGGACTTCGATTTCGTCCAGGCTGTATTGCTGTTGGATCACAGCGTTTATGTCTCAACCCTCGCTGCTTGGAAATTTGTCTGTAAAACTACTAGGTGACCAAAACCCTTGTCGTTTGTCCCTCCAACAGTCGCTTCAAGCGTTTCTTCCATTCTAAGTTTTCCATGAGGCAAAACCAATCGACGGAGTTCTGACGGGCATAATTCTCGATAAACATTTGGGTAAAAATTGATTCAAGAAGGTTTCTGAACAGCCTGGTGACATTCAGTCCGCCATAATTACCGCCGGTGGCTTTGAAAATCTCTCTAAGTGCTCCGTTTTCCTGAATTTGATGTGCTGATACGTCAAGAGTTCATCCTAGAAAAAATAAATATATAAATAAATATATAAATAAATAAATTATAATATTTAGAGAGGAAGCCGAATCAGCCACAGCTAGTTTTCATGCAGGTCCTCTAACCTGATCAAATTGGAATTTGGCAGTGCTGGATTTTCAGGATGGAGGGAAACCGGGGTGACAGGGAAAAAAACCCTTGGAGCCAGGCGAGAACCAACAACAAACTCAAGGAAGCAGTGATACATTAAAAGAAAAAGGAGCAAAATGAAATCTGGCTGGAATAAAATCGCATTGCAATGCTATGTGAAATGTAATGAAACCGAAATGCAATGAAATAAATATCTTTTGGCACCAAAGTGTCATGTGCATATACGTTTTTTGGTTGTATTCTTTTTTCGAATGCTTGCTATCTTATTACATAATAACTCAGCCATCTGTCTTTTTTCTCGACCGTTATAAATGTTGCGAATGAATCGGCCTACTTAGGCTCAGAAATAAGTTCTCAATGCAAAGGTAGATAAGGTCTGCATACGAGTCAAGTCGGCGCTTATCTCCGGTTTCTGAAGCATGAAGCGAATAGGGGTATTTCTACTTCCTCCAAGACGGGGACGGGATGCTTGTCCATCGCAGGGTTACCTCCAGCATCAAATTCGCCGGTACTCATTTATACATTTGGGGGAAGAAAGGCACTGAAATAGTCAAGTGTCTTGCCCAAGAACACAACACAATGTCCTCAAACAGGACTCGAACCCGGACAGCTCGATCCGGAGTCGTTCGCATTAACCAGCAGGCCACCACCTTTCTATCCTCAATGTAGTTACTTAAGAATTCAAACCAAATCAAATGACATGTTGAATAGTAATATTCGCTGATAAACCTAAAAGTCAGATCTTGCTGAAATATTAAGCGGGTAAAAAAAGATTCAAAATTCATCAATGGCGGCTGTATTTAAGTCACTAATGTCCTTCCACATTCAACACTGTTTTTGGGAAACTTTTTTTGTTTACCTCAGAGGCATGAAAGCTGATTAATTGCTAAGTTGATTGAAGCTGATGGGTATTCACTTCTTCTTTGCCGGACTCAGATGCCTCGCATCTTGTCGCTCTACACAGAGATTCCTCATCAACTTTTGTGCAGGGGAAAACCGAGGGTACGGCTCCCAGTTTCAATAAGTGTACTCAGTTTAAAATCACTTACCAAGAAGTGCTCGGAACGACAGAAATTATTTCCTACCGAGGTAAAATAGGCATCTCCCCTTTCCATAAGTATTTCCCACTTTTTCCTTCTTCGTCTATCTGGCTTGTCCGAAGGAAACTCAGTCGTGGAAATGATAAATCAGGTCGGTTTTTGCTTCGATTATTAGAGTTTGCAGCCGCACAACACTTGTGTCCAACTCTTTTCCTTTTTCTTACCACATTTGCTCCAGACAAGTAGCTCTAACCTACATACATTCGGATTTTTTCGTTCTTCCCCAACATTTCGTCCGCCATTTTGAAAGCTCGAGGGCTATTAAGCCTCGCTTGCATGCAACTTCCGGTTTTTTTTCTGGAATCGGTGTATTGCTATTTTCAGCCTTTTTCCAGTCACTATTTGGACCTAAAGTACCATCGAACCTATGACTATTTTTATCATGTTTATGTTTAACAACCGTTCTTTAAGTCAAAATCTCAACGGCCTCAATCAGATAATCTCTCCTATCTTTAATCTTCCTTAGAATTTGGCGTAACCCTTACTTTCTGCTGAAGACGAGAAGACCTTGGCAGCTTTCCACTGTCTCTCTTTTCCTTCCATAATGCCATTTGTTGATGATACATTTTCATATTCTTTTACTGGTGACCCACTGATAAAAATATGAAGTAGACTTTCGAAGATCTCTTTCCTTTTTCCTTAAGCGTGTCTTTAGGCGTTTTAGGGCACTGCTCACTCAGCTGAGATTGAGAAAAATACCCAGCAATGACGGACTCGATTTATTCGACGTTAGACGTTTTAGCATATATAAGAAAGCCTGGGTTTCACGACCCGTCGACATCGCGCGTGAGAGAGGAAAACACATTTAAAACTCTGAAAATGCGTCTTCACTTCGACTCAGACGTTTGAAACAATCACTGCATTCTCAGTTCCGAAATTCGTTGTCGGTCTATCTTGCCATTGGTGTCGCTTTCCCTATTTCGCTGGAATAGTCTGTCGCTCGTCGCCAATTCATAGCTCTCATGTCGCCGTTTCAAGGCCATGTCGCCTGTCGGAATTTACCTCCGACATGGTCTCACTTGTGTCTACAAGATATTTGGCTGCATCTAATACTCTCTTAGGTCTAACATTCTGAAACTGATAATGGTGCCTATAACTGAGACGCCTTTTAAGTTTTACAGGAATAGTTTGTGATTTACTTAGCGGCCTTGGGAGACAATGTAGAGTGGAATTGACATCACTTGGGACATTTCCAATGTTTCCATGAATAGACAATTGACCACCTCTAGGTAGTTCACGGAGTTGCATAAAAGGTATACCTGGTAATATTGGTCACTCTTCTAAAGACGTCAAATTTAATACTTCAGGCTTGTCAGGAAACCCCAGTTTATTGGCTTTACAACAGCTGGGCAACTTGCCTTTCTTCAGATTTGAATCACAAGTTATACAAATTCATTCAGAGTCATTAACACATTAAAACCAGTAAGACAGAACTTGACCACATCTTGTGAGCATGCCTTGTATCTATTTACATCACATTTCACAACCGAGGACTTGTACCACAACTGATCAACAACAAGTGCATACATATTCTGGGCCAAGTGCAATGTTTTAGTGAAACAAATTGATCCTGGACATTGCATTAATATCTTTGTTCTTTTGTACATGTAACCTATCACTACCGAATGTTACTTGTGATACATTTGGGAGATCATGAAAAAGTGTTTCATTAACTACATCAACTGTCTGGAAACTTGAAACAGTTTTGAGTTTTTCTTTGGAATTTCTACCGATTTCTTTAATGTGTTCTGGGTTACCGGCTTTCTTTCTATCATCATTAGTTTATAAGGTGTGTTCTATATTTGCTCCTTTTGGACAGCAGGTGTACACCTTTTTCTTCAACACCCGTTGGTTTGATTTTGATTATGATGGGAAATACATCGTACCCCGCGGGAGAATAGACCATTTTAAAGCCGTCTGCTCAGTGACCTGGCCTCTGAATGGCAGCGAGGCTAGAGGTGACCTTGTTTTGATAATGACCTCACTGATTTTGTTGTGTAAATCAAGTTGGTCAAATGCTAAATAGTTTGCATTAAAGGAGGAGAGGCGAGAGGTTTGTATCAAAGCAAGGTCACCTCCGGCCGCGCTTGCATTCATAGGCCAGGTAACTAAGCACACAACTGTAAAATGGCCCGTTCTGGATCGGACACACGATATTTTCAAACTGAAGTTTTAAGTTCATTAATGCACAAGTCCGGCTATTTTAGTACAAGTGCTCTTGACCTGAAGCCAATAACAATTGCTGGTCGATCGAAATTTTCCAGAGTGTACCCATGGGAACAAAAATGAATCTGTACCGTACAATATCTGTACACAAAGTTAGCTTTTAGTTTTACGTTTTTATTCAAGCTGTTATATAGAGTGTTTAACAAGAATCAAATAGTACTTAAGGATAGTTGTGCAGTTCAAGACACCTCTACAGATTCTAGTGCCCCTCGACTATGAGGTTATTTCGGCTAGCCAGCACCCCCATCATGCTTGCTTTCAAATATCACTGGTGAATTCTTCTTCCAATTGGACTCTGGGGTGAAATGAAATTTTGTTGTTGTTGTTGCTGTTAGTAAGTAAATCCCTCTCACGTGGTTAAGTTATTACGTGCACTGTCAACAAGTGTTTTTCTTCTGCACATTAAAATCCGTTACTAAAATAGCTATTCTAGCTTAAATAACACTCTATAAAGAGGTGTTCCTCTGTTTAAGAAAAAGCAGTTAATATAAATCGTTATCGAATTACAGCAAAATGGTTAATAGGTCTTAATATCAGAAACAAAGCACTTTAATGTGCAACAAACGAGTAATAGCATACTCATATCAATAAGAACTTGTCGATTGAACAAGGCAGATACGGATAGTATCATTAAATAACAACCTGAAAATACTGTACTAACTGCTGTACTAAATCTTTTCTTCAGTAATCGTGAATTGTGTTGACCAGAGAAATATATTCTTACTTGTTGCTGGTATATTGAGTGAGTTTTACTAAAACCTCAAGTTATATAACAACCTATAAAAACTATATGAAATATCTTCCTTGTTCTGACTTAATCAGGTAATAACGAAAATTGAACTGCAAACTGCAGCTAATATTATTCTGATATATCAACGAGGTGTTGTTAAAACAGCAAGTTGCTTTATAAAAACTCTGCGAACTAGTTATGAAATATTTTTTCTTGTTCTAACTTGATCTGTTAATGAATTTTAACTCGTATTTACTAAAGCAAGCTGCAGTTAATATTACTACCGACATATCAACGAAGTGCCACTAAAACAGCGAGTTGCTTTATAAAAACTCTACAAACTATTTATGAAATATTATCCTTGTTCTGACTTGACCAGTTATTGAAAATTAACTCGTATTTACTAAAGCAAACTACAGTCAATATTACTACTGACATATCAACGAAGTTCCACTAAAACAGCGAGTTGCTTTATAAAATCTCTACAAAGTATTTATGAAATATCCTTGTTCTGACTTGATCAGTTATTGAAATTTTAACTCGTATTTACTAAAGCAAACTGCAGTTAATATTACTACTGACATATCAACGAAGTGTTACTAAAACAGCGAGTTGCTTTATAAAAACTCTGCAAACTATTTATGAAATATTTTCCTTGTTCTGACTTGATCAGTTACGAAATTTAACTCGTATTTACCAAAGCAAGCTGCAGTTAATATTACTACTGACATATCAACGAAGTGTCACTAAAACAGCGAGTTGCTTTATAAAAACTCTGCAAACTATTTATGAAATATCATCCTTGTTCTGACTCGATCAGTTAATGAAATTTAACTCGTATTTACTAAAGCAAACTGCAGTTAACATTGCTACTGACATATCAACGAAGTGTCATTAAAACAGTGAGATGCTTTATAAAAACTCACCAAACCATTTATGAAACACTTTCCTTGTTCTGACTTGATCAGTTATGGAATTTTAACTCGTATCTACTAAAGCAAACCAACGTAATTGCACCTAAATCAACTATACGGTAAACAAGCAATCTGGCGTTGTAACAAAAAAAATAGATTCAATAAGTAAGTCCAGTGATGATGGATACCAATGGTAAAATAGTACCAAAGGCAGTTTATTATAAACTTATTATTAACTTGAAACGTTCACATGTTACAACGTTTACATGTTTAACTTTTTACGTAAATAGTTAAATAGGTAAATGTCGCCAAGTTTTTTTCCGTGCATACATCGGCACAGAGTTAAATAAACAGTCAGCCCTTTTACAAGAGTCTATCTCGTACTGTTCTAAATTGATCAAATTAATGAACTGATCAGAGAATTCTTCAGAGAAAAAAAGTTACTGTAACGAATATCTTTTGTAAAAACTTGCCATTATTTCAAAGGTAATGGGGGCTGTTTACTTCCACAAAGGCCGTTTACGACTATTACTTAGTTACTTCGTTTTGTTCATGTAGCATTTAAAGGGAAAGTTCGCATATTATTCTGACTAACTAGAGCTGCTTCATTTCCAAACAAACTGAAATCATTGCAAATTTCGTCTCATTTTCGGTGCAGAAATTTGTACCACTCAATAACCACAAAACAAAACAAAAAAGCAAAAAGGTTTAAAGAAATTACAGAACTAAGTAGCTCCAAAACAAAGAACAATTTTACAAAGTCTGCTTCAGATTTGTTTGACTACTATCCAGTAACATTTGTAACAAATATTTTCTTTACTGCTTAAAAGAAAAATGCCAGATTTAAAATTAATCTTTCACAAAAAGCTTACAAATTAAATCATTATATCTTACTTGGTGACGGTTTACCAAGGTAACAGTTTGGTAAATTAAAATACTATTTCACCCTGGACAAAACACGCACTACACTGTATTGCTGTGCTTAAAATCATAACAGCAACCATTATGTCATATATTTATTTTCATTTAACGAACACTTGACCACTTTCCCAATTTCTTTCCAGTGGTGCTCGTCTTGACTTGCTCAGTTGCTGGTTCATCTTGAGCTCCAACATCTTCAACCTTGGAATATTGCACGCTGTCATATTTCCCCATGTTAAGCAGTTCCGTGTATGTCTGAAAGGAGTAGTAATACGAAATTAGTATTACAAAGAGTTTAAAACAGTAACTATTAACCCAGAATAACCAGGATGGGAAATAGTGATTAAAAAGGTCTCTGGATAGGGTGCGGCATGTTTGCAGTAGGTAAATTCTTGCCTTCAAATACGATAGACAGACAGAGAGGCAGACAATCGAACTTTTAGCTTTTTCGATTTGTTTTTTTTAGTTAGAGAATACAGCTGCGTAATTCTATAATTATAATCGTCATGGTCTTCAAACAAGTCCATGGAATTCTGTTAACCTCGATTATTAATTGTCGCATCACTACAAACCTCCTCACGAAGGTATGTATCCATTCTCTTTCGTAGGTTTTCAAAAGGAGGACGGAATTCAGGGTTTAAATTCCAGCACCTTGTCATTACATCATACCTAAAAATATACACGTTAAAATTTGTAAACATTACAAGTCTTATTTAATACATGTTTTAATAAATTAATTTTCAAGCAGCATTTGCCACGTCAAAAGAAAATCAGCTTTGAGTTATTTCTGCCACATAACAGTATAATCAAAACCAGTCAGATTCTCAGATATCACAGAAAAGTTCTAATTACGCATTTAACATTTGCAACGCACTTTAATGTAACTTACGGTAAAAATTGTAAAAAAAATGTAAACGTTGTAAATAAACTTACAACTGGTCGTCAATGTGGTCAGGTTTTGGCATTTGATATCCATCCAGGACTGCTTGAACCACTCTGCCTTCTGACCATCCTGGGTATGGAATTCCTCCTGTTAAGGAATACAGGAGTGTTGTAACTTTGTTACAAGTTGGTTTAAAGAAAAAAACCTCTTTCGCATTAGATCAATCTATCCATCAATGTAATAATGATAATAACTATAATAATGATGATTGAACGATAAAAAATTGCGATAAAACATTTCGTAAAAGCATATTAAAAGTTTATTGACGACGTTTCGACGTTTTGCTAACGTCATTATCAAGTCAAAGAGTAAATGATAAAAAATGTTTAAATACTAAAAATACAATAGGTTATGGAATGTTCTCAGTTTAAACAAAGAGTTTTGCACGATTGAAATCAGTCTGCGTGTTGAGACAAGGATTGCGCTCCTTGATGCAAAGCATCTCATAGACAAGACAATCAAATTTTCCTTAGCACTTTTTTAGAATGCAGAATTGGCTTTCTTTGAACAGGCTTGTATCAAGCCCAGAGAAGTCAAGCCTCCAATCGTAAATCAACAATGCGTTGTTTACTCTTTTACATGTGATCTGTGTGATTCAGATAATGTCGGCTTTACAGCTCGAAATCTCCACCAACGTATTGTTGAACATAAAAACTCGGCGATCAGTAAACACTTTTCCATGGGGATATAAGCCCCCTCAAAGAAAGCAAATTCCGCATTCTAAGAAAGTGCCAAGGAAAATTTGATCGTCTGGTCTACGAGATGCTTTTCACCAAGGAGCGCAATCCTAGTCCCAACACGCAGACTGATCCCATTTGTGCAAAGCGCTCTATTTAAAAGACATTTCATCACCTATTGTATTTTTAGTATTCAAACATTTTTATTCATTTACTCTGACTTGATAATGACGTTAGGAAAACGTTCAAACGTCGTCAATAAACTTTTAATATGCTTTTACGAAATATTTTGTCGCAATTTTTTATCGTTAGATGTTTTAAAAAACACTTCTCTTTAATAATGATGATAATGATAATAATAAGTAATAGTAATTGGACCGCGTCGAGCACAATTCAGGGAGTAATCGCTCGAACAATTTTAAAATCAGACGAGCGTGAAGCGCGAAGCTGATTTGAAATTACGAGCACGATTACTCCCTGAATTGTACTACACGAGGTCCAATTACTATTTGATCGTATCTATAACAAATTTCGGAGTTAAAAATGTCTCATGAGAACTTCTTTTGAGCGAAAACGTCTGTAGCGCTTTTCATAAGTTTTGAAAACTGTCGGAAACATTGCAAAGGAAGCCATTAAAGCGCACATAATTGACGTGCGAAATACGTGGGTATCCAATTACAGAAAGTTTAAATTGGACACCCGTAATTGGACACCCATGTGATCGCGCGCTGATTACGCGTCAAATAGGCGTACAGAGAACAATCATGATTGAGAATTTTGTTATAGATACGATTATAATATTAATTTTTTATTTTAGTCTTTAGCTTTTTATAAATGAAGATAAGTTATTACATACTTAAACGTTAAGCTAGGCATGAACGACAGATTAGTTCCTTTTTCACTTTTACCGAATCTCAGTACAGACCCTCTTCTCGCAATCAAACGAACAAAAACTGAATTTTCGGAGGAACAGTCTTCTCCTTTGTTATCTATCGTTAGTGCATCAAGGTGCTTAGGAAATCTCGAGGGTTTTAATGCAGCACAAGAAAGACACAAAGTCTAACGAAGTAAAGCGACCTTTTTTCAAAGGAAAAATGAAAAATACTACTACTACTACTACTAATAATAATCATATCTATAACAAAATTCTCGATTGTGATTGGTTCTCCGCGCGCCTATTTGTCATGTAATTAGCGTGCGATGACGCGGGTGTCCAATTACAGGTATCCAATTTGTACTTTTTGTAATTGGATACCTGTAATTGGACACCCATGTTATTCGTAGGTCAATTACGCGCGCTTTAATGGCTTCTTTTGCACTGTTTTCTACAGTTTTCAAGGCTTATGAAAAGCGCTACAGAGGTTTTCGCTCAAACGAAGTTCTCAAAAGACATTTTTTTCTCCCGAAATTTTTTATAGATACGATTAATTAGTAATTGGACCTTGTTTCGAACAATTTAGGGAGTAATCGTGCTCGTAATTTCAAATTGGCTTTGAGCTTCACGCTCGTCTGATTTTCAAATTACTCACGCGATTACTCCGTTAATAATACTGCTACCATAAATATTCGCTTCTGATTGGTTGGAGGCGGACCAATCTATCCCAAATTGTATCGATAGCTGAACAATGAAATTTTAATTGTATCGGTCCCATTTGAGCAATGGAGTCGGACAAAACTTCCACGTTTTCCGTCTCAGAGAAACAAAAAGCTTCTTGTGAAGAAGCAGCAGTAGGTAAAAACACCAAAAATACGATTTCATGCGAGTTTTGTCGGTAAAAAAACGCTTTCACCGTTTCGACGCGCACTTGCTTTCCTGTAGGTCATTTATCAAAAAGTCGCTCACGCGTTCAGGGTTTTGACAGCTCGCAAGCCAGTAAAATTCAACTTCATAATGCAAACTTGGGACATGCTCGTCTTTGTGGCTCTTTTGCGAAAGAAATTATTTTACGGACAACTTCGGCGAAAAGTGTCGAGAAAACAAAATTGCAAAACTATAATATTTAATCAAAGCGTGGCTTCATTTTAGCAATCCTCTATAACGAAAAGACGCATTTACGGTTACCGTATTATTAAAAGGAAATCGATCTTTGTCCTCGAAACAATAAGGGAAAATTGTACTTGTGAACACATCGGACTTTTGTCTAATTTCCACTTGTGGCTGCGGCAGCCACTTGTGGAAATTACTAAAAAGTCCGATTTGTTCACGCGTACAATAAATCCCTTATTGTTTCTCGAACAAATCGATTTCCTATACGAATTGTACTCCACTCGGTCCAATTACTATTACTAACAGTAATAATAATAATAATAATAATAATAATAATATGAGTAACGACGTTTCGGTGTCATCCTGGCACCATTTTCAAGTTAAAAAATATTTGTGCGAAAAGTAAACTAATTTATACCAATGGTAGAGGTGCGAAATTGAATAAATTAAGATTAAGATAGCTGTT
>Ga0126339_10002404_pt1 | contig 13383 bp, 22 predicted proteins | sample OrbTmetagenome_2_FD_92532 | JGI IMG/M metagenome (GOLD analysis project Ga0126339, IMG submission 92532) | Coral microbial communities from Petempiche,Puerto Morelos, Mexico - Orbicella T R C metagenome | ecosystem: Host-associated > Invertebrates > Cnidaria > Coral | place: Petempiche,Puerto... | reverse complement strand
TACATACATACATACATACATACATACATACATACATACATACATACATACATACATACATACATACATACATACATACATACATACATACATATGCGCTTAAAGTCCATACGTAGCGTATGCAAACAAGAATGTGCGGCAGAGAAACCCACGTATACCCTGTCGTTCCCATTACACGCACTTAATGGGTTCCAGTTGAATGACTGCGAGTAATTTTACATGCAATGTCACATCTACTGCGTGTAATTACACGCATTTTCTTGTATTTGCGTGTGGGGTGCGTGGACGCTGCTTGTAATGTGCGTGTAGTACACGCGCTTTACACGCATGTAATGCTGCAGTCCCTTTGACTGGTACCGTCAATCTTCTGCTTGCACATCTTCAAGCACCTGAATATCTTCCTCTAATGTTGCCGGATTGATCTTTTTTTGCTTGAAAACTTCCCAAATATTTGTCTTGCCTTTTGATGTTCCGTTTCAAGACTTCTTATTTCATTTTTCAGTTTGTCAATTTTGTCTTGTGAACCCTTTGCATTTTCAAGAGCTTCCATTTGTTGTTGTTTCTCCCTTATGGCTTCTCTTATTTCATCCATTTCTTTTTTCTTTTTTGTGAAGCCTCACATTGCTTCTCTTTGTGCTCTTTTCGTTTTTCGTATATCGTTTGTTGAACCCGCTCCGAGAGCAGTTTTTATTTTTTTCGAAAGGTTTGGATTGATCCGATCCCTTCCTGTGCTCATGTCTTTGGTCATCAGGTCATACGTTTTTTTTTTTTTGCCAGCTGCAAACATTTTAACTTGGAGCTTTCCCTTTGAGCTGTATGAAACTTCAAGCTCGCTTGAGCTCGTGCCTGGAAAGAGATCTTTTGCAGCAACCCACGCTTGTTAAATCAGAGACTGCCTGCCGGTAAATGGCGTTTCCACATAAAGACTTTTCTGGCAGCCCGCTCTTGTCGTGCTGCATTGTCTGCATTGGAATTTCTTCACCAGAAGGACCTGGCGTAGAGGCAGAACCTGCAATAAAAGGCCCTTTTTTGTCGCCGCCTGATCCCCATCCATCGTCATCATCATCATTGCCGTTATTGTGGTCTTCTTTCTGATCACACCAGGGGTTTTCAAAGCTGGTGCCTTCCTCCATAGATATTTCAATTTATGTTTTTAAATTCGAAAAATAATCACCTGTCTGTAATACCATCACTTCTTCGCAGAAGAAATGTGCATGCCAGAGAACCTTCGCCCAACTCACAATGAAAAGACATTACGCGCCATGAAGACTGAGTACACAGTCAAGCGCATCACCTTTGACCGCATTGAAGCCAGCCCTGGCGAGACACTATGTTTCAGTGCTCAAGCTGAATAAGAACGAGGCTCTGATGGCTGGCTCACTGGCACTTCGCTTTGACATCGACCTCTCTGGAGGGCATGCCAACAACTTCCTTGTTCAGAATGTCACGTGGGTGCTTGTTGACAAGCTGGTAGTGAAGTTTGCAGGCAGTACCCTGCAAGACACAGTTGGTTCCGACATCTACAAAACCTTCGAAGACCCGTTCCTTTCACAGGAAAGGCGAGACAACAAGGAGCCTGAGGGAACACAGAGTGAAGACTTATGCAAGATTCGCGCTGGCGTAGGGGACAAGAAAACCTCAGGCATTGCCACTGAAAGCAAACTGAACGAAATCTACAGAACCAAGTATCGCATCAGGCTCAACCATCAGATGCTATCCGACCATGGCGTTTTCTATCCCCAAACCCTTTACAATGATCTTGTATTCAAAGTGACTCTTGCCCCAGCTTCACAAGTGGTCAGAGGATCTGACCCATCAAAGCTAAAATACAAGCTGACCAACATCCAGCTGGAGTACGAAATGATCCGCAGCAAGACACTTGCAGAAGAGGCGTAAAGCGTTTACTCCAGTGGCGAGGAGTTTGCCTGTGACCACGTGAGTCGCCATAAAGTGCACTTGTTTGTGAAAGGCACTGACACAAGGCTGAGCATCAAAGGCGACGCCCAAAGAAGGTCAATGAAAGGCATAATCCTTCTGTTCATAGAGCTGTATACCGCTGGTACAAGGGATTCAGGAAAATACATCTTCCCAGATCTGACAAAAGTAAGCGTTACCATCAACGGTTCGCCGAACATGCTGTACAGTGACAGCATTGAAAGCAAGGACATGTGGGAAGAGGCCAATTGCTTCTTTGTGAAAGAGAAAAATAAAAGGGAGCACATGAATCTGCAAAAGTTCTGCACTGAAGATAAGCTTGGGCTTCTGATTGATCTGCACTCCATAGAGGATAACAAGATGCATGGCAGCGGGACATGCCTTGTGAACTCTAAAGACGGTGTCCATCTGGAAATTGAGTAAGATGCCAAGGGCTCGGGCAACATGAACTGCCATATATTCATTATCTCTGACTCCCAGTTCAACATAATGGAAAGACAGCTGGAATCTGTGCAGTTTTAAAAGGTAAACTTTTGAACAAAACGGACGCCAGCAATATTCCCTTCAGCGTGCTCATCATGGGGTCTGCCAACTCAGGAAAAATGCAGTTCCTCGTGAACCAGTTCTGTGGCCCCTTCTGTGGCAGGTTTGATTATGTCGTGCTCATCTGCCTGATATTCGCTTGTAACAAGACCCTTGACCGCTTCGCTGAGAGAGACCCGTGATTGTTTGATATCATCTGCGAGAAGCACGAAGTGGAATTTTGGTTGAAAGTGGTGAGTATGTTTTTTGAAGGCGCCAACACCCCATAGTCCTTGATGACTGTGCGGCCTCAAAAGACGTGAGAGGGTGGACTTGTGAGCTTGTGAAGCTTGGCTTTTCTGCTCGCCACACGAACATCAGCGTGTGGGTGCTAACTCGGCAGCTCTCCAGCATCGCGGAGCCTTGCGAGAAAATGTGGCAGCGATAGTGTTGTTTTACACCCCTTCGGCCAAGACCACAAAGGCCATCATTAAAGAATACGTGGGTGGTCTTTCCCAAGATGACCTCAAGCAGCTGATTGCAAGGCTGAAGGAGCGCAAGTTTTTCCCACCCGTGTTCTCTCTTTGCTTCCCTTTCGGGATTGAATTGTTTTCAAATTGAAAGAAAAAAATGTAACATACGTTGGCCGCCGTTACGGATGAAACGAAGGCAATGGAAGAAATAATGCAGCTGCTGAAACAGAGCCGCTAAGTGCACCAGCGCCCGTACTGGTGCAACCTGACATTCCAGCTCTTCGTGAACAGCTTGCGATTCTTGTTTCCATAGGCAAATCAAAAGAAGCATTAGCGTGCAGCTGACAAATGAGCAGGTGAAGTGCTTGAGCGACAAAGATGTTGAAAAGCACCGCAAAAGGTATGAGACATACGTGGGTGCCAAGACCACTGAAATGTTGATTGAAAGCTTTCTTCCGTTAGCCACGAAAGCGGTTGGTATGATTGTGTGGGTCAAAGATGTTGACGCTCTGCAGAATGAGCTCAAAAATGGTTACAGTTGATGAGTTGATGAGTTGTCTGTCATGGCGGGCGGCCTTGCGTTGAGATGCTGATCACAACAAAACATATCGATTTTAGTCAAAAACAAAATGCTGAGCAACCGGAGCAGCAAAATCCTGAGCAATCCTCAGCAACTGCAGAATAATTCGTTAGCATTGGTAAGCAATTCCTCAATTAAATATTTTTGTTCACTAAATATAATTGCGGATTCAGAAGACACGCAAACTGCGGCAACGCAACCACAGCCTGTAGAAATGGAACCCCCAGTGCAACCTGAAGCGAGTGGACAGGTGACTTGAAAAACACCAACCACCAAACTGGCAAAAAACCCAAAGTGGGTGTCTGCGGGCAAAGCCGACGCCGAGAAAACAAGACAGGCACGCGAAGCACAGAAAAAAGCAGTGGCTGAAGCATCTGTCATTATTGCAAATAACGATGCGAAAAAAACTCCATCGGCTCAAAGTGCGAGCGAGGACACAAACACCATTCAAAACATTCTCAACACCACTCAATGGATGACATCAGTATTGTCGTTTCACTGATCGCGCTTTATTACAAACGTGAACAGATAAAGTCTGCTGTTTTCAGCAGGGCCGTGCAGCCTCGTGACGATGCCCTTGTGCAAGCACAGCAACTGCCACAGGAGGAGCCTCGTCTACGCTCTATGGATTGAAAAACATATTGAACTTCCCCTCATTTATTATACAACAATGAAACTAAAAGTTGACGTCCAACAAGTTTTTATCAGCACTGCTGGTGTTTTTAAAATAGGGCTGCTTTGGGTTAACTTCAACATAAAGGTTTTCAAGATGGTCTGCTATCTGATTTCTGCCCCGTTTACGAGGCAAGATTCCGCCCCCTTCAGTTGCCAAAATTGTGTTCCGTTTGATACTCAAGAAGAAGAAGAGGAGCTTTATGACAAAGTTGTCGACGCCATGGTGCCTCAGTAAGTTTCATTTTGAAATAATAAAAACACCTTTTATACCATGTCTGACAACAAGCTCGTGAAAACGATCATGGACGCCACCACTCTTACTGGCCTAGCCGCTGGCATCGGCTGGGTTGCGAAAAAGGCGGTGAAAGAGAACTTCACCGCTGACCCCAGCAGCAACGTCATGAACTATGCAAAGTTCACAGCTGTCATGACGAGCAGCGTCGCGCTGAAACAGTAGATGTACCTCGCAGACGAGAAGATTCTTCCAATAAATTGAAAAAAATAAGCGTATTGCTATATTAAACAATGGCTAGCATCGCGATGATGATCGGAAGCACAGTTCTTAATGCCGCTGCTTTCACCGGCGGCAACTATCTTGTAAATATTTGTCTGGCAACAGCGGAAAGGTTGCATTAGAAAAGAAAACGCGGCATGACAAAGCTCTTGAAGCTTATCAGGCTGCTATGGCCAAATATATGCGTGACCACACCAAGCCTCTTGATTGGATCGAAACCAACAAGGAAATTAAAGAACAAGTGAAGTAGAACTTCACGAACACCGATTACGCGTTCAAACTCTATAACCAGGCCCACCCAGACCAGCAAGTAAAACCTCCCAAAGAACCCCAATTCTCTGACTTTTATCAACCCAGTGAGCTGCAGAAACAAGGCAAGTTGCTTTTTGTGGGCGGCGGCGCGCTCGCTCTCAGCTATGCAGCTTTTCATTTTCTTTGAACTTTTTGCGGTGTTAGAATATAATGGACACCAAGCTCACCAAAGTCTACTACAACCCCAAGGGCTACTGGAAAGGCATCTCTGCCATCAAAAAATTAGGGGACGCTGCGAAAGTCCCTGAAGAAACAGCCAAGGAGTGGCTTATCAAACAAGCTCTCTGGCAGATTTATCTCCCCGTGCCGCGCTACATTCCTTGCCCAGAATTCGATGTATCGTCACCTAACGCGGTCCACCAAGCAGACCTTTTTCTGCCACACGACAAGCTTCCGCGTGGCCGTAAAGTTTACAAATACGTGCTGACCATTGTCGATGTCGCCAGCCGTGACAAAGAAGCTGAGCCTCTGACATCAAAAGACTCTGCTGAAGTTGCGAAAGCTTTTCAGTCGATTTACAAGCACAGCCCTTTGAAGCAGCCTCAGCTGTTTTAGGTTGACCCTGGGCGTGAGTTCATGAGGAGCGTTACCAAAGAAATGGAAAACCACAAAACAACCATTCGCTGTGTGCGCCCTGATATTCACAGAGACCAAGCTATCGTTGGACGTTTCAACCGCACGCTCGCCAAGCGCTTGTTCGGGCATCAGTGGAAATGCTCCTGCCTTCGGGCCAGCGGTCGACTGCATGGGTCAGAAGGCTTCCCAATGTAGTTGCCGCTCTGAACAAAGACGTCACTCGCCTTACTGGCAAACAACCAGCTGGTGCTGTCAAAGACAAGGCTGTTTCAACAAAACCACCCACTCCTTACTCAAGGCCTGTTGGTGTAAATGAAAAAAAAGCTCCCCTCCAACGTGAATGTTCACAATCTCTACCAGCCCAGCAAACTTGAAGGTGGGACTAAAAGGGTTGCAGTTCCAATCTGGTCTTTAAAAGTCCACAGGCTTGAAAGAGTTGTGACCAAACCAGATGAGCCTGTTTTATATTATTTACATGATGGGCCCAAGCGGGGTTTTGTACGCGAAGAGCTCTTAGTTGTACCGCCAAATACGCAGCTTCCGCCTGCTCATGTCGTATGAAAGTCGATCGGTTCGGTGTGAATCTCATCTGGCAGTACCCAGCGTGTGTCATAATAAGCGCCCAAGCCCAGCTTCTGCTGCTCATAAGTGGCCACCCGCCTGTTGACCATGCGAAGTCCTCTATTTTCAGCTCTATCAGTGCTGCCATTCAACACAGCCTTGAAATGCTGCCAGGTGATGTTATTTCTTTTTTGTTGTTGTTACCTTGTTCATCAACATAGTAGCACTTTGGACATAGTGCAATCATCCTGCTGCCTTCACATTCAAGTTTGAACAGCCCAGGCATACACCCGCTCCACTTGCCCATGCAAGCCACTCGTTCTTTTTTGACTCGAATTCTGCACGCAGCTCTGGGCGAACAATGTCCTCAAGGCGATCAGCAGAGATGGCGATGTAGGTGCCCTCCGTGTCCATCTGAATCAGCTCGCAGTCGCGGTGATCGTAATAGCGATCCAGGAAATCGTAATGACACTTGAGCATTCTCTGCTTTGCCAGCTGATACACAGCAAATCCGATCTGAAAAGGCCGTATGATCGTGATACATGACTTGCTGCTTTCCAGCTCATATGCTTGCCCTAGCTCGTCCAGATCGCTGGAGTATGTGCTTTGCAATGCTCTGTCTACCACCTTCACATCCTTTGAGTAGATCACGTTTGTTTGCCGCTCCAACGCTTCAATGAGCTTCCCATAACCGCTATTGCCTGGCAGTTTGAAAACCTCGGTTTGCAGAGCTTTGCCCTTGTCCACATCTCCGGTGCGGCGGGCTTCTTCTTCTGATGGTCAATCGTGCGATAAATGGCTTTGATGACTGTGCCATGTCCCACGTACTAACGCAAAAGTAGGGCATACAGCAACAGCTTTTGCGCTGACATTGCCCCTACCAGCTTTTTCCCGTCACCTCTTTGTCTGCTTGTGCACTGTAAGTAATCCTTCATGTGTTGAGGGACAGATTCGTCTGGAATCTGTTTGGTGTAGAAGAACGGCGGCATTTCTTCAAACTTTTGCCACAGAGCTTTCGGTATTGCAATATCCACCTCCGCAAATCCAAACCAAGTTCCAGCTTTTGGGCGTTCCGTAAGCATTGGCGCGGCGGCTGCTGGATTTTGATAGTGTATCAGGTGTTCTTTACCGCAAGGCATTTCTCTCAACATGGTTGACAGGTAGAGAGCGTTCGCGTCGTAGCCGATAATTCGCTTCCAAACTCTTGGTTGTTTGAACCGGTGCAGCCTTATATGCGTCACATCAGCTTCGTGATACTGCATGAACACAAGACTTTGTCCACCCACAACAGCTTCTTTCAGCATTCCATAAGCCTCTTTCCAAGGACTGTAAAGTTCACCTCCTCGCTCTACCTACCCTTAGGTAGAGGCAATGCAAGCTCACTCCTGGAAGGCTAACTGCATCTTTCAAGATGTCGATACCCTTATAGCTGTAGAAAGCTCTCATCTTTTCCAAGGCTTCCAACCGTGTCGCAACGTCGCGATCATTGTAGTAGCGCAACCAGACTGCGAAGGTTTGCATTTCCTTTTCTTTGAAGATTTTTTTTTTGAACTCTTGGTATTCTGAAAGACTGAGGACCTATGCACACTTCAAACGTGAGTACCATGCTGGGTAATCTGGAAGCCCAGGATAATTTAGCTTTTCAGGACAATCTAACCACTCGTAAGAAAGCCACGATTTCTGAACAGAACAACAGTAGGCTTTGACCCACTTTTCATAGCTGGTTCCTGGGCAGAGATAGTTGATAATGTCTAGAAACCGAAAGCCGTTTGTCTTCATAAACATCGTCGTGTTCGCGTTTTTACTGACTTTGACTGAAGCCGTTGTGTCGGCTAACAGCTCTGCCAAATGCTCTTTGATCAGGTTCAGATCGTAACGCCCGCAGTTGAAACAAAGGAAAGACACTTGATCACATCATTTGCTTAGAGCATTCTTCTGCTTTCCTGGAATCATATATGTCAACCGACAAGAACTCGGCCGTTACCACTTTCCGAATGTTTTTCCCGTGCCTCTCCATTTCTTCCATAAACTTCTTGATTAGCTCTTTTTTGCTTGCGTCGCAAATATGTGTGGGCTCGCGTTCTAGCATGTCGCCGATGCTCACTGAAATAGGCACATGAGGTGCTTCGTATGTGAGCATCGCTGTCACTTCATTTCGCTGTTTCTTATCGTGCCACGATTCGAAATCGTACAAGATTGTGTGCGGATAGCTTTTCGTTTCTTTGCTTGGAGTTTTTTGTTCTTTTTTTGATCATCACACTCCCATTGCTCAATGACAGTGTAACCTGCCGCTTGGAGCACAGCGGTGCGTTTGACTGTCGCCTGATATCAATCTTCGCGTGTTTGGTTGTGGCTCACGATTTTATCGGGGTTGTAAGTGAAACATCGTGGGTACTGGTGCTAGTGGCAACCATGGTATTGAAACACAGTCCTTGTTGTTGGTTCATAGCCATCCACAGGAGCACGCACAATCCATCTCTTGCCACCATGCCCGCATGCTACGTGATGGACATGTTTTCCAAGCCGCCTGCTCTCTCTCGTAAGCCATCTAATGGCTGATGGTGATGTGTTATTCTGTGCATAGAAGGGTCTCTCGCAAGGGGTGTGTGGGATTTTGACCTGCTCGTTTGGGCAATTGATAATTGTTCTTCCTTTTGCACATGTTTTAGCTTGGCTTTGAAGATGACAAGCTTTTGTAAAATGCGCTTGACAGTTGATACATGAGTATGTTTTAGCCAGTTTAATGATGTCTTTGATGAGAAAGGCGTGTCCATCATGAATCATGATTGTCATTATGTTATTTAACTTGTCTGAAGGATTCTTTCGAAGGTGCCAAAGAATTTCACCATTTTCCTGGCACTCAGGCTCATAGACTCTGATGTCAAGCCAATCTGGTAGCTGTTTCCTCTGATTGATGTGCCTCTCAATCTTATCTAATCCATCAAGCGATGTTTTTGGGATGTTGTTTGACGTTGTTTGAGATTTACGAAAAATCTTGCTAACTCTCTCGCAGCCTGTGTGCTCTGATCAGGGCATGCCCCCTGATAAACAGCTATGCAGCACCAGAGACACAAGTTGTCGTCAAAAGTATCTAGCGAGACCATTTTCAATACACGCCCTTGTCGCGCAAGGTTGCGCAGCCAGTCTGGCAACGGCCCTGTGCCTAACATCAGTTGGTTGTCAAGCACAGCCTTTACTGCAATATTGGGGAATTTTACAGACACCCATTTAGTGTTAGGACACTGGATATTATCAAGATTCAATTGCTGATTCTCCTGCTCATTCACCCATCTTTGCGCTTCAGCAAACGCGTTTATCCAAGGTGAACCCGTTTGCTGTTTATGATAAATTATTCTACGCCCAGTTTCATTGTTTTACGAGTAAGTATGCATCACTATAACGGATATAGAAAGCTGTGTTTATATGTCGTCTAAACTTTGCCATGATAGAAGGTGTGTGATTCTCCCTCATCCTCCTATCAAAAGTCCATCTGATAAACCGTCGCCCTCTCCGCCTTTCCACGATCTCTTCCATAACGTCGCGTGCAACGTCCATCCCATCGATCTCGTTCTGAAAGTTTATTCCAGGCTGACCGATCTTAATACATTTTCTCCTGTGGAGCTCGACGTACATCTCTCCAAATCTGTATACATGGTTTTGGGCACCTGTTTTTTGTATGACAATTGTCGTTTTGCTTACCATTTTGCCGCATTCTTTACATTTTTCCTTTGGTATTTTTTCTGTTTCCACCATTTTACAGTGGTATTTTCTGTGGGTGTGAAGTGTGTGACATTGCGTAAACGTTTTGCCACAAACTTCACAAAGGTAGTCACGCAAAGAACAAATGCTTGGTGACTTTTTAAACGTCTTACCGTCAATAGAAAGATATTTCCCTTCGTAATTCATTGATTCAGCCAAATCTGTATACATGTACACTGCAAATGTTAAAATGAGAATTTTGTGCCTCGAGTTGTGCCAGTAGTAGGTAGAGGGTCGAATAGATACTGGCAAAATTCTTGTGTGCCCTCCCTTGACCCCGGCTCTCCAGCGGCAAGGCTTCCAAGGCGGTGAGACTGTCTCACAGAGCACAAGAATTTTGTCAGTATCTATTCGACTCTCTACCTACTACTCCTACACTCAATGTGTGTATTTCAGAGAGAAGTTGTATAGCAGTGTGGTCTTTTCAAATAAACTTATTTCTGTTTGCCTAGAACATTTGTACAGACAATAAATGTCTAGAAATAAGTCACAAGTTAAAGTTTTTATGGGTTGGAAGTTTTGTTTTTTAGCCAGTCAATTAACATAAAATGTAAACTAAAGTTAAGTCATGGAGACATGAAACAAGGATGTTTTCAACAATATTTTATTGTTGTGGGTACTGTAATGTCAAAGTTTATGTACATTTATATTTCCACGTTCAGTTTTGTTATTGTTTGAGATGTGTACAATGTTTTGTCGTTTTGTCTGTTTAAGAAAGTATCAGGATTTTGTTGTGTGGGACATTTGCAAATGCTGAGTTTTATAGGGGTTATGACTTCTTTTTGGCAGGTACTTCAGTTGTTAGCTAGGTTGTCTCGTAATTCAGAGCATACTTTGATCTGAAAAGATCACCGCACTATTGGGATTGTTCCTTTTTTATCATTAATAACTTTATAGTCATGATCGAGAATTCGTCAGAAATATCAATACAGAGCCTCATAAGTCGTAATTAATTAATCTATTAGCATAATCATTTGCCCCTTATTCCACTCTTAGGCCGGCACGGGACTAGCTCGACCTCCGACAGCAGACCCAGAGAAACGGAGATTAATACAACAACAACTAGTGCTTTTGCTTCATGCACATAAATGTCAGCGTCGAGAACAGAATGCCCAGAATGGTACAGTGAAGCCTTGCAACTTACCTCATTGTAGAACTATGAAGAATGTGCTCAACCACATGACAACATGCACTGCTGGGAAAACATGTCAAGGTTTGTAGAATTGTTTGATTTAAGAACATTTAATGTTGAAAATAATTGCTCCTTAGGTGAAAATGAGAAAACATTTAGTTAACCATTAAATTGACCAAACAACATTAAAAATGAATTTCAGTATTACTCAGATCATTTGAAACCATAAAACTTTTGATTTCACTAGTTGGTATAGTTCTGGAATTTACTGTCAGTGTAGTACAATCATGTGTATGTTGCCCACTTGTTAAGGACCACATTGGAGTTATTTGTAAGTTTGACATCTCAATGATGACAGTGTTTTGTTTGTCGGCTGGAAAGCGTACAAACAACTAGAACAACAGCAACAACACCTGTGACCTCCTCATTCCTCTGCCATAAAATTGTGACAAGTCCAAGTAGTTATTATTGTTCAGCTCATTCCTCAAGTAGAACTAGTCTTCAGAATTCTCATAAAAAAGAACCTTGAAGGTAAAATATTTATTCTTTTAAGTGTTGTCATGTAGAGACATATATTTGTTCAATGTTATTGTGTTAAGAATATTGTTGTGTTTTTGTTTCAGTTGCGCATTGTGCCTCGTCACGACAAATAATTTCACACTGGAAAAATTGCTTGCGACTGGATTGCCCAGTCTGTCTTCCTCTTAAGCTTGCATCAGATAACAGAAATAGAGGTATTGTTTAGAGTATTCTATTTAGTTTGATCAGAAAACTTTGCTGAATAATTTTTAACACACACAAATAAAAGTTTGATACAAATTTGTTTGGTTTTTCAAGAAAGTCTAATTATATGCACAATACCCTATATTTGGTCCAAAAATGTACACAATGTAGATCACAAAACCAAGAACCCATTCGGAGCGAAAATTTGTATGAATATTAGTTTTGAGCTGCTCTTATACATCATGAATGTAAAATCTCAGGAGGATCAGTAGCTTTGTAGTTTGAATTTTAGTGATGTCTTGTGAAAGCCACCAATACCCAATAGAAAAACCCTCGACCCTTTCATGCCTCACCGGCTCCTGACACTTCTTAAGAGAATAACACACTTAAATTGTATTTTTATTGTAAACTACATTTATTAAGCTTTCTTCTGATACATGGTTTGTTGGGGTTTTATTGAAACTGGCGCGCGTTCGAAATTTTTTCCGAAGGACACCCGCGAAGGTGGAAGTAACCTCATCGGTCCGTCATTGTTTATATATTGCGGTAGCTCTATTATTAAAATGAATGATAAAATATAGTTCATTTGAGGTATTTTTGTTTAGCATAGTACGGGTCTAGGAGCGAAAAACCGAACAACTGATGGTTGACGTTCAGTACTGCAGAAAAGAGATTGAAGGCTAAATTATAATTACAAAACAAAGCAAATGGTTTTGTAGAAAAAATACAGGTTATAAAATACGCGATCATCATTCGTCATTGTGTATGGTTATATTTTGATCAAAGTTCTTGAAAAGTTCAACAAGCGATCTTAGCAGTTTTCAGATCGTTCACATTCATGAAAGCCATTTTCATGATTAACAACATTTCGAATAAATCAAAGCTCGAGAATTTTTTTTTCTAGCAAGTGAATTGCAATGGATGACTTTGCTGTATGGAAGCGTGTTTTCCTTGTGAAAACGCAATAGCTTCCTAATCTGTCAAGTAGCCCGCGATCAACGCGTGACCTACGAGATCTCCCGGAGAAAATGGAGCAACCACATGACTAAAAAGTGGCGTTTATGGCGTTTTAGGCTGTCTTTAAACTATAGATAAATTTCACGTTTCAAACAGTCTACATTTATTAGTTAGTCATCTTTGGTCACGGTGTGTGGTTTTATTTCGATCAACATCCTGGAAAAGTTCAACAAGCGTTCAAAGCAGTTTGCAGATCGCTTTCACATTCAGAAAAGCCATTTTCACGGTTTATAACGTTTCAAAGAAACCAAAGCTCGAGAAAATGTCTTCTTCTAGCAAGTGAATTGCAATGAATGACTTGGCTAGATCATGGAAGCGCCTTCCTAATCTGTCAAGTGGCCCGCGATCAACACCAGACGGACGTGAGCTCCCGGAGAAAACACAGAACTAGAAAGTGGCGTTTATGGCATTTTTGGCTGTCGTTTCTGGTTGAAAATGTAGATAAATTTTGCTTTTCAAACAGTGTCTATCTAAGTGAAGAATGATCATCGCAGTAAATTTTCCAATTTAAGCAACTGGAAAGAAGAAGCCTGAAAAAAAATCAGGGCTTCAACGGGATTCGAACCCGTGACCTCCGCGATACCGGTGCGATGCTCTACCAACT
>Ga0126339_10002403_pt1 | contig 13386 bp, 4 predicted proteins | sample OrbTmetagenome_2_FD_92532 | JGI IMG/M metagenome (GOLD analysis project Ga0126339, IMG submission 92532) | Coral microbial communities from Petempiche,Puerto Morelos, Mexico - Orbicella T R C metagenome | ecosystem: Host-associated > Invertebrates > Cnidaria > Coral | place: Petempiche,Puerto... | reverse complement strand
TAAGATCTAATGTGACCATAGTGTACCCAACTCGGCATACTGTTTCTCTCTGTGTTTGTCTTTGTGTGTGTAGTGAAGGGGGGGGGGGGGTTAAGCAAGAGACCATAGGTTAGCAGCAAATAGAGGTGATATTGAGGGAGCCGGGGGGTCATGAAAGATACCCCTGGGTAGGTTGTGAAGGGAGGGGGGCCTATAAAAGATACCATGGGTCACTTGTCAGGGGAGGGGGGTGGGCTGTAGTAGAGACCATGGGTCACTTGCCAAGGGATGAGGCGGGGCTATAAAAGAAACCGTTGGTATCTGGATAAGGGTGGGGGGCTATAGGAAGAGACAATAGTCTCAAGTTATTCTAGTGGGTCCCTTATATGTATAATAGTTTTGACCACTTCCCTTAGCTACTTCAATTTTTCCAGGTGATGGCTGCAGCATCACAACCGATGACTATGCCTTCGAAAATCTCACTCTTTTGCAACAAATCAATTTCAGAGCTCTGTTGTTATCAGCTTAAATAAACCTGGTGTGCCCAATCGATGAAAACCAATAATTGATATAATCTATTCTAATCAATATAATCAAATTAATCAATTAAAACTGGACATTGATGAAAAGCAATGATCAAGAGAGTTGTCAGAGTATCGATTTTTACTGATTTTCATTGATTGTTAAAATTAATTTTTTCAGTTTTACATGTACATGTATTTCAGTGGCAGCAAAACAACATAATGCTCAAGAGATTTTCTTTTGTTCATGATGAAAACAAAGAAATTCAAAGGAAATTTTGAATTGTTTGAGCCCATTTTCCTTTACTGACTACAAGATACAACAGCTTGAAACATATCAAACTACAGCTCATTTTTTAATTGGGTCGACCGTCTGTTGTTATCCCACCCAGAATGCCTCTTTACGGCTACCGATTTTCTTTTCCAGGATAAGTGATTCTCCTGTTGTCACAGCAAATCCATACTCATAGAAACCTTTGACTTCTCCCAATCAGTATGACATCCATGCATTATATAGAGATCACTCTCTTTCAGTTACCTGGGAGTTATGCACGTAGCCGGCCTGACACACATGCTGTCTCCTCAAGAGAAAATTTAAAGTATCCTCTTTCAAGACTCATCGATGAAAAGCGATACAATTAATAGCAATATTTTCATTGATTAATCAAGGCAATTGATAATAATCAATTAATAAATCGGTTAAACTACAAAATACAGGGCCACTTTGGAAGGTGCATAAATTTAGTGGCTCGTTTGGCTCATTTGGCTTGGCAGTGGATAAAAGAATGATGAATAATCTTTATATGTGTTAAGACCTAGGTCTATTTATTTAGTGGCTTGTTTTGCTTGGCAGTGGATAACAGAACAAGGAATAATCTTCATATGTGTTAAACACGGAGCAAACCTATAAAAGGCAAGAAGATGCCACCTTTAAAGCACTTTGTTGGCTTTTTTTGAGTAATCATTATGGTGGAAAGCCAAAATAATCGTCACACAATAGTAGTGGCCTTTTTTTTCATTAAAACAACAGTCATTTATATAGAATAATATAAGGTATGTAATAAAAATACAGTGAAAATAAAACTTACATCAACACTTTGGAAGATGCCTTTCAAAGAACTAGAGAGACAATCTCAGATAGTGCAGAGTGTAATTTACGACTCTGATGCAGTAGTCACACAGGTCCTAACCCCTGCTGTTCTCTCCCTTGGTAGTCAACTAGGCTTTTTCCCCTTTGCAGAATATGAGCGGACAAAAACTTGATAAGACATAATCTTAGCAGTGCGTGTTTCATGTTTGTGTTTTGCCCAAAAATAACTTACAGCTCCTTACAATTACAGTTTGTCAAGACAGTTTTAAATTTATTGTGGTATTTTATCTTGAGTTTCGTTCATTTTGTAGCATTACTTTTCATGCCAACATTTGTAGTTTGATAATTTTGTTTTCCTTGCCAAGGTATGCAACAAGATACCTTTGTTTCCATGAAAATACAAGAAAGATGTGTATTTTTTTGACTCACTGCTGGAGATAAATGGAATTTTACAAGTTAAATATCTGCTGAAAAATCGAAGAGGAACGATTTTGTTTTATTCAAAATGTAAATTTTCATTTCACTGATAAACAAGAACTAATCTAATTATTTAATTATTTCCAGTTTTTGCGTGGGTGCTATGGTATCTGAGGTTTCCACCAAGTTTGAAAATGTGTAATTTGCCTAGCAGTAACCACTTAATTTCAAAATCTAATTAAGAATAGTGCATTCTAATTCTGCTGCCAGCCGAGTTGGTGTAAACAATAAAACCACATCAAACTAATACACAATGCTATCGAGTAATATAACCGAGGAGCGTTTCAACAAGAAGTATTGAAGGTATAGAGATCTTTAATTGACCAAAATCATATCCCACATCGGTGAGCGAGTCACCTTATTGACTGATGAAATTAATTAGAGGTTTCAGTAAGTGCCACAGAGTCTGTGGCAATAATAGCGAAGTTTCTTTTGTCACAAATTTACTACATGTAGTTTTACATGTAGCTAATGCAGGAAAGTTTTGGCTGAATATGAACTTTGGGCTCTCTTTCATAAAAGAGGAAACAAACAAGCTGCTAAGGAGAAGCAATATGTTCCCATTCTCGATTTCAACCCTGGCAAATACACAATAGTTATAAAACAGCAGACAACATTTCTTGAATCGAGCTAGCGAAGATTCCAGAAGATAACACAGTCACAGTAATGTTTTTTGCACTAAAAGGAGAACTGACGTTACCTGAAATATAACTGCTATCCCCAGCAAAAACAAGGGCGTGATATCACTCATTACAAAAAATAAAAAAAAAGCGTGCATCTGAACTCGAGAAAAGAGTTTATCACACTAGCAATGCTGGAATGCATGCGTCTTACATGTTATGTTCTACCACAAGGGAAAGCACTCAACGTTCCTGGATAGTCCTGTATGAAATGTATCTTTCACCTAACATATAGTCCACTTTGACGCTAACTAATCTGCGTGCGTGTTTGGAGCAAATTGCTTTTGTTCTTAAGAGAATGGTACCACAGGGATAGCATGAGATTTGCAAAACCAGACATATATTTTTGTCACGTTATCAAAGAGAGCAGAGTAAGTATGACATGTTTTGCATAATGCACTCGGGTACCTACCCCACCCAGCCCCCCTTCCCGCAAGGCTAATTGATTAATTAAAATTAACTAATTAAACAAACATTAAAGTTTACACCTTATGGCGTTATGGTGTTATTGGATTAGTGCCTTGAGTAGCGAACAGCAACCCCCTCAACCATCCCAATAGTATACTCTGCACTAAAAAAAATGAATTCTCTTTGTCACTTCATGGAATATTCAAATTTCACTGCTAACTTAAATAACAAAGCTGATGTCTGCAGTCAATGAGCTACCTGCTTCCATTCATCTGAGCATGTCGTGAACAAACACAAATCTCGTAAGAGGTGATTTTGGTTAGCCTGTGAACACAGACGGATTTTGGTAGGATATTCAAACTTATTCAGATTTATGAGCATCATGATTGTGCAAACATAATGTAAATTGAACAATACCGAGTTATTCCTCAAACTGTTCTATACTCGGAGCAAAGAAATTGGAAACAAAAATTACTATGAAGAAAACACAGAGAACTTGAAAAATGGCAGAGTGAAATTTCATCTGAATATCAACGTTACAAAAGAGAAGGAAGACTCAAGGCTGAATGGTCTGAATGCAATAAAAACAAAAATTGTGTTCGTAAAAGACCGACTGTTCTCCAAAAGTGTTTTTTGGTGTGAAATTTTGTGCAAAGTTTGAAGTTGTACTACAAAAACAATTTCTGTCAGTCGTTGTGAATCACTCAAAGTCAGACTTTCCTACCGTAAATCGAGAAGCAGATAGTGAAGATATTCATTAAGTGTATTCCACACACATTCTTTCAAATACAGCAATGATCAGAGAGGTAAACTCGACTGAAATTGACTCATTTTTTACTTAAAATTGTTCAGAGAGACACACAGGATTACATGCTATTACAGCACCGAGCTACAAACAGCCAAACAAACTCTCACAACTTCAAAAAACTCAATTGAATTTACTTACAGTGGATTTCCTTGCCATTTAAAGGTGAACAGAGATACAAACTTGCGTAGATTAGTCGTCTATGGAAGTGTAAAAAGGGCGAAAGATTGATGATTACTGCTAATTTGTTCACGAAAATAGATCAACTCAAAGCATTCCGCCCGCTGTGGCGGTCCGGATGAGAAAATTCCGCTCACTCCAGGAACCAATCAGATTGCAGGATTTGTTGAATTCCGCCTGCTCACAAGTTGAGAAAAAGATAAAATACATTACCTTTGCAGTCTGCTTGAATCTGGGTTTTTTTATGAGGTTTAGTTTCCAAACTTATTTCTTAATTGTGTTAATCCACAAAGGAGCAAACACACTCCATTTCCTTTTCTGGCATCAAAAGCATTAGACACAACATTTTATAAATTTGAGTAAACAGCTCGAATTCATACAATACACTTTTGAAAGTGGACGAAAAAAATTATGAAGTTGAAATGGAAAAAGTCAGTTATCTTTCTCAACTCTTCTCCTGAAGCTATCATTCATTTAGTTCAAAAGGTATTGCTTACTTCTAGAATAAAACGGAAAATTACACCCGTCGCTCCCCATGAACTTTGAGTGCAACGTGCTAAAATTAGCCTGAGTGAATAAGCCGATTAAATGGGAGCATTGGTCATCCCTTGGGATTTTTGATTGGCAGGCTGAGCACCTTAGTGGCTCAGCCTCATTACATAGGGTGCTTTCCATTGTGCCAAACTGACCAGTCAGAGATCAGTGGGTATACCTGAGGAAGATGGAAGGACATTTTCCAATTAAACAGGGCCAACCAGTACGAATGGCTCTTGCCATTTTTGATGTCTTTTCCAAATTCCCTAATTAGGGCAAAGAACTGGTTTGTCAAACATGGAATGGGGAATTTCAGTCGGAATATTCTGACTGAAATAAGTGGACCACCTCCAGAGGTGATCCCGAATATTCCAGTTGGAAGAAACCGAAACAGGCCTTTCCACTTGAATTCCAACTGAAATTTCTGGAATCTTTGGCATAATGGAAAGCACAAATAGGCTCGCTCTGTGTTTAAGGACATTTGTGCCAATTGTTTCTGCGCATCCTTACTGTGCACACAAATTCACCCGCCATGTCATGCATCAAGCGCACACTAAGTAATAAAATGAACAATTATAGGGCAGATGACCATTGCTATAGCTTTGCCTGGATTTAACAATCTTAGATGTTCGGTGACCCCTATTTTTCTTTTGATGGATCATTTTCTCTACCGATTTTCTTCATTTAGTGAAAAAGTGAAGAAAATCTATTGATTAGAAATTTGAATTTTTTGCAAAATGCACCATTGACTTCGTCGGTGACCCCCAATTGTTTTTGTATTTCTGAAACAGGTAACTCATTATCTGACTGCAGTAAAAAAATTTAAAAAATCTAAAACATTCTATCGAGTGGAACGTACATTTTCGCGCAAACGTCCTTAGGTCCGAGGTCTAAAAATTTAGTGGCTCGTTTGGCTCGGCAGGCGCAAATGAGCCACACGAGCCAGCTTGTTTGGTGGATGATTAAAAGAGGCCCTGCATTCTGTGGTTTAGCCGATTAAAATCGATTATATTGACTATATCGATTGCCTTCCAATGATCGATTTTCGTCGATTGGGCACGCTGGGAAATAAAATATCTAACCTTACCATTTGGTATCTGAACATCTGGTTCCGATTCGGAGTTCATTAGACGTAGTTTTGCAAGCCCATAATTCTGTCGGAAGAAAATATTGTGATAGTATTTCAATCTGGAAGCACGAGACAGCAAACAACGCTCGGAAATACGACATGTTTGTAGTACTAAACCCAAAGCGGCCGCCATATTGGAATAGCTTGGAACCTCTCGGCCCGGAAACACTACAGAAAGGAGCGCGCGTGGCTTGTAGATCGTCTATTACAGTTACACGACGTAGTTACTTTGAGGAAACTACTGTGGCAAGGGGCTTTGTCACTGCAGTCCTTTTACGATCTGCTGGTTGGTCTGTATGAGTGAAAACCGTCATCATGTCATTTAAAAAATTAACTATCGCTTCTGTGGACTGCAAGGGAAAGCGCATTTTGATTCGGTAAGCTACGTTTTTGCATTCTGTGGGTATCATCGTTTCCAAACTTCGTGTACTTACAGCTTCAGATATGATCCGGGTTTAGAGTGAACCTAAAGCTTTAGACTTAATTTGTACTTCCTTTTCGGAAAAAATGAGAAATGCTATTTTTATTCGACAGAGTGGACTTCAATGTACCCCTGAAAGGGAAGGAGATTACGAATAATCAACGGTACGTAAAGTCGTGCAGCTAATCATGTATATGCACGAAGTAAGCAAATAATGCCTACCCCACCCTTCAAACTACAGTTTACGTGGGTTTCGAGGAGGTTTCTTTCTCTAGGTTCTGTTTGCTACACAGTCTATGGCCATCATATGGTACACTTAAGATAGCTGTAGGGCCGCAGAATTACCGGCGAATTTAGTTGCTGATATCTGACACGGCAGCCGTTATAGGCACTGCTTTCCTCTGTTTTCCTCATGTACACGTGACCAAGGTCACGTGGACACGAAGTGCATACATTCATACATACTTTATTTGTCATGTAGGTCATAAACTCATTAACACCTGCATGAAATTGCCAGCGACCCACCCCTAATTCCCTGGCATTTTTTGGAATATTTTAGAGCAAGCGAAAGTGCAAAAATAAACCATATGTGTAGTAACCACAAGATCAAGAAAGCTATTCCACATTCAATTGCCATTTTTCGACGTACTACGGATGTGCTGCATTTAACTGGGTTCTTTTGGTTACAAAGAAAAAGCTTAGAATTGCTGGGTTCTTTGCATTGTCACCTTTTCTAACATACCATTGTAATACATGTAAAAGACTAAAACCATCAATACACTGTGTCCAATTATGAAGAAAAACAGTACAGATAGCGTGGGCATTGAGCAAATAAAATGATCTCTGTATTGATGCCATGTTTGTTGTTTTATTGCAATCCTTGTGCGTGCACTGAATTGCATTAGCAAGAGCGCACATGAAAACTGTGTTCAGCCACCTTAACTCCAGCATAGAATTTTGAAGTAATTCATTTAGCTCAACTGGTGTTACACAATTGAAGTCAACTTTCAGCTTTCGTTTGTTGCACCATTTCTTGAATTTTTTGATCCCTCTTGAGGTGGCTTTCTTCATATTTTCCAGCTGAGCTTTTGCTTCTAATTTGTCCAAATCCTACAACGCCAAATCTGAGTTTTGACCGCTAATTTCTTCGATTACTTCAGTTTTCGTTCAGCGGTGATTGGCCACATGTAATAGAGGATATTACATGCCCGCCCATGGATATGAATTTTATCTTTGAGTGTTCAACTCGATATCTCACTATTGATATTGAGTTGAACACAAGAAGATAAAATTTGTATCCACAAGCAGACATGTAATATTCTGTTTATTATATAAACATACTAATGATGATGTTTTTGACGATTTTCCGAAGATTTCCGACCACTTTCCGAAGATTTTCCAAAATTGTTCCGAAGGCCAGACAAGCGCTTCTGAACATTTCCGAACATTTTGCGAAGATTGCTGAAAACGACCAAAGAAGATCTGAAGATGTTTCTATCTTACATCAACAAATTTAAGTGTAGTTAAAGGGACAAGAGAAAAATGTTATCAAAAAGGAATGATATCTTCACAATGTGAAAGATAAAAGTAGAATGATGAAGATGTGATTTTTTAGTAAAGGGAAAAATCCTGGTATTTCACTGGTGTTCATATAATAAATTGATATTAATGTTATGATCAAATTATCTCATTGTATATATATCAGCATGAGCCAGATCAGGGTATTAGGCCAGATTGAAATAATTGGCAATGATTCCAGAAGTCAGAGTGTTTATTAGGCATCGGAGATTGGAGAATTCTCCAGTAGCTACACAGAATTCTCCTGCTAGTTTGGATGGCCTGTACATATTTTTTTATTCACTCGTACAGGGCACGAAATTTAAAAAAATCTGCAAGTCACCATTTAGCAACTATTAAAGTGGTAAAAAATAGTCGCCAAATGGAAATTTTTAGCTACCAGATGGGAACTAGTTCAAAACTAACAAGACAATCTGAGATCGTAAGTTGGGCTGTAGCTAGAAGTGCTACTACGACCGAGTGTTGATCATTTGCGGTGTGCAGCGGTTCTAAGAATGGCATGTGTGATACGTACCTTGCTAATAGATGCATGTCTCAAAGAAATATCATGAAACTGAACTGAAATATATATTTCATCATCAAAACTTGCTTATTTGGACTGACTGATACATGAAAGTGAAAGCTGTGGTAATTGTATTGAAGTTGATTTGAGTTGTGAGTTCACTTATGTTTTAGGGGAGATTGTGGTCACTGTCACGTTTGGTATTTAATAATTACACATAAGACTTTGCACCTGAGTAACAGAGTGCGTAAAGCCCTACAATACAGCATTCACTGTTCATTGCAGTTATTTCATATGTATTAATCTGCACTCCTCTGAGTTTATAAGTGTCATCAAGTGAGTGTTTATAATAGTCTGGAAATACTGTACTAAGCTCTCAATGGATGGTACATCTAAGAGGGGGGCATTGGCAGTGCATTTTACGGTTTTTCTGGTTTTGCCAAGGAAGTTACACCCCGCAGTCACGCTAAAACTGTAATTCCAAGGGACCATTAACAGTTATAGGAATAAATGACAAGCCTAGTCTCTTTAGCAGCAGTTATTTGGGTCATAGCAGCTGCCAAGCAGACTATGAAAAGCTAAAGATAACATCAAAGCAAAAGACTATTTTTCAAATATCACGTGGCGGGGATAAAATCTTGTGGACTTTGACCTTAGACTGTGGACCAACCAGTTTGTATAGCTGAATTGTGAGATGTCTCCCCTTTTCATTGCCGGAATAACATTGCGTTCACTCGCTGTGTTCAGGTGGAATAAAAGCAAAGGAGAGACTGTTTGGTTGTAAAATATACTAGTTTGATTGTAAAATGAGGCTGCCATTGTGCGTACACACATGAAAATTCTGACAATGGCAATCAAAAAGTAACTTCAGTTTCTTTTAAACGAAAATCATCTAAAATCATTTTATCGTGCAATTTGTTTCTAGTTCCACATTGCTATAGGTCTGTGGAGCCCATTTACACAAAAAATGAGCTTTTTAGACTACGAAGTGTTCTGCACTAATGAGGGAATACGCAGAAAGAACTTCAGAAAGTAAAACAAGTTTAGGTAAATTAAATAACAGAAAGAGAGATTCTGAAGGCTACCAAAGCTTTGTTAGTGAGGGCTTTTATTTTGGTTTTCGGTTTTGGACTTATTTCTTGCGGTTTTGTGGTTTTTGACGAGTTTTTACATGGTTTTTTGGTTTCTAATAGGCCCCTACGCCCCCCTCTTCTAATAGTGCACATGTACCAGAGGGATGGCTTCTACTATATTCGTCTCTTGCATGAGAATCAAATATCTTATAACTCCCATTATTGCGTTCGACAGGACGCATTTCTAATCACGTAATGCATAAAAATTCGAGACCTGTGAATCTGTCTATCTATCGGGAGACACCAATTTCCCCCCCCCCCAAAAAAAAAATTCTTCAGGGGCAAATGACGTCATGTCTATGCTCGTCGCGTCTCCATGTGTTCATGGCATCTCCATGTGTTTATCTGCTGTTACCGGCAAGTTGCGTGTTTGAAGTTTGAAGTTAGAGTTAATGGCGTAAAATGACCTTGTAACTAAGATTTATCGATGTCTTCACGAAATGTGTACGACTTTTAATCGGGGCAAACACAAAGGTGCAGTTCGGCTGCTTGTTGTCCACTGTCTTGTCTTCGACCAAAAACCAACACTGCTTTGAGCGGAATAAAGCGATGGAGGAAATGTGTTGTTTCACTTTGCTAGCTTTGATTTCTGTGCACAGAATATATTACTTTAACTTACCGAGTTGTATAGCTCGGCAGATGGCCATGATTCGTCATGCTTATAACTGTCTTACCGAGTTGTCTAGCTCGTTATAGCGGGTTAAATGAATGGAAACAGAAGCCGCACATTTAACTAGAGAATGTTGCTATGTAAACAAACACCTAGAGAGAATGTTCAGCTAGTTAAACGGCTTAGTGAATAACAGTTTATTTATTTTACATGAATGTAAATGATTATGTTGTTCTGGTCCCGTTTAGTCTCAGGTCATTGAAAGTAAATTAAAAATAACAAACAAAACTTGGCATAGACGCAGAGCCTGAATTATGAAATTGTACAAACCTAACCGAATTTCCCTTCGGGCCAATGAGAAGATTTTCATGAATGCAAATCGAATGGGAGCTTTAAAATTGCTTACAGGCCAGAGTTTAAGCTTTTTCTTTTGTTTGCGTTTTGAATTCATGCTGAGTTTATCTCAAAAAATTTTTTTGAAGGCCTACTATTTTTGCAAGTCTACAGAAACTGGCGCCGTCATGCAATGTTTTGAACAACAAAACGGCCATCGTAGTCTATACAGGGGACCTCTTCGCTGGCATGGACTTTGATACCATGATATATCTGTCTGTGTAAAACCTCGGTTGTTCATGAAAAATGTTTATTTTTAGCAATAGACAGAGGTTGAAAGTCAGCTAATTAAATCATTTAAGGTACATATATGAAAGTGACAGTGTCAAATGCACTCATGATCTTTGATTACTGCTAGTCAGTATAGTAGATACTGACACCAACACATTCTATTGTCAGAATAAATGAAGAATAGTTTTGTGACAAGGGTGATTCAATGCCCTATCTTTAGACATACTGTCTGATATCCCTCAATTATCAAATGACAATGATGTAGATTACCCGTGCAGCATTCACTATAATGATGATGATGATGATAATAATAATAATAATAGATTTATATAGGGCTAAAAAAATTATAAAATATTCTCAACCTCTTTACAATGTAAGACTAAGATTACGATAAAAATATAAGAAAAATGTGTTTAAAAATAATGCAATTGAAAAACATATTTTAAGACTATGGCATACTATATGCTAATTTAAATAAGTAAGTTTTTAACTTTGATTTAAAGACAGTCGGGGTTGGACTTAGTCTTAGTTTGTTCCAGAGAAAAGGTCCAGAGTGTGCAAAGGCATGATCACCAAAATAAAATTAATGTCCTGTGTTTGGTTCTGGGAACAGCAAGGAAGTTATGGTCTAGGGAGCGCAGGCAATAAGTTGTGTTAGTCTTTATGTGTAAAAGGTCTTTATATATTCAGGTGCTTGATTATTAAGAGCTTTGTAAACAAGAAGTAACAGTTTAAGCCGAACATGATAAATCCCAGGAAGCCAGTGCAGATCGTACAAGGCAGAGGTGATTTGATCAAATTTGGATAGGTTAACAATTAGTCTAGCAGCTGCATTAGTTTAGTTTATTAGTTGTCTTTAGTCTTTTGCCAAATTCTGTACAGGTCAGAGAATGCTTTACTGCAAATCTTGCCAGTATGGACTGACATAGACATTGTAGTGTCAAACCAGGAGCCCAGATTGCAAACACTTGCTAGAGGTTGGATAGTGGAGTCAGCAACGGTAATGGAGTCAATTGAGATTTTTGGTAACTGATGGCTGGAGCCAATAATTAAAAACTCAGTCTTTGAGTCTTTGATTAGTAGACGCTTATGAATTAAGCAAGCTCAGACATTGGAAATACAGGCTTCCACAACCACCAGAGCGTAATCTTGAGACAAAATGTGAAAAGGTCTCTTAATTTGAGTATTTTTGAGCAAAAATTCCTCTTGGGGGTTGGAAGGGCTATGTGATTGGTGAGTGTGGGAGTTATGCATGTGCATGTGTCACACCAATCACAGTGTGGGTTTTATCAAAGAACAAATCAAAGAAAAAAAATAAGATGGTGTATACATTAATCTGGAGAGGTGTCAGATTACTGTAGTTTTTCAGTCAAACATTTTATGGCTTACTATTTAGCTGTCTTACCATTACTGATGTAACATCGTATGTACATCATTAATTCCCAGTTTCTCTCTTGCTGTACATCGCAACCAAAAAAACTTGTCAAATTAACCAAATCATTACTGTAAACAGCTCCATGAATGCTCCTATCTCCAACACTTCACAAAAAAATAACTCTTGCATGCCTTGCGTCTTGCGTGCCTATGTTTGGCCTTATAGCAACTGCTTCCTTTATCGTCCTTCCCTCGCACTCATCTTTCATCTTACCTAGAACTTTTTTATTTCTGTCACTGTAAAGCATGTGTTCTTTTAAATAGTAAACAGTTGCTTGTGTCATACAAACCAATGTCTTCCACCATGTCTCTGTAAACGTCTTCCGTCTGGATATCTAAGAGAAGGCTGTCTGTGTCTGTGTAAATAAGCACACACTTCGACTCATACTTAGTTTTCAAGTACAGTGAAACCTCTACTAAGCGGATGTCCTCGGGACCTTCCCAAGTGTCGGCTTAATAGAGGGTGTCGGCTTAATAAAGGTTTATTGTGTAATGTTTGTTAACAATTAACATTCAACGGTTCCTCTGTACTGTAATAAAGTTTGAGGTTGTTAACAAAGCTATCCAAAGTTCAAGTTCATCACCTTTTATTACAAACTTTAATTTGTTTGTAATAATGCCCTTTCCATACAGCAACGATAATACAAGTACATTTAATCGACTATTTCAAGGACATAATCCAATGCCACGTTGTCAATTCAGTCCGGTTTCCGCTTAAGGTGGCCGAACACAGTTTTCGCGCACGTTTTTGCTGATGCAATTCAGCATGCGCACAAGGATTGCAAAAAAACAAACATGCCATCAATAGAGCGATCATTTTATTTACTCAACACCTGCCCTACCTGCGTTATTTTTCTCTATAATTGAACCCAGTGTATTGATGGCTTTAGTCTTTTATTACAAAGATATGTTAGAAAAGATAACGATGCAAAGAACCCAGCAATTCTCAGCTTTTTCCTTGTTACCGAAAGAACCCAGTTAAATGCAGCACATGTGTAGTAAGTCAAAAAATTGCGATTGAATGAAAATTGCACTCGGAAATACGCCTTTTACTCGAAAACCCCTCATTAGAATTTTACGAAATTTGGCACGAAAATACTTAAGGAAATAAGTAACTGGAGTATTGAAAATAATTGAACTTTAACAAAGGAAATTCTAGATATTCCAGTGAACCCTCAATAAGGGATAATTAAAGATCTCTGCTAAATTATTAGCAAAATGGTGTTAACTTGTGAGAATCGCTACAAGCTTGTTGCATGCAAATTATAAAGAAAATCTAAT
>Ga0126339_10002401_pt1 | contig 13388 bp, 7 predicted proteins | sample OrbTmetagenome_2_FD_92532 | JGI IMG/M metagenome (GOLD analysis project Ga0126339, IMG submission 92532) | Coral microbial communities from Petempiche,Puerto Morelos, Mexico - Orbicella T R C metagenome | ecosystem: Host-associated > Invertebrates > Cnidaria > Coral | place: Petempiche,Puerto... | reverse complement strand
TATTATTAATTAATTATTAATTTACGCATATATTTTGGCGACTAAAATTTTTCACTGGCGACCAAACCTGAACAGTCAGTGGCCAAATGGCCACTAAGGAAAAAAGTTAACTTGGAGGGTTGTCTTCTACATAAAAAAATTAATTAACATACACCAGACACTCAGTGTAATAATTATTACATTTACATAATCCTGAATAGTGAAATTATTTGCAAAACCCTTCATGCAAAAAGGAAGAAACCACTCATACAGTGAATGGTACAAACCAAGTGTGATATTTGTATTTTTCCTTATGGCTTGTGAAAATTCACCTGAAACATAAATGTTTGGTGTCATGAAGATTTAAACTACCAGGATGTGACAGATGCATTTACATGAAATAAAAAATATCAGATTATGTGGCAATTCTCACCCTCTCTTTAGTTTGTCTCGAGACAGGAAGGAGAATTTTACCATAGATCAGAGCATACACTATTGGAAATGCTCATTATCAACTAGAATTTTGTAATCATATCAGTGTCAAACTGAAAAAAAATTGTGGCAAAATGGACCATGCAGTGCATAATGACCTTACCCACAAGATCCCTGTGAGGTCCATTGTCAACAGAGTTCCAGTTCCATGATACGTTTGACCTCTAATTTGTCCATCCTTCATGATGTTTGCTAGTGAGGACTACATATCTGTTAATAAAGACATCAATAATTTCAACTCATTATTAGGGCAAAGATTTCTGTCTCAAATGAATGCATGCTTTACATACCTTATTGAGAGTCCCCATTGGGGCTTTTCAGGAACAATAACTTTAAAATTTACAAATTATAATACAACCACCAATCTAGACATTAAAATGATGAAAATCAGTTTAATTCTCAATTAGTCCACTTTATATGGTCAATTAACCCATTAAATGGTTAAATTGAAGTACCCATTATAATAGTATAAACAGAGGTCCCGACCCTTAATTCTTGGTTAAGTAAAGGCTGTGACTGTCACGCAACTCTTAGCCTGTGGGGAAATATTTCAGAGAAAGGGCCAAAACTGGACTATGCCTGGAAAGCACTATCAGATTGTGTTGTATTCTCAGTTGAGCAAAACAATCTACATTTAAAAAGCTGTTTTGATGTGGGGGTATGATAGGTACTGTACTTGGCAGTCTGTAGACAGATCCCAGACTTGCTGAACATATCAATGACATGACATACATGGGTCAATTCAACTGCCTCCTGACAGCTGGTTATTCAAATAACACACCAACAGTGACATCTGAAAGCTCAGGTAGAGGCAAGTGCTCCAAAAGTTATCTGCGCCAAATCAGCATTTTACATCTAGATCACCAGAGACTGGCCTTATTAAAGAAAACATAATATCTGGATTTGGATTTTCCAGAAAATATCCACTACATTCCCTCTCCATCAGAAGGTTTTCAGATTTGAACCCCTTATCCTCTGCCCAAGAAATTTAACTTCCTTTTACAAGTTTGGTTTTTGAGACCCCTATCCCAGTAGAATTTCTGATGACCCTCCAAGAGATACTGAGGAAATGTTTCTAGTACTGCAAATTGTGCAAGTACAATGTCAGCTCAGAAATGCAAAATTAAAACACTGGAAAGCCAACCTAAGTTATGTCTTTTGTCTATCAAACCTTGCTCCAGACTTGCCCAGCAACCCGGCCCAAGTGTCAGGGATGAAAAATTCAGCTTTGAACTTTGGTGCAAAGTCGGCAAATTCAAAGTTTGGTGGGTAATTCTGCTTCATAAATTCCACATAGCTTGGTATCTGGTTATGTTTCCAGCGGTACCAAAACCACTCAGATCCAAAACTTGGCACAGAGCACACCCCCCAGTGTATGAAAATACCAAACTTGGCCTCATCATACCAAGGGAGGGGACGTGAGTCCAGCGACTCCCATGTTGGCTTTTACTGAGCTGATCCGTGGTCCAAGAAGGATAGAGCAATTAAGACTGCTATACAACGAATCATTTCTGACTGCAACCCCTTCGGAATACCCCGAGACTTTTAGCCTGTCTGCTTGCTGCTGCCAGCTGCTTTGAGAGACGGCTCGAGACGGCACTACTTTCCCGAGTCTGTCTGATCGAACTTCTCGGAAATCTACAAATAGGGACAATAAAGTAACTCTATGAGTTAAAGTTCAGTTGCCGTCGAAATACAACAAACTGTAGACTAGATAATGACTTACCAGTCTAGAGAGTGGAATGCAAAAAAGACAACTCAGCCGCAGATCAGCGAACAAGTCAGAAGTGATGAAGGGGCACGCGCACGTTGTACAATATTTCCACAGAACTCACAAGGGGGTCTCTGTCCGCAGTAAAAGTACTTGGCATCATTTCGCTCTTGAAAAGGTCCAGACGTTGCTTGTGTCATCTTTTCGAAAATTTAGTCACAAAAACCCCATTCAGAAATTCGAATTCTGTATAAAATTATGCTTCAAAAAACCCCTAGTTCCAGCTTTTTCTCGGCCAATCGCTGAGCGGGTGCATCCTCACCGACCCCACCCTTATTGTCCTCTTGGCAGTGATTTCATGTGTCAATCAAGGGTTGATGGTTGGGGTGAATGAGTTCAGGAAACGCCGCCAACATCGTTTTGAAAGATCTGAATAGTAGGAAGGTTATAACAATACAGCTTAAGCCTTGCACAGAGAATGAGATGGTCTAAAAATCCCTTTGTGAAAGAAAATCAAAATTAGTGCGCTACATTTGATCATGTATTCGAAGGTATGCCTATTTTAGGTTTTCAGAGCATACGCTTTTGTCGAATACAAGCAGCTTTCAACTAACAGTTAGTTGAAAAAGTTTTAAGAGAATTTCTATTTTTCTTTTTTAGGGACATACAGCCTGATTGTAAAGGGATCTTGTGGTAAGCCGTGTAGCAGAGATGGCATCCAACTGAATGATACAGGTACGCTCCATTTAAGCTCAATTCCTGTTTATGAAAACATGATTCGTTGCCAAGTGAAAAGCACTTCACGTTTTTGAACTTTGCTAGATGTCGTTGTTTTGAACAGTTTACGCGAGTGAATCCTTTATTAATCAATGTATCCGGAGCTTCTCGCCTTTGATATATACCCTTACTAAAAGTGAACTTAATGATGAAGGACTGTCCGGAACACTTAACGCGTCGGCGTACGTGATCAACTCATCTGGGTCAGTTTCTTTGGAAAACGCACTTAGTTTGAAGTGTGTATGAATTCTTAATCCTATCCTGTCGTACACTTATTTTAACCTAAAAATCAATTTTGTACGCTTATATAATTTCCAGAAATTACTTTTCCGTTTGTGACCTCCGTGTTTGCGAAAGAAATCAGTCGTAACTAAGTGGTCCATTTGAAAGGGTTTCTTCCCCGTCTCGGTACAGGCTCGAGTTAAAAGATTATTTTAGATATCTATTTAATAAAATTCGGATCCGAAATTCGTGCTTTAATGAGATAAACATGAATTTTTGTGTCTCGATTCGTCAATTTATCAAAGATCTTGGCATCGCAAACAGCAAAAGCCCCTTTTTTCAGGTGTTTTGTAAATTTGCCTGGTTTCGACTTCCAGACATATCAGGCTGCTATGTTAGAATATCACGTCACTACAAATTAATATGAGTTCGTCAGTGAGCCTGAGTAAAAAAAGTTTAAGGCACCATCCACACTGTGCCGGAGAAAATTGAAAACGGAAGTTTCACCCTGAAAACGCATCAAATGTTTTCCGTCCACACTACGCCCTGAGAAATTTGAAAAACGCAACCGGTCATTTTGTATTTGTGTTTGTGAAACTTGGGGATTACCGTGATGTCATCGCTTTCGAAAGGTCCGTTTTCAAAATGTTTTTCGTCCACACTAAAACTCAAGGCCTCCGTTTTCAAATTCCTCCGGTCTGAAGAGCGTTTTCCGAAAAGCTCTGTTTTCCTGACGGATTAGTGCGGATGATACGCCTAATAGTAGAAGTAAAGCTGCGTTTTCAACTTTCTCCGGCGTAGTGCGGACGGAGCCTAGATTAATGACCCAAGTGATATGTAAAGCAAAAAGCTCAAAGCAAGTCACGGGCGTGGTAATGTTTTTGAAAAATACAACTTCTGGTTTCACCCCACGAAAAAGTGTAAAACTCGAAACCACTGAATGAAAAAAATTTGAGACGCTACAGCAAACTAATAAACAATCAACTTCTCCGAGTCTCAGGTCTTTGAGATATTCTGTACATAAGTTATCCGCCACAAAGTTTCACACAAATTTATAGAGCTCAGAGTTTGTGTTCTGCGGAGGGGCCCAAGTATGGCGATTGTGGGATCTAGTTCCTCTGATATATTTAAAGCGATCAGTTCACTGCTAAAAATCTCAGAATTACTCATTCTTTTCAAGGTACGTGTGGTGTTAAAACTTGGATTTTAAAAATCTTGTACTTTCAAAGAGATGAGAAAGTTAAAAAAAGTGAGGTCAAGTGAACATCGTGTGTTACGTAACATACGCTTTGCTTCCAGTTGGCGCCAAAAGTTACTCAGTTACAAAAACTCGCGATTCGCATCTTTTAAGTGGTGATTCGATAGGGTTATTAAGCTTCTGACCCAAGTTGTTCAAAAGGTGAATAACGCTATGCACCGGATAAATCACTATCAAGTGGATAGCGTGGTGTGTTTTGTTTACACTTATCTACTGGATAGTGATTTATCCCGGCGGTGGATAGCGTTATCCAACCTTCGAACAACTGGGACCAGGATGACAGAGGCAACGCCCTAATCCCCTATCCCCCATTCCACCAACCAACGCGACCCACTCAAACACTCTTAGCAAAATATGAGAGCATAGTACAGTTCCTAGCGAAGGGAGAGTGTTGTCTGATAAAATAGCGCAATAAGAAGATTATTGCTAAAAATTAAATTGAAGGTGGAAATGTATATTTTACTTTTTCAGGAGTCAGTTGAACAGTTGGTAAACTAAGAACCTCTTACATTACATCATCGAACAACCGTAAACTCACACCGATCTTCAACAATGGCATGTTATGAAGACAAAACACCCCAAGGTCCAACAAGTGAAAATGTGGTAAGAAATCCGCCTGAGCTCCAATGTCTTGAAATCGAAATCCCGAGCAGCAAATCAGAAGGATTTCCGGCAGTCCATGATGATTACGAAGCTATAACGAATTACGCCGGGCGAATGAACTCATCTGTTGCCTCTGAGTTGTCTCTTGTTGAACCTTTATCGTTTGAGTCAGTTCCTTTGGACCAACAGTCTCAGCAAGCCAGAACGTCATGTTCCAGTGCATCAAAGGATTCATCTTGCTACTACCGTCACGGACCAATCCTGTATGGCTCCTCGGGTACGCTCCCGAAGCAAGGATCCAGTGCAACCCCTGACTTCCAGTCTACTTCGATGTGTTCCACGTCTAATCGTAGCGTGCTTGATTATCAGTGTTCCTTTACACCCGCTACCACATCAGCGTCAGCCACCAGGCACACTTACACTCCTCCGAATGACCCCAATTTGCTCCCTGGGAGAGGCGAGAGTAGCGGGGTTGTTTGGTGCAAAGATGCGTTGAAGGCGTTGTCAATTGATAAGCCGCTACAATTGAAACAAGCAGCTACCTATCAAGACCATCAACTGCCACTGCAGACTACCTCTTGTAGCGTAGACATCGAAAACAGGAGCAAGCCATATCAAACAGGCATTGAAGCTCTCACCAGTAAAATGAAAATCCCAAGGTATGTGTTCCATCCAAACGAAGCCCTGCAGCCACCACAGAAACTTGTTAATCCCAGCGAGCCCTTTCCCTCTAGAATAGTTAATGCCAGTAACGTTCACAGATCTGATGGCCAAAGAGTGGCAGAAAACAGCAGCTCTCCGCCGAAGTCAGACTTCCAAATGGGCACTCCAAACGACCAGCGTTTTCAGGACCTGCAGACGGCACTATGGAAAGAAAATTACGCTGCCTTGTATCTGAACCAGATGGCGCAGTCAATGAATAAAAACACGCCTTTCAACAGCACGCCATTTCCTTACGTGCCGATGAGAAGTCAGGAGCAACAACCCATGAACAACAGCCTGACACAGGTTGCACCTGCTGGTAACATTCATCACAATCTACCTGGTTTTCCTGTTAGCAATGTCTTTAGGCAACCGTTGCTTCCTTCAGCAGATTTCTGCAGTGCACAATCTTCTGCAGGGACAAATGTGACGTACACTGGTGCTTTCGCTGATCAGTTTACTTTCCAAAGCACTACCCAACATGGAAAGTTCTCTAACACTATGATGCCCTCCCAGTTGTCGTCTGGTACAGCCACGACTACTCCAAGACCCGTTGGAGCCGTCAATTTTGCCCCATACACCGTACCTGTGCCTCTATCTGCACCTTTAAGTCCATTCTTTGAAGCAACCATTATGGGTCAGCAGTTCTCTCCTCGGCAGAGCTATGCACCTGGGAACTCAAGAGAACGGACCAGCGAACAAGCAGTGCAGCTCCCCTCGACTCTCCCAACAGCCATTCAACCCAAGCCCTCCCCAGCTGGGTATGCCTTTGATCCCGTGTCTCTCTTTCACTTTCCTCGAGGGTTGGGTTTCCAAGCTCCGATACCGTTTGTTCCCAGGGGATTTCCTGTTCTTCAATACCCGGATCCGGGTACGATGTTCCGCGAGGCGAACTTGTTGAGGCTTGATCCTGCGAATGACGGGACCACTCCTGTCGTCGAAGAAACGTCGCCAAGAACACCAGAGCTTTCCAATATCCCAGAGGAAAACGGTCGCGAAGACGAAACTCCCCCTCAGAAACAAACGACCTGTGCAAGTGTCTCAGCAAAAAAACTCCAGCAAGTACATCAGTGCAAAGTCTGTTCGAAAGTTTGTGCGCGAGCCTCATCTCTCAAGGTTCACATGCGAACCCACACAGGAGAGAAACCCTTCTCGTGCAAAGTTTGCAAACGAACTTTTGCACAGGCCGGTGGCCTGAAATCACATGTCCGCAGCCATACGGGTGAAAAGCCATATAGATGTGACGTCTGTCACCGGTACTTCTCGCATTCCACGGCCGTAATCAATCACAGGCGGACACACACTGGGGAGAAACCATTTGCGTGCGTCCACGAGGGATGCGGCAAGTGCTTCGCTGACCAATCAACGTTGAAGAAACATCATAGAACCCACACAGGAGAGAAGCCATTCCCATGTCCGTACTGCACCAAGAAATTCACCCAGCTGGGAAACATGAATAAGCATGTGCGATGTAAACACAGCAAAATGAGCAAGTAATAGTTCCTTCTAAAGCTAAATCTTATCTGTCATTCGTGTGAGTAACAGTGCTGTTTAAAGTATTTTCTTTAGCAAAAATTAATAATTGTGTTGAACATAAAGGTTAGGAAATTTTGAGTTTTTGACTGCAAGCAAGGCAGGCACTGTGTTATGGTTTTCACATAATGTAGCTCCTATGAGAAGCTGAAACTACTTAGTTTATCACACGATAGCGTTTACGCGTCTCTGCCTGGTAACGGCAGGAAGAGTACACGAACTGATAACCAAAGATAGTTGTAAAGTAAAAATGGAAAACCTCGAAACTAGAGTTCACAAATATAGGGTGTTATATCTTGGCATCATATTCCATAACAGAAATTACGTTCAATCAACAAAAAGCTTCAGAGTTCCACGTGTGAATGCAAAGTAGCCGCGTTTCTTTTCGCGCGCTCATTTTTCATGTAATGTCGCTAATTGGTCGACCGAATAAGCAACAACCAATCAGAGCCTTAGGGGCGCTACGTCATCACTTTAACAGATAGATTCCGTTTTGCCTTGCGTTCAGAATGTTCAAAATGTGATAAGAGCAAAAAAGTAACCGAGTGTGTCCCTGATGTTCTTGCCACATTTTGGCGTCTGCTGTGATCAATTACCGAACAGGCGCACGGCAACATGGAATAGTCTAATCCACCCTGTAAACAACTGAAGTATGGAGTTTCAAGCGTTCAGGAAAACTCAGTCTAGAGACCTGCATGTAGGGACGTCTACATTTAAAAGCACGTATTAAAGGAGTCTTGGGCAACGCCCCTGTCCTATAACACTTAGTATAATTTGACATGTTACATCAAAATACTGTTCGTTCAAAACGATTTTATACAAAGTTGAGTTTTAATAGAAGTAGTAGATCTTATTAGATTATAGTTAGCTATTTCACATAGCCGAATTTAGCACTGATGTGCCATGCCAATGTGGAGAAGTTTCTCTCTCAAAGTTAGGAACCTTCAAAATTTTTGTGCAAAAGACAGACGCAAACAGCCTGTTTGTCCTATCGTTCTCTGATAGCTTTAAAAATTGTCTTTATTTCAAGGACAAAAAAATTAATTAAAAACTTTATCCAAAGACAGCTCCTGTAAGGTTGGTAACTAAGCTAAGACATTGATCACGAAATAAAGAGATCTTGAGTTTTGCAGCTGCTGGTTTAAATTCTTAGCTACTAACGCAGAGTGCCATAAATCTTATCAGCAACTTTTAACTATGGGTTTCTTTCTTTTTTTACAGGAGCTTAGTCACGATATTTTGAGTTATTTTGGCCCCGCACAAAATAACCTTTACATTGAAGGGAACCTGAAAATAATAGTTAAATAAGATGGGAAAACACAAAACAGATAATAATAAGCCATAAGGGAACAAGAATGGTTAAGGATGGAGAAGATAAAGTTAACACGAATTACAAACGACGGACTTGGAAAAATTTAGTCTTAACTTTTCAAGATGACTGAACCGTGACGTAGCTCCTTTAAATATGAAAAAATAATTGAAATTTTTACTTTTTAGCACATGTCAAAGAACTTTTGTATTCATATTCGACAACCTGGTACTTAGGAGGAAAAACGAAGCGCGGGTTCTCGTTTCCGCCCTTTCTTTCCCGCTGTAATTTTTTCCCAACAGTTTTGGAACCCAGATATTTAGCTCGTGTACCGCATTACTGGGGTCACGTGTGCATTCTTTGAGAATTGCATGTTGTATGCTGTACTCAACAGCATGAAATAGTCTAAGGTTGGACAATGGACATGACGCTAGTCATTTTTGAAATGTAATCATATTTGCGATACACAAAATTTCCCGGAAATAAGAGAAACCAACAAAAATAGTTCAATAAGGTACAAAAACACCAATTGGATTGGGGAGAGACGAAGGTGAAAAACGTTACACTAAATTTTTCAAGATACTACACGCGTGCCAACGCATATTTTGAATATTTCAATATAGCAATTTCTTAAAATTGTAGTATATACTTAAAAGTTTTATAAATTTCAAGACAAATCATCTCCCTAATCTGTACGTTTTTAGGCGATAAAAACTCTCAGTTCACACATACATCGTTACTAGACATAAATTAAAAACAAACATATTGTGATATTTTCATTTCTTCTTGTGAATCTAGTCTTACACCAGATACATATGTAGCGTAATCCAGTTCCAATCATTGGTCACATGACTCTGCCTCGACCATCCACGTCATAGAAATTAATAGAGAAGCCTCCATCTCAGTTTGAAGGGCCTGGAAACCACTGATCCTGTTTATAGCACCAGTCCTTGCGTTCGTAAGCGTTTTTGTTTATACATTCTCCCGGCGGACAGCGCACATATCAGTATCCCAGTACTGATCAGTAAAGCACCTACGATAACCACGACCAAGTAGACACCACTCTGGATCAGGTGAATTGAGATGGTGCCTGGATTTTCCACTGGCAAGAGATTTGTGGCGTTGATCATAAAACCCAGAGTCCAGCCAAGAGAACGTTGGTTAACCTGAAGAAAGGAAGAAATACGAAGTTGGACAGAAAACAGAAAAGACATTTTATGTTTAACATAAAAAGAAGTGCATGTTTTGAAAAATGAGAGATTGAAAGATGTCCCGCGAATTCCCGATAAATTTTCTGATTTTCATAAAGGTTGTTTACGATTTTGTTTTCGACTTATCAGCACAGTGATATTGTCATTGAACACTCAGGAAATAGTACGAGCCCTCCGAAAGTTGAGTAACAGTCTCGGACCAAAACCGCGGAAACCACTATATGCTTCAGTTCCAGGTCTCGAAAAGGATACCCGTCCAACCACTGGCCGAGATGAACTTGCGCGAGTAACCTAATCAATCATGAGCGTCGATGAAAAGCACTTAATAAACATCTTCTCTGGGTTCGTATATTTAATGCAATTTTAACACGAATTTCTTGCTCCTTATTAGTACACTCTGTTATTGATGGTAATGTGAACCCCTCCCCCCCAGAGATTACAAAGCATTCCGTAGGCGAGCGTAAGGCTTGGTTGCTTTCACATAGGTCATATACAATATTAGACAAATAGTCATGGATGAAAATAAGAAGACTTCATTTATAATATCCGAATCCCGTGGGAGTGGCCACTGTTCCAAAGAACAAAGTCAGGGCTCAAAGAGACTGACTAATGCAAATACAGGACTGCATATATATAATTACCGCACTCAAATTCACAATTAGCCAATCAGAAGCCGTGCCTACTGTCCTAAAATCCTGCGATATCAAGTCACTGACCTGATATGGTTAGGATATCATGCTCACATGGTCGAATTTGGGTACGGTAAATACCTAATCGTACCTTTTTGGTGCGCTTCGGCGGCATACCAGGCTCGTTTGGTCCCGCCATGGTTCGTATTATGGCTCGACTACGTCTCGCCAAAATACGAACCATGGCTCGACTAAACTCGCCTGATATGCCGCCGAAGCGCACCAAAACGATACGATTTTATATTATAATAACCAATATAAGTAGATAGTTGGTGGCAAATTACCCAATCTCAAGTTGTTTTGTAGCACGAGATGACCAACATGTTGTACCGAGTATGCTCTTTATTTCATAGAATACATAGCACTGCTACTCACCGAACCAACAAATCTCAAGATTGGCTTCGACTTCTCGAAGTGGTAGCCACGTGCAAGAATTGTCAGGATATATTGCGCATCAAAACAGTAAAATGCAAGATACAAGGGATTTGAAGGAATGACTTTTATCTGCGTAGAAAAAAATAACCGGGTCAAGTTTAAATTTAGGTTACTGTTTGAGTTCTAACTTATTTAAGTCCTGGAACTTCAAGCTCTGACAGCTCTAAATGCATCATGTGTGTATGATTATCTAGTCACACTTATTCTGGTGACAAATAGGGCGGTCAGTCGGTCTGAGTCATTCAGTTCCTTTTTAGTCAGCGATAATTAAAATAGAGAGCAAGACACATTGGTACATTGTTAGTAGGTCTTAGTAGTACTACAGTCGAACATCACAGTCCAGGTTGAGGCGCCTGTCAAGTAGGGGAGGCTGGCCTGATTTACAAGGCCTATACCTCATTCAAACCAACCTTACTATTTTAACTAAATCACGTTTGGGTTTTTCCAATTTGTCAACTACGCTTTGCTGTCCCTTTGAGAAGACAAATTTCAAAACTAATACATTTTAGTCAAACAGGCTTTCACCTTGTTTAGTTGTGGGGTGTGTACGACATGAGCAACTAATACTTAACATTGTTTAGTTAAACCACTTTTTATCACGTTTAACATGTTGGTGTGAATGGGATATAAGACAGACGAAACTGATCAGAACTTACTTCATCCCAAGATTTCCTACAGATATTCTTTGTTGCATTTTCCAGCTCATCAAGCGACACATCGCTAGTGAGATTGAGATCTCGGATAACAACATAGTAGCCTGAGAATGCCTGAAATCAAGAATTCAAAATCTCACTAAACATGTCCACTGACTAAATCTGAACACAGATTCCAGATTAAATAAGTGCGCTTAAAGTAAAGAGAAATATAACTTCGTAGCTTCGACATCAGCCCTCTCTTCTGGTCGCCCCAGTTGGTAGCTCCCGATCTGATCAGAGGTCTCACAGAGGAAACTGCTAAAAATTGCGTTTGCACGGGTGTATGAAGCTACAGTTTTGTTTTGTTTTGCTTGTTTTGTTTTATTATTTACTTTATTTATTTATTATTTACTGTATATTACCAAGCTACTGGGTGTAGATCAGTTGCGCGTTCTATTTTAAAGAAACGTAAAAGGGTAAAAAGGTCTGCATACGAGCCAGGCTGGATCGGAGCTTATCCCAGTTTCTGTAGCATGAAGCGATTAGGAATATTTCTCCTCCCCCCTGGATGGGATGCTAGTCCATTGCAGGGTTACCCCCAGCATTAAATCAGCCAGTACCCATTTGTAAATGGGTACCTGGGTGGAGAGAGGCACTGTGAGAGGTAAGTATCCTGCCCAAGAACACATCACAATGTCCCCAGCCAGGGCTTGAACCGCTCGATCCGGAGATGAGCAAACTAACCATGAGGCCACCGCGCCTCCACATTATAAAGGATCGTACCTAGTGGATATCAAAATGAATCAAACATTTCTACAAGTCTACTTTCCGTCATATGAAGAAATAAAAAAAGGCAGCGGAAAAAATGATTTCACGAAAAATGGAGGTTAGCAAGGTCGCTGCTATTCCCTCGCTGCTATTCCCTCGCTGTTATTCCCTCCCGTGACCCCAGCAGACATCTACCTGTTCGTTTCTTTTGTTTCTGCGCTGTTAGCTCGACAATCTAAGAGGCTAAGTTGAGATTGCTCATGAAAATAGTAGTAAAAACTGAACTTACAAAAAATGTAATTCCGTCCTGAATGGGTGGTTGATAAACATCATCAAACGAACAATTGCTATTGCCTCGGCATGATGAGAAGTTGAAGAGTTTATCGACTTGCTTGGCACAAAGAGTGTAGTTTCCAGTTCCCTTCAGTGTAAAGGAACTGCTCCTTGAATGTTGCCCTGTAACGCACGGAGGAGCCCAGAGGTAGCTGGAGGTTACGTTTCTTTGGTGGCCCTTGGGTCCGCATGGATTGTCGACTGTTGCTGAAAAATTAGAATCCTAAAAGCAAGTTTACAGTATAAATGAAGTATAATATTGACCCTGCTTTCCAGTATTACTTTATTAAAAACTGGATCATTGAATAATCCAATTCAAGAGTTTTCATTGGCTTAGCCATCATGGGTTATGAGACATTACACCATGCTCTACAAATATGGTGAGCGTACGCGTGATTTTTCGGGCGGTTTTGTTTTTATCTTAGTTTAGTTTTCTACATTTTGGGGGCGTTTTTAATAAAACAATCATTCTACTCTTTCTTGTTCGATGTGAGATGATTATCCCCCATTCATATCATCATACCATCTCATATCCAACGGGCGCTCGCGATCGTGGAATAATTGTTAATTATACCAAACTATATAAATAAACGTACGCGTTATTTTTTGTTTCATCTAGTTTTCGATATTTTCGGGCGTTTTTAATTCAACAATTATTCCACTCACGCTTGTTAGATATGAGATGATTATAGCCAACTCAGTGTGCGCTACGTGCCTGGTTGGCTATCTAT
>Ga0126339_10002400_pt1 | contig 13389 bp, 7 predicted proteins | sample OrbTmetagenome_2_FD_92532 | JGI IMG/M metagenome (GOLD analysis project Ga0126339, IMG submission 92532) | Coral microbial communities from Petempiche,Puerto Morelos, Mexico - Orbicella T R C metagenome | ecosystem: Host-associated > Invertebrates > Cnidaria > Coral | place: Petempiche,Puerto... | reverse complement strand
CGAAGCCATTTGGCTGTGAGAAACTAAATAAAAGAGATTTTAAACTCCTTAGCCGATGTTTCTTTCATCTTTGTATTTCGCTTTACTCGCTAAACTTAAAATTTGGCAGACCACCGAGTCGTACTCTCCCCAGACCTTTTCAGTCACGGCAGCCGTAGTAGCACCAGCCGTAGTAATTCGCTTAAACTCCCTAGTGTTTAGTTGGTACGACGCGATTGGTCAGTTTCAAAGGCATCACGTACCAAACCATTTTAGAGCACAAAGATACTGTGTCCTTCGAGGCACGTCCGAAATTACCACATTATTCAAGATTTAATGCTACTAAGGAAACAAGAAAAGTCGCAATCCTCAAAAGAACTGCCCTCCTCAGCATCTTCGTTTTCTTCAGATGTTTTGAGGTCAGGTTCGCTCCTCGCTCGTTTGTACAAGCAGGGCAGTAGTCACAAATATGAATGTATTTATTTGTGTGACTGGTTCAGCTGGCAGGCTGAAAATGAGGTGGGCGGATCTCTATCGAAGGGTAAAGACTGATTCACGAAGTGAAACATTACACCTTCCAAATGAGATATTTCTCCATCCTGTATTTCTTACAGCTTTCTTTCAGTGTTAACCAGAATATGATTGGTCAGTTTTCACTGGATGTTACCACAAAGCCGATTTGTCTAATATTGTTCACTTCACTGAGACACGTTCGAGCGAGCTGTACTGAAAGGAAGTTCATAATGCAGCGATTGTTAGTACTCAAATAAATCTTGTCCCTTCATGGCTTAAATGCTGTCATTTCTTTCGTGTCAGTGCCTTAGTTACGAGGCTGGAACTTAGGTGCGGAGAGGTTTCTTTTGAAATGGAGGGAAAGATTGACTAATTGACCCATGACACCTCATATCTTCCCGTTTTTAACGAGATCGCGTCACGCTATTGACGTCTTGTGTTACACGCTGTTTCGAGAATTGACACGTAAGCCAAAGCTAAACAGGAACAGAACATGCCAAGCAAGCGGGGGATTTCAGCTCCTCTTTTTTTTGTCAACATACCCAGCAGTATTTGACAGTACAGTGAAACGTACCTTTTAGCCGAATGGTTAACTGCGCATCTATCGATGCCCATAACGTACACTCAGTCACCAACATCAACAATGCCAAACTTAATTCCGCTAAGTATTAAAGCAAGAGATGTATATGTGCATGTATCAGTTACCATCTTTGGATAATGACAACTAAATATAAATAAACGAATTAGCACTCCTGAAAACGCACAACTGTTTATTTAATAAATTAATGCCACGAACTAATATTAGTGAATCGGTATCTAATAGTAGCTCTGATTTTTAAAATAGTTAACTGAGTTTGGAACAAGTCTCGGGGTGCTAAATGCGTACTGAACACAATCACTGAACTATAAATGTGAAATCAAAGTCGTCATGTATGTGACCGTGAGTTTCTCTATAATAAAGAAAACATTGTAAATTTTCACTAACAGAAGACTGCTACGTGCTAATATGCTGAGGCAAGTTAAAACTACACCTGCTCCCAGAACAGCGCAACACAAAGAGTTACATCTCTCGGTAGGAAGTAGAGACCTGCGGTGTTTAGAGTGAGATGTTCCTACGAATAAAATGGCCTACATGTGGTTTGTAAGTGGTCAATGAGAATGGTCTATGCGAATAACCTACAGGCTCTTCCAGGAGCACTGTTACAAAACGAACATCGTGAAGGTCATGAAGCTGACATTTAAAACGGCTTAGCGTGTCAGCAAGATGGCTGAACCACAGGAAACACTTGCCATTTCACATTTTCATGAAACATTCAAACACTGACTGAAATGGCTTAGCAGAGTGATTTTGCGACCCACTGGATCGTAGTTTACATTAGTCTCTTTTCACCTGTAGAACCACAGGCAAAAGCTAGCTCGTTACAAACTGCATGAAACAACGGGAGATTTAAGCGTTTTATAAAACAACGATAGCACAATTATCTATAATGTCTAACTTAATTGCTCAACTAGCAAAATTCATAGTTGTATAAAATCTGCAATTACATGCAATATATAAATATATTTAACCTCTTCTTAATAAATCATTGCGGTACATGGTATCGTGCGCGAGCATTATCCTGAGGTCTAGTATAGCGATGAAGTTGTGAAAACTGAGGGACAAAATTGCGTGTAAAAACGATGGAGGAATGTGATTGTTGTAACTGTCATAAAAACCTTCTGCACTATATATAACACATCTCATCACGTCAGTAATTTTACAACTTTCCAGCTTTGCTGATATACTATTTACTCTCTCTCTCTCTCGCTTATTCTGATTATTTAGACAACCACATACTTTAGATTTCCTTGTATATATTATTATCAAACATTACTAACAGCTAAGGAAAATATAAATAATTTCTTACATTTATAATGTATTCTGTGACTGACTTCAAAGTTAACCTTAACTCTTTAATTAGGTGGTTTAAGATAATAAATAACTTGTCCAACGGGCTCCAACAGTTCACGTATTCTTGCTAAAATAGAGTATCTGTCTACCATGACGCTGCTGTGCCTGTTCACGATGGTTATTCCAATCACCAAAACCACCAACAAGATGATGACAGAAACCGTAAACCTGAATGCAGCTGTTAAACATCTCCAGCACACACCTGGTCTCTTGGCTCTGAAAATAATTTAATGGAGTATTCAAATAAGGGAGGGCAGTTTGCCATACAATTCAAGGAAATATAAAACAAAAATAAATTACAACTGTTTAAAGAGGAAGCCACATCAGACTTAATTAGCAGGTTTTCATGCGGGCCTTCTACATTGGTCGGAATGGAATTTGGAGATGTTGGTTTTTGTGGAGGAAGGAAAACCGAAGACAAACCATGGGAGCAAAGCGAGAACTAACAAACTCAACCCACATATGGCACCAGGGCGGAATCAAACCCGGGCCACATTGGTGAGAGGCGAGCGCTCTCACCACTGCGCCAGCCCTGCTCCCCAGTAGAAATAGATTTCTTTATTGACTAACTCCAAATCTGTCAAACTCAACCATTTCACTCCCTGCGAGAGGGTTGATTTAGAAGGTTCGATCAGTCTTGCTTAGAACTGTCGCACGCAACATGCCAAAGACATGCTTCCTAACTTAATTCTGGTTCCGTCCACGAATAATCTGCAACTCAGTCTATTGACCCACAGGGCCTTTCCTAACGGTTCCAGTCCGAAACCGCTCCCATTTCCGGTCTCGAGTAAACCGACCTGATCCAGTTATGTCTGGACCGGAAGCATTTGGGACTGATTTCGTTTGTTATGTTGTGTCGTAACCTCGTCGCATGTGACAGCTGTAGGCAAAAATCGCTCTGTCTAAATTGGCCGTTATTCTTCTTGCAACTTTGCAAATTACTGAACACTCTGTCAAAGAAAATAAAATCCCAATTTATCTCAAGATAGCAGTAGAAATAAAGACACCGGAACTTTTCTCACAGGTAGAATTCAAAACAAAAGTCAGCCGCCAACGTTCGTAACTGAAAGTAGGAAAATCTATCAGTTACACAAAAAGAGTCTCTACTTACGTTGGCTGCACTGAATCTTCTTCTGACTCGAATTCTCCGCCTTCACTTTCATGCTCACTGGATTCCTTGATTTCATCCGAATCTGGAGATGCTGATGAATTATCTTCAGGAGCGACCTGCTCTTCCTGTTCCGCTTCTCCCTCGTCTGTTTCCTCCTGTGTATCTTTTGTGTCTTTTTCTCCCTCGGAACCACTGACAACTACTTCTGGAACATCGTTTGTCTTGTCTTCTGAGGTGCTCTCAGTCAAAGAATCAGTTTTCACTGTAGATGGCTCTACAGCCCGGGGCAGCGAAACTCCTGAAGCCTCTCTTTCTTGTCTGTTAGCTTCTGTACGACGCCTAAAGCTTCGGAGAGCTTCCTTGGCACGCATTGAGGTAGTGTGAAAGGCCATGACGAAGTTAAGAAGGCTATTTTGTTTTGTACCATCGCCTCCTGCTTCAGGCTGAAACAAAAGAATGCCAATCTTGAAAAATTCTCCTCATGTTGTTGATCGTGACAAGAAGAATGTACAAGCTAGCACAGACTTTGAAAGAGATTTCAAAAATTTCGTGACTAGAACAGTAAATAAAATAAAGGAAGAACATTGAAGGAGTGTGAGAAAAATGGTACCGAAATGAACCAGAGACCTATCATTCTGTTGAACTTAAAGAGTAGAATGGTTGGCAAAATAAAATAAGACAAACTGATAGACAAGTAAAGTAAACAAAACAGTCTTTCCAAATTTCTGGAAAGATACCAAGAAGTATTCTTACTTGACGAGTATGGGAAGATGAAGGACCGTCAACCCTCTGAGAATCTAAACATTGCAAATAAATAAAAACAAATAAATCAATAAATAACCAAACAAATACATGAATAAATAAACAAATAAATAAATGCCGGAATTGGTGACTGATGCGGAAGCAATAAAAAGTGCTGCTATAGATGGGGAATAAGTTGTAGCCTTCACAAACTTCTTGAATGATACACCAAAAAGCGATACAGTAGATAATCATTTTTACAGCACGAAGAGCATGTAATTTTAATTTTCTTTTGTTGACTTATTACAATCAATAACTGCCAAGGGATTGTTTTTCCAGTTTTGTTTGTGAGATTAACAGCCAACATTTATTCCAACGTTATTATTACCAAGTCTGGTAGGTCCATTAGCTAATGTTCCAGCTGTCACGGGTTCATCAGCAACTAATCTTTCCTTCAGACGCAATTCATTTAGGTCTTCTCGTACACGCTCCAAATGTCGCGTCAAGTTCTCGGCGTGGCTTATCATGACCTCCACTCCGGATGACATGCGAGCTTCCTACATAAGCCAAGTTAAAACAAAGTCAGGTTACGTAAAGGAAACATTACTAGCAACTTATCGTGCGACAAAGTTGAAATGCAAGTTGAAAAGTGTTCTTGCTAGTTGGAAATAGAAGCAACCTGTATGTTGCGCTAAGCAGACACAAGTGCCACAAAGTTGTCATAACGTGACACACGGGTAATACAAGTTGCAAGAAAATGTTGCCAGTATTATTTTTCCTTGAGTTACTTTTCTACAATACACCAGACGTTCTTCAAATCGGGGGAAACCTCACATCAATATACGGACTGTTTCAATCATTAAGTCTATCGGGGAACAAGATTGGAGAAGATTGATACCGACAACGTCGTCTTTATAAACGTTTAGGTTAAAGGTTCTCAGATATTCTATAAATGAGTCAAGTGAGTTACGTGCCACCTTTATAGATAGTTATTTTAGTTGTTAACCTCAGTATAGCTAACCTGTTGAACACAACCATGTTGTTCTGTTTGAGTTGACACCCGTTGTGAAGACTTCTTTATTACTTCTACTTGAGACTTCAATACCGACAACATATCCTGTCATAAAAACGTTCGCCATTAATCTAATTATCCGGTCGCTACTTTATAACAAGCAGTATCGCGCTTGACGTTACGTGCGAGATTTTACCGCAGTTAATTATAACGAAGATTGTGTTTAGACCAAAAATATGTTACTCCAGACCAAGGCTTTTTTTACGAAGGAAGTTTACAATTTCTGCCTCCTTTCCACGACGTACCTGCATATCCTTAGTAAAACACATTTGTTCAAACTCCTATAAAACAATTAAAAAAAAGAAAACACGAAAGAGATAAGAACAAACGTGAGTGTCACTACCGTTATTCATATATTACAAAAAACACTGAACGATATTCAAAAACACAAAGCGAATTTAAAACGTTTTTTTAAGACTTCTTTGCATCTCACTGTTTGTTGACTACTAAGATAGCACTGTAACGATTAAAACTTGACACGCATGTTGAATGTAAGGATCTAGCTCACTGTTTGAGCTAGATCTTTACATTCATTCCTGGAATGAATGGGTAAGATGTCTTTTTACAAAGTACCTTACGGACTTGACAAGAAATAAGATACCGAAGCAGAGTCAATGTTTTAGCGATCACCGTGACAAGCTTTGGACGCTGTCACGGCGTTTTTCTCAAGTGAATGTGACGGGAATCGATTCACTTGATAAAGACGCTGTGACAACGTAGAAAGCTTGTGATCGCCAAAAAATATGACTCTGCCTCGGCATCTTGTTTCTTATTATGTCAACTAGAGTCTGGAAGCAATATTTTTACTCGATACCTTAAGGACATTTGACATGCTTTCCAGCTCTTTGTTCATGTTGGATTCCGCCTTATCTCTGGCTCGAGCCTGTACGCAAAACGTAACAAAAAAAAAAACAAAAACAAGGATGAAGTAAGTAATTGCAATGCCTAAATAGATAGTGACATTGTAGCTATCAGTAAAGGCCACGAAATCAATTCTCCTACAATCAGTTTACCTGAATTTCCAGTCGTCGGTTGAGTGTATCTTGATCTGTTTGGAAAGCTAACACCAGAGTCTTGAACTGTTTCTGTTCAGAAAACAAAATAAACCAAAATGACACTTACACATACACTAATTGTCAAACAGGTACCAGTGAAGGTGAAATATTTATCTCCTGCTTATGTTTTTGACCAAGTAGAGCCAGACTTGTCATCAGCCACACCAACCCAATTCAAAAGTTATATATCTATCTATCGGAAAAACTCCCCATAAAAACAACAAAATACCCGAAGGCTTTCAAAGAAATACATGGATGTATGGAAAAAAATACGAATTTTCGTTTTACGTCTCTCTTTACGTTTCGGTTGAAATTTCATAGTAGGTCCAAAACAATACCAGCGAGAAGATTGCAGTGAAAGAAAAGAACCCGCCCACTGAATTTATAGGTACATGCCAATTGGCATTTCTTCCTATTTTGTAATGGTGCAAAGCCGTCTTATGACGTTAGTTATCAAAGACACCAATAAGCTGAAAGACTCACTGCTCTTTACCTCGATTTCTTTTTCATTTGGAGCTGGCCTGAAGACAAATAATACGTGAACTTGGTCAAACAAAAAATATTGGTAAAGTACACAACCAATAATACGACAATCATTACGTTTTACAAATGCACCTTTCGCTAAAATTGAAAACTATTAAACCAAGAGATTATGGTCATAGTCTCTGGAACTAACAAGTGCCACGAAAAGTTTAACCCTACATCGAATCTCCTTATGGGCAAAGACGCAGAAATAGAAAACCCCGTTTTCACTCTTACTTAGAAGAAACAAAAACAAAACAAAACATATAAATAAGATTTGTCATTGAATTTATAAGTCTAAATGCAATAGGTGAGACTGACAAAATAGGTATATACATAACTTATTGACTCCCAAGATAAGCACACCTTACCTGACACGTAAGGACACTCCATCCACAAAATTCTTGCTTCCAACTGAACTTTCTAATGCCATGCTTGTTTCACTCGCGTAAGAATCAAACTCTTCCGGTATTTTAAATGCCACAGAGAGCTTCTTTCTCCATAACTTTGTGGCAGACCTCTCTTTGTCGACAGCTAGACTCGTTTTACCAGAGCCTGAATCCTCTGATGAAGGTTTATCAGTCTTACTTTCCTTTTCTATCGTCCTGATTTCTGGAACTTGAGACTCCGTTACGCCTGATTTTCGTCGTCGGTTTTTCCCGTCAGTTTGAGTATCTTCGTCAGTAATCGTCGCTTTATCGGCAACACTAATCTGTCTCTCGATCAACTCGATTTCCCTTAGAAGGTCCGTTTGTGAGCCTGTCGTTACGAAATCCTTTAATTCTGTTTGACTACTCGACGTTGTCAATTCTCGACCAGTATTTTCAACAAGCTGCAAAAATTTACCACTAGGTGATTCAGAAGTACCATCTACTTCATGTCTACCACTTTTTGGACTTAAAGAGTCACTGGAGAGAGAAGAAGATCGCCGCTTATACAAGTCATTGCTCAACCAACTTTCAGTGGCTTGTTCTTTCTGATGGACCATAGTAACCTCTTGATAAGTAGGGTAAATTTTCTCTTCAAATTCATTCACAGGCTTTCCATCTGGAGAGTCTCTTCCGACGCCCTGAAAGTGCAGGTGAAAAGCAATTAAACCACAATTACTGAGGAACACATAAAGTGACTAGGAGTATAACCGCTACTCCAATTGGATCGGACACCAGTCCATCAGAGCTTTCATCCCCTACCCTATCCCACAGCATTAATATGTCGACTATGCCCACTTACCATACATTCCCAGGTGAAAAGAGGCAAGGCGTAAATAAAGTACCTTGCCCGATAGCATCATAATGACCCCGGCCAGGCCGGCTCGAATGCTTCGTAAGAGAATCGCGAATGTTGATCACAAACAAAAGAAGACAAGAAGGCTTACAACGAATTTGCAGTGGAAAGGAAAAAGGGGCAGAGAAAAGCAAAAGGCGTAGCTGTTTAAATAATTTAAAAGCCCTTAATAATGTTCAATTATAGAGGAATAGCAGGGGCTTAAAATCAGCGATTGACGACTACCAAGCCATGCAGTGAAGAGTATTAAGGACATCAGGGTATGCTATCTTCGCCAAGAGCCAAGTTTTGTAACAGGACTGGCCAACAAAGTACCAAACACACTTTGGTCTTGTATCTAATTTAAACCTTGTTCATTGAAAGTAACTGAAATTAGAAAAAAGAAGCCAACAAACCTGCATCCTTCTGCTTGTATCAGACTGTGAAACATAATCATACAACTTTGTCCTCACCATGTGACCAGTGATACAAGGCGACGAACAACGGGGTGACTGAAAAAAATCCAAACATTGAGTGAACAGATGACGAAAACGACGCAAGTAGTTACAAAACCTACCGTACAAAATGAGAAAAAAAAAAAAAAAAAAAAAAAAAAAAAAAAGAAAAAAAAAAAAAAAAAAAAAAAAAAAAAAAAAAAAACAAAAAAAAAAAAAAAAAAAAAAAAAAAAAAAAAAAAAAGGAAAAGGAAAGGAAAGAAAGAAAGAAAACAAGCTACAGCATATTACAAGTGTAAACCAGCGCAAAACGGTAAGGGATAGACCACAGCACACTTTTTTTTTTTTTTATCGGAACAAATTGCTTTTCCGGCCGAGGGTGAATATTCTTATTTTTCTGCCGATTTAAGGCTGAAAATATTCTTGTGAATATTCTTAGATTATAGCGTATGAAATTCTGTTTTGGAATGTATTTGGTGTCTGGATGGTGTTAAAGTAATTTTGAAGCCAGCCTGCAGGCATCAAAGCCTGATATGACACACATAACTTCTTGCAAAAATATTATTGGCATCAACCGTGCGGCTAGTTCTGTTTTTGTCGCTTTTTGGCTAGTTTTGCCGTTTACAGAAAGGGAGAATTTTATACGGTTTAGTTAAAAACATGTAATTGCATTGTATTTACAAATTTTCAACACACAAAATCACATTCTTTTCAAAATCTTAGCCTCGAGTTTATTCTTAAAATTTCGAAAACTTCAGCCTCGATATTCTTATAAACTATATTAATATTCTTATAAAAAAAAAAGTGTACACATTTTTACTGCTGTTTCTAAACGGCATAGCAAGTAACGTTCTATACTGAAATCACCGCAATAATTATACAGTATGCATTTGAACTGAGTATGCTGAAAAGAGTACCTCTCTACTTCTGTTGAGAACCTCTGTATCATTGTTAGGTATTGCCTCAAATATTTCCTTCAGCTCATCTGAGTGCCTTGAAACTGACAGCTGAATAGACTCCTGTTTGGCAATGACAGAAGTTAGATCACAAGTTGACTTACACGGTAACATATGTAAGTTGATACATGTACAAGTGGATATATACTAAAAGATCATATGTGTGAACTGTGGAGAAAGATATGAAGACATGATTGATCATCGCAGATATATGCACAACTTACATTGTAAGCAGCTGTGAAATTAAAGCCTCGGAAAAAAATTCATCACAGCTTAAGTTGTTTATATCCCTGCGATGAGGAATGATGTGTTCATATGTAAGTTGATATATATTTTCAATACAGCCCCCGACATTTCGTAGGAGTTTTCGTTTCCTCCAGAATTCGAGAGCTGTAATAGCACGTAAGGCTGGTTTCCATATGATCGCAGACGATCGCGGACGATCGTGGATCGCCAATCGCAAACGATCGCAGAGCCGACTGTTGCTTACATTTCGGACAGTGTCAAAATTACACGCGCGTTGTGCTGGCAGGAAAATTGCAGCAAACAATATGGCGGACGTCAAGGAGGAAATTTTGCAGCAAACAAATTGATTTCTTTCTTTAGTCAACCTATTTTGAAATTCCCTTGGCACTGCATCTCGCCCCGATCCAGAAGGTAGCGTTTTCAATCGCTTCAGATAACGACCACACGCAGTTCTTATGTTGCGGAATTTGACCTCCGCCTCAGCCGCCGATAAATTAAGTTTCTCCCCGATTTTTTCCCATTTTTTTGTTTTTGTCTTTGAAATCTTTACTGTTACGGTGGTAAACGCACTCATATCGCGCAACTTCCTCCATAAATTTCTCGTTAATAATATTACACTGTTCAATGCCAGCCATGTTTACAACAAATAAGCGGTTGCTTTGTTGCTAAGAAGCGTTGAATCATGGGTCGGAATTCAAAATATTATGGGATACGTTTCGATCACAGATCGCAGAACTTTGGTTTCCATATGATCGCACGATCGCAATTGATCGCAGAAGATCGCAGAAGATAGAACATGGTTCTATCTTCTGCGATCGTCTGCGATCACGATCGCAGGATCGCAGACGATCGCAGAAGTGTGTTCCCACATGATCGCAGACGATCGCAGAACTTTTTGCGATCTGCGATCAGCGATCCGCGATCGTCTGCGATCATATGGAAACCAGCGTGTAGTTACTGAAGGGCTTCACTACACGGTGATTTTAATGACTTGCTCTCAAAAATACCGTTGTAAAGGGGGAAACGCGACACTCACCTCTAATGTCGAAGTTCTTCTCTTTTCCATATTAAGCTGCGACGTCGTTTTTACCAATTCACTTTCCAGTTCTTTTATTCTCACTTTACGAAGCAAAGCACAACAAAAGTAGATGTTTAACACTCTTGTAGCTAAGTGTCGAGTATGAAATGAATACATCGTATGATTACCTAACAAAATTGTCTGCTGACTTTCCAACTCATCTTGGCTTCTGTAAATAGAACCAATCAACAAAAAATTGCGATTATTCTATTACACTAAATTTGTTTTATACAAATGATAATTTGAGAGTCTGAAAATGCTCAATAAAGTTCTTTTAACAAAGTAAAAGGCACAAATCTCTTATCTTTTGTGACTAGGATATGCACACCTTAAACTCTACACACCAACCCAAGCATGAAAACAGTTTGTTATCTACACTACATGAAACCTAGCACGCCCTTACTTTCTAAGTTTCACAAGTTCATCTTCCAGTGTTGAACTTAAAAGTTTCTGAAAAAAAGAAAAACGTCATGAGAGTGAAGAAAATCAACAAGTAAGACTCAACTGTGATTATGTAAACATGTATTAATTTTCTTCACATGGCAGCTGTTCACGTGTATTAACAACGAATTACGACTGGCGGATGCATTCAATACCCAAAGTAACAACTTGCCTCATTGTCAACAGGTGTAAATAATGATACCTTTACCTCATTTTCCAGAGATCTTGTAAGACTTTCTTTCTCGTCCCTGATTTTAAATGAGGAAAAGGTTTCAGTTGCAGTTTAAACCCTTTGACCAGTAACTGGCCGCACTAATTAACTCGACTGATCTATGGTTTGGCCCACAAAAATGTGGCCGTTATTTAAAACCAGATGGCTCAAAGGCAGAGTGGTTTCCATTATCAAAACAATCGTTTTCCCTTTTACCTAAAGAAAGGTCAAATTTTTAAGTCTTGCAAGCTTATAGAGTAGCCCAGACAATATTACAGAAGGGGTTCCATTCACATCTAGGTTAAGTGACAGCCTGAAGTAATTCAAAGGGAAACACTTAAAATACCTTGCTACAAAATTATATCAGTTACAAACAGTTCTTTTCAAACCTACCTAGTTTTAAACAAATCCGAAGTGACTGCTGATAGCTGTGGAATAAAATTCAATATTTTGTAAGGTGCAAGAATTTACTGGATAAATTAACGACATCCATTACACTGCACATTTACCTGCTGTTCAAGAAATCCCAATTTTTCACTCTGCTGTGTGACAGTTTTCATGTCTTGTTCATGTTTCCCCTCAAGCTCCAGCATTCTAAAAGAAATGTTTTACATAAATCTTTGGGAGGAACATTTAACACTTTATGCCTGGCCCCGAGGGGAACAGTGAATTTGTTTCCCGAGAATCTCAATGTTTCCCGAGACGAAATTTGTTATATAGCAAAACAGATGGGTCAAACCGGTGGAAAACAAATAATCACTTTATTGACAAATGACGTGCAACAGCGGTCAACATTTTGCGGGTAACAGTGAGCTGTTTCCCGTTTGACGTCATAGTGTTCGCTATGTTGCTCGCTCATGGCATTTGGCGGGAAACAGTTTCATTGTTAGATGTCATGTGATCATGAACTAGCCGATAAATGGGCGCGAATTAGCGGGAAAAACGCCAGCTATATAACAATAAGCACTTGTGACTGGCCCCGCGGGAGACAGTGAGCTTTGTTCAGTTCCCCTCGACCTCAATGTTCCCCTCGGAGACCTCCCAACTCAAAGTAGAAAAAAACTGCGAAGAAATCGTTTGCTTTACGCCGACTGGCTCACAAATTTGCCGCGGTTTCAAGGAGCACGACCTGATCACGTGCGAGTCGAAAGTTCATGTTGTTGTTTCTCTAGGGAGTTAGTGAGTTTTGTTCGCCCTAGAGAGTTGGTGAGTTTTGACCCACGACACGTGACACGTTTTATTCCAATCGGAAAACGTATTTGAGTTGGGGGTATAACAAAGCGATTTAGTTACATTTATTTCCTATTATTTCCTCCTGATGGGTTTATCCCTTTGCAGATTACAAATTGTAATTATCGATGTGAAACATTTTATACATGTTTGCAAAATTTTCTTGTGACTGATTTACTGGAGCCAGAGAGCAGATCCAGTCACTCTTACCTTGCACTCATTTCGTCATTACAAAGAGACATTGTTCCTAACTTTTGATAAGCTTTACTTCTCTCCTCAAAAAACTGCTTGTTCTCTTCTGTCGGGTCAAAACAAAAAAAAAAAGGTTGGGTGACAGACCAAAAATTAATTGCTGTTCCTTAGTTGATGCGACGTCAAACGAACGAAAAGAATGAGATGTGCAAATTCAAACAAAGGCACTGTTTACATTAACTAACCTTTAAGCTTTTTCACAGTAGCTAAAAGTTTCATGGTCCTACACAGGTAGAAACAAAGTACATTCTCATTGAAATTTATTTTCAAAATGAAGATAATAAAATGCATAGAACTCAATAACTGAAAAATG
>Ga0126339_10002399_pt1 | contig 13390 bp, 8 predicted proteins | sample OrbTmetagenome_2_FD_92532 | JGI IMG/M metagenome (GOLD analysis project Ga0126339, IMG submission 92532) | Coral microbial communities from Petempiche,Puerto Morelos, Mexico - Orbicella T R C metagenome | ecosystem: Host-associated > Invertebrates > Cnidaria > Coral | place: Petempiche,Puerto... | reverse complement strand
CAACGAAATAAATGCGTCCTTTTAATCTTCAGTTACTGACGGTTGAAATATGACCAATTCTCCTTCAGTACCACCCTTATATTCAATAGTACCAGAAACTTCTGGAAGCAAAATCGAATGAAATAGAAATTTTAGGCAAGAACATTGGTTATACCTCGCAAAGTAGTTGTTCTGTTCTTCGGACATTTTGGAAATTTTCGGAAATTCCAGCTGGTATTTTTGGTCAAACGGAAAGCGCCCTGGTCAGTCAAATGCTATATATAATTACTGAAGGCAATTACATTCTCTTAATTGTTGAATACGCAAAATTAAGATTTTAGATTCTAGGGCTCGGTTATCACAGGGAGTCTTGTCTTTATATGTAGCGCACAGGAAAGAGAGCCTAATGAAAATTTCTGATTGTAATACTGACAAGTACTCGGAAGGAAAAAGAGGGCCTTAGTTGAGGAGGGGACATAACTTCTCCCCCCGTCTGATATTGAATCTACGTCCAATGTTAGAAGACAGGAGCTTTTCATTTCGGGGTACTACGTACCACATCGGCTGAAAAGCAAGGAACGAAAAAGAACAGTAGTGGCGTAAAACTTTGACCACGAGGATAACACATGCTCCACGAGGGGTGGCCAAGTAGGTAATGCGGAAACAAGTACTTACAGTGTTGTACATTGAACGAGGAAGTTAGCTCCAATTGCAAAGTCATGTCAGATCATATAATTGAAGAAAACAATATACATGCATTTTGTGGCTCTTGACAACAGCTAATAGCGAGCTAAATTCGGTAATAGGGCTTCCCCCGGAGAATATTTCTCTCGATTTTTTTAGTTAAATCATGCATGGTTTTATCATACTTTCCAAATTCATAACTTGGCTTACAGTTAGGCTAAATGGGTGAAATAATTATATTACTTGAGATCTTCCTGGTAAAATAGGATAAACAGCTCAAAACTAGCATAAATCCCGCTTCACGTGCAAGGAGTACCCCCTCTCTCACCTCGCCTACACTTTCCTACCCCTCTCCCACCCAATAAAGGAGGCTATTTTGAGCGCCAATCGGACTCGTTCACGGGTCGGTGCACTCGCATCCGACCGCGCCGTGCCGAAATAAACCCCCGTTCGGGGGTCATTCATTTTGAAAGCTGCTCTTCGCGCGAAGAGAATTCAGCATAAGCACTTGTAAACAACTCTGTCCTTTACAAAGCCGAGAGATCAAGACCACCTGGACACAGAGGAATCTCAAATCGGTAAGCTTATGTTTAATTGATCTTTGACTCATTCAACAGGCTTATTTCAATGTGTACATTGCCCATTTAGAGGAGCTTAGCTGGCGCTATGAAGCATTCTTTTCCATAGTTGTTACGCAGTCAAATGAACCTCTGCTATGTTAATAATGCACGCTGAAATTAAATTATTTTCCTCGCTCTAGCCTTCGCTGTTTATCAGAGCTCTGTACAAGCCTGTGGCGCCAGAGAAGGTGAGTATATTGGCAGAAAATAAACGCTGATTAATATATAATATTTTTCAAAACGTTCAATATTGCAGAAGCATATCGTTACTCTAGCAATTACTGCTGTAGTCAATTACGGGCGGTAGTTTGCAATTTGAGTTAATGGTTCGTGGCGATGGTGAGATAATGATTTCCCTTTGTACGGCGCTAGTTTCGTTTGATTATGAAAAATATTCTCGAGGATCTTTTGTCATGTAAAGCCAGACAAATCTGTGCGCTAGTGCGCAACATTTAAGTACATGATCGAAGGCCAAGTTTGAATTAATTCGAGTATCAAGGGTTTTCGTGCGGCATAGTATCACGCAAATCTCGACATCAACAGACGGTCTCAAGCTTGATCGGTTTTTGGATTTTTGAGGTTAGACAAAAGGAAGTAGAGGCTTAAATTCGTAGCAGTTGTTGTTTTCACAGCCAAAGTGTTCGGATTACATTTCCTGTGAAATTGAAGCTGTAAGCATAGCACCCGCTTGATATGACGAACTTGACATATTATATATATTGGAATGGCGCTTATGTCGTTATCAGCTGATCTATTTTTCTTTGCGTTTACTGTTCAGTAAAGAAATCTTTGCGATTTGCATCACATTCATTCACAAGATCACGGAGAAGTGACTACTTAGAAGAGCCGGTACGTACTTTGTTGTTTGTCCTTTTGTCCTTGTTCTAGGTAGCTATTGTCCAATGATAAAGAACATTTGTAACTGTTTATGCTTTTCATAATGCGTACTTTATGAATTATGTCCTCTCAGCTTGGCGATTTCGTTTTTATCACGTTATGTTTAGTTTATGATTTGGTCTCCCATCGGAGTATTGCTTGATAATTAGCAGCTCTATATGCGGTCCACAGTGACACCATGTTATGATTTAAACAAAATCCCATACGCGCATGGGGCGCGCAAACTATCAGGCGCAATTGACTGAAAATAATACAAATGACACTTGCTCTTACAGCCAAAGATGAACGACATTTGAAAAGATCTCCAGAATTTCAAAAGAGTAATTGCTTTCTTTAACAGTTTAGCTCTAGGTTCTTTGTGCGCGCAATCTTTTGTACCAGCACACAAGGTATTTGGATGGTGAATATATTCAGATTCTGTAGGAGTACAGCAACAGTGTTTTATGAATTGTTCCTCAGTTTTATTGTCGAACATGAATTTCGTCTTGAGAAGAATTTCGCACAATTTGTTTCTTCGCATCGCGTAATTACAGTACAGAGCCAAGAGCGACATCATTTGGATCTGTTGGATCGAGATAACCTCGCGTGAATCATAAGATGAAAATATGCACATACGTGCTAATATGCCTTGTAGAGATTGTACTTTCTGTTTATGTTGTCAATCAAGGCATCAACGTTATTTCGTGCAGCCTGCGTGTTTGAGAAACTGTGGCTCTCTGCTGCAATAAATTCACAAATTTCCTCATTCAGTTGTCTTTTGGAGCTTAGTTAGGGTCTTGTGTTGTACTGTACACCTTTGAGATGAAATATTGCGTTACATCCTCTTACAATTTTATGCACCCCTGCGTGGACCGAGTTAGTGTCAAAGAATGTTTACTGTAGTAAGGAGTGGATATAGAACGTGAGCAGACACAATACATAGCACAGTCTATAGATAAAGAAAGAACAGTATAGCACATCAGACATCATGACATAATCAGTACAATGTAACTATATATCTTCTGCCAGCTTTCAGCTGTTTCTATGCGTGTCTGCATTGATTCAAAGCTCTCAAATTTCTTTCCAAATGGTGTCAAATATGATCTGCGATCGACTCAGAAGACTTCAGAACATTTAGAGCTCAGGATGGTGGCGTAAATAACGCAAATTGTGGCTAACTGTGAGTTTAAACCATAGACATACTAATTAACATAAGCAGTTGTTGCTCATTGATGTTAATCCTGTGAAATTCAAAGGCGATAAATGCTGCTATTTGGCCGCTTTTGTAGCGTGCAGTCTCGCACTGCTAATTGCTTACAGCTGTTCACTAGTCAACGGGTTTCTATTTAGCTTTTGATTCAAAGAACCCGACAAATTGTTCTTCTTGCCTAGTGGCCTTACGCATTTCTTATATTTCATGTACAGATGCGAAGCACCATGTGGATTTAATGGGATTTTCTGGCAGTGGGGCGAATGGCATTCCGAAATGTCATTAAGCAATCTTAATTATAGGGGTACTGGGTCAATCAAAAGGGTTGTCTCGACAAAAGGTTTTTCCACAATGCTCTCAGACTTGCCAAATAAAAAAGTACCCACAGGAAACCCATATCGGATTTTCTTTACATATTAGAGTCTAAATCTGGTATTTAGACATCTAAAATAACAATTATCTCGTTATGTAATTTCACATCTACTGATTTGTTTCCTGTGCTGTAGGTGTTTTTTCATATAATTATCACAACAAATGGTCCCTTTATGAACTCCATTTAATCATATCTTTCATCAGTTGCTTGAAATGCAAGAATTTGCCTTCTATATCGCTGTTTCTTTGGTATATGAATAACATCTTTATGTTACAGTAGCTATAATTGCGTACCTACATTAATGCAGTGGCTTTCTAATGCCGTGTGCATTAAAAAAATAATAAAAATGGTTTTAATAGTCTTTAGAGTACTCATGCTTTAGATTCTTGCAGTTTATTAATAGCTAATGCATTGTAAATCTTCTTCGAACCATGTATGGTCTTTGATCACTTTAGCAAGGTAGTAATTAGCATAAAGTTTGTCAATTTCAAGTGTCATATGCAGGTCATTGAATGAAAGTTATGCTTATGCTGTGTTTGACATGCATAATGAATGTTTTTCTAAGTTGTTTTTTTTCTGCATATTGCCTGAGCACAATGAAAAGAATGTTACTATTTACATGTATAAAGTACAGTTACCTGCATACAATATTATAATACAGGCAATTAATTTTGATCACTCTTACTTCATGAATAATAACAAGGTGAAGACTTTCTACTCACTATTTTGCACACTCGTCTATGCATAAAACAGAGGACATATATACAGTAGCTCGCCTTTTATAATGTACTTTGAAAACACAGGAATGTAAATAGTTGGTAGATGTACATTGTTGTCCCATCGAATAGTATAAATATGTTATACAGGAGACAAAGTAGTACTCACTTCAAGAATGACTATATATCCCATCTTAAATTATTTTTAACTATCATTATGTGATGATGCAAATGGACAACAGAAAAAGCACTTGGAGCCCAATATTAGAGCTAATTCTTGGAATCATTGAATTGAATACTTAATAAAATAATATTACCTTAACCCTTGTGTAATTATAAGCAGATGTATATAGCAAAGCTAATCCAAAAATTGTGCTTCTGTTTCAGTACTTTTTATCAATATAATTGAGCAAACTATTTAATTTATACATCAATTTACAAGTGTGACCTAATAATTATTGTTTTCAGTTGTTTTTAGTAAGGCAATGTCAAGTGTATCATCCTCTTACATTTTAATTCTTCTTTTGCCAATTATAGGGCATTCATGGTATTGAAGGAGAGAGACCTTTAACTTCTCTTCCGTTGCTATAATTAATGGCAATGTCAAAGCCATTCTATCTCAAGGGTGGACCAAACAGATCAAGGCCTTCGTCACTAAGTTCTGATCCTGAGGAAAGTGCCTTCTCTCTACATGGTATCCAAGCTTATGAACTTGAACTGGAGAGTGTATCTGACAGCGATGGCAGTAGCTGCAAGAACATGGCAGACATTAATGGCAGTCCATGCTCTTCAACACCTAGAAGTCTTTCCCCACTCAGCTCCCTGAGTAGTGGAGATGGTCACCACACCACCAGCCATGCATTTGATTTTCCCAGTGAACCCTTCAGTGTTCCTCGATACATCAATGTGCACTCCCCTGTTTTGAGACCAAGTACCTCCCTCTTGGAAGTGTCAATTGCCAGCTTACCACCAGAGTCTGAATTGAAGCAGTCACTTTTGAAAATCCGTGAACAGATGGCTTTGAGTCTTGCACGACTGAAAGAGTTAGAGGAACAGGTGCGGAATGTGCCAACTTTGCAAGTTCGCATATCTGTACTCCAAGAAGAGAAAAGGCAACTTATTAAGCAGCTGCAATCCAAAGGTTCTCGAAAGAGAAGTCGATCCCTGGGGCCTTCATCCGGTGACTACTCAGTATACAATGGGCATTCCAAGGGATCAAAGAGTGACACTGAAAATGATGGTGAAGATGACTATACTCTCATCAAGAAAAGACTCAGAGTCAAGTTGAATTCTGTTGCCGTTGGAGATTACTCAGTAAACGATCCTTGCACTTGTTGTACCACAACGATTCGAACAACCAAAAAGACCCCTGTGAAGTCTGTATGTGTAGGAACAGAATCTGTAACTGCACTAAATAGTGTGTCACCAACAACACAGCCAATGAGACAAAAAGTCCAAACTAGATCTATTGGTGTTGGAATGATGAGGTCCTTCACAAGAGATGTAGGTGTTGGGGAAGGAAAACCACTCATCTACACAGAAAACCGTGGAACTCAAGCTTCAGCAGAAATGGTGAATTCTGGCTGTGATGCTCCTTCTGTTGCTGTTACTAAAGATGCGGCTGTTATGGCACAGCCTGACTTACGCTCAAAAGGAGTCACTGCAGATCTTCAAAGCGCAGGCCACAGTAGCCTTTATGAGGAAGCAAAAGTACAGTCATCACAAGCAAAAGTTAGCATTGGAGTTCAGACAGGTGGAGGTTCAGGGGTCTCATTGGTTTCAATTGGGGTGGGTATTTGCACCATTGATGATGAACCAGCATGCAGAAGATGTTCAAACAGAAAGTCTCGAGCCATAGTAAAAACTGTGGATGAGATCATGGCCAATCGTATTGACATCCCACTCTGCAAATCTGTTGGCGTTGGTGACATGAGTCTTGAAGATAACTATCTTTGCGATCGTTGCAGCAATCTTGAAACAAGAACAGTTGGTGTTGGGGAAAAGATTGAGCTGAGAAATGTTGCTCTCGGAGATTTCAGTGTTTCTGAGGACTACCTCTGTGATCGATGTAGTAACATAAAGACAAGAACTGTGGGCTGTGGTGTTGATCAAAGTTTTACTAAGGACACTGGTTCTGGAGAGGACAAAATCAATGACAAGATGTTGTGTGACCACTGTTCAAATTTACAGACAGCATCTATTGGAACAGGTGATTTTAAAGTGGAGGAGGACATTTTTGTCTGTAAACTTTGTAGCTCCAACACAGAAAATAAAATAGAGACTCCTATGACTGCAGAAGAGACAGTAGAATTGGAATCATCTGTTCCTAGCAGCCATCTTGCAGCTGAGGACAACAGTGCAGAGAGAAAGATGCCTGTAAGGAATAGAACCTTTAAAAAAGAGGCATGTACTACACGCACAATTGGTGTCGGTAGTTGTGGTATCATGGATTCTTTCTGTACTAAATGTGACAATTTGCACACCAGATCTATTGGTGTTGGCAATGGTAATGTTTCAGTTGATGTGATTTGTGACAGATGCTCCCATAAGAAAACAAAGTCTGTTGGAACAAGCAGTGACATCATAGAAACAAGGACACTTGGTGTCAGTGAGTCTTGCATAACAGATAACTACTGCGACAGATGCATGAATATCAGAACTCAGACTGTTGCCATTGGAGACTGCTGTGTGACAGACAGCTATTGTGAACGTTGTTTTAATGTCCAGATGCATTCCATTGGTGTTGGAGACTTTGATGTTAACATCGACGATAACCCACCAGTTATACAAGCTAACCTTGTTTCTGTTGATAACAATACTAAATTTGACTCAAACATGAACTTGAAAACACATGGGACCATTACCAGTCAAAACGTAGTTAGACACACACAGTCTAAGCAACACAGTATTTATTCTAATGATGGCATTAAAAAGGCACATATGCACAGCAAGGAGAGTGAACTTAATGAATCTGATGGAAGCATCGACAATGATAACCCCAGCAGTGACAGTGCAAGTCAAACCAGTGAAGTCATGGATACTGCTCAGTCTCCAGAATGCATTAGGTATGGATCCTTCATAAAGCTATAATATACAACATTCTAAATTTGGAAAGTACTTTGTCACAGGATCCTTAGATTTGTACATGTATGTACAAGTTTTCACTTAGAGTGCATTATGTGCATATATTCTGTATAATTGGTGCATGTATATCCCCATATAAGACAGATTATTGCCACTATGAATGTTTCTTTTTTTACAAAGTAACATTACAAAAAATGAAGTTTTCTGTAATGCAAAATTATTTTATTAACGATTATTCATGAAATTTTTTGTTAAATACCAAAATAAGATAATTTCCTACGTAAATGATATCAAAAATTTTGAATCACAAATATTTTTTCCTTTGTTTTTACAATGTTCAAGTTGCTCTATGATACTGTAGTTGTGAAACAGTGTGCAGCTCAATTTACCTGAATGAGGTCCATTCACCTGTGTTTTTGCAGTGAAATAAAAATGGCTTAAAATGTTGTCCGAACTTAAAGGATGAGAGCTTATGTGTGCTAGCTAAGCATTAGTCCTATCATTATTATTATTATCATAATTGAATATTATTTGGTCATTTGTGAGTAACATCTAGGTTAATAATATTTTCCGGAGGTGACGGTTTTGTAAAAAGAAATAGTTCCAGCCATTGAACTATTGAAATAAAATGAGTAACTATATGTTTTGATTTACTGTGATCACATTGTTGTCACAACTGAGGAAGCATGCTTTTACATTCACTTTCAACTGACACTTTTCAAAACTGTTTCCAGTAATCATGCCTTCACATTTTTCATTTCTTTTATCAGTTATCTTCTTTCACATCAGTCTTAAGTTAAAGCACTTGAGGAGCAATATTGATATCCTCAAATATTCAAAATACTGAGCATGTTTATATCCCGTGGGAGACTGAGAGCACATTAATAGTGATCAAATAGATTGTTATCATGCATTTCACAATGACACCACACTGAGTTCCACTCATCTTTTCGTTTTTAAGTACCCATCAATTGATATAAGTTGCTAATGCTTCCTAATACCTGATATTGGAACTTAAAATATATTTCTTAAGAGGTATCTTTTTAATCTACTAATTGATGCATGGAAAGGGGAGTGACATTTCCCTTAAATGGTAATCTGTTAACCCCCTCCCATATTTCTAAGTCCAATACTTTCTTTTATATCAGCTTCTCTGCCCTTTGCAATACAACTCCTTCTGTTTGCTAACCTCTCCCTACCCTCCCCTCTCCCCATGTATTTGTGACCTTCAAAACTTCTAATCTTTTATTAATCCTATAATTAGCTGCCCAACCTGTCAAGCCCTATATAGTTATCTTAAGCATCTAGTACCCAATTAAATAACTTCAACTAATTAGTAATAATGTACTTTGTGTATTTTTCTTTTTCTGTTGTACATACATGTACCAAAAGATGTGTTAATTGTTGTTGTTATTATTGAAGACTGATGTATAGATTATGTATTTTTGCAGAATTACTGATGAAGTTGTTGTGGCATGCAAACTCTTGAATGGCCATCTTTACAAAGGAAAAGAAATTGGAAGGGAACAAATGGTATCGTATCTAGCTTTGTTTAATCCTCTTTTCATTGTCCACTAAATAGGACCACAATCACGGAGGTAATTAAGGACTGGGTTTACAGTCAGAACGTGCAGTCAGAATTTACTCTATATATACATAAACTTTGATTTGTGTACTCAAATCTACTTGTAAGTCTACTCAAGTCTACATCAATCATGTGGTGTACAAGTTGACCAAAATAGCATTGGTAGTGCAGTGATTTTACTAAACCTGTGAATAATTCTGTTGTAATATAAATGTTCTCCATTGTTATCTTGATCTTTTGTTTTCTTTGTTCAAGTTTGTCTCTAATGGCCAACTGACTGTATAAAGAAATAGGAGAAATGCTTGTTTGGAAAGAAAACACTTTGTGGTCCTTTGTGACTCATTCAGTAAATTAAAGCTTCAAGCTTGTGCAATAACGTGAAACTGCCATACATTTTTCGTAAAAAATAACGTCTAAGCAGCTTAGGGACTCTACAATAACACAACAATCTGCAAGAAATTAAGCTTAGTTATATCTTCAATTTTGCTGTGGTATCAACTATAATCTGTCTTGGGAAAGGTCAAGAAATGTTTCATCTTCTATTTTGAAAGCTGACAGAAGCTTACCTTTTGGAATTAGCGGCCTTCAAGCATGGATGCAGTTGAGTTCTCGATCGTTCCTTCTTTCTTGTTTTGCCTCTTAGGGCAACAAATAACTGTGCAAAAAGTAACGCAAGGATCGCTCAATATACTTACTTTCGTGTTTGCAGGCATGTAATAACGCATGCTCGGTAGCCGCGTGCAAAGCTGCATGCGAGAAAACAGGCGGGAAAACTTACGAGATTCCACTCTCTCTGCTACTTTCCAATTACATTTAAAAATTGTAATAATTTATTAACCCTTTTTTGGCCTAGATACAAATATTTATCTATTTTTGGAGATATTTCAGAAACTTCCTGAATATTTTGAAAAATTCTAGATATTTATTAAAAAAAAAAGTGTAAGTTTAGGGATATTTAGAATTTTTGTTGAGGAACCACCTAGCCTTTTTTTTCCCACTAGTTTCTTGGGGTTACATTTTTTTGCTCGATTCAGAAGTAATCTGATTAAGCTGTCGGCAACTGAATGATGTGTCCTACGTTTGTTATAGCGTGAACAACAGGTTTTAAGTTCTAGTGTGTAACAAATATCAGGAAACTGAATGATAAAGCCACAGTAATCGAAATTTCCTTTCCTGTCGAGTCAAACTTGTAATATTCGTTGCAATATATAACAAAACGAACTCGAGATAAGTGAAAAATGTGGGATATTAAGTGGTTTTGGTGGGTTATCACGATTTTTTTTCGGATTTAAATTCCGGAAGGAGGTTCGTGGGTTTTGAAAGTCGTACTCGATGTCATTCATGGTCCAATCCGAAGGCCCCTGTTTATTTCGTGTTGAGGCGGAAACGAGCTCAAAGCGCGTTGAGCTGAAACGACGCGAGGAAGGAACTAATAAGAAAGCTAGAATTGAAGTCAAAGTGCCGTTCAGGACATTGAGCAATACAGCACGTTTGCTCACTGAATGTTTATTTAGGCAAATATGTTTATTTTCAAAAATTAATGAAATTAATAAACGACGTTTTGTCATGGTAGGATATCATTGCATATTTTTTGTGTTGAAAATATTCCCTCGAGCTTCAAATATGTTTATGTAGGCAATATGTTTGGCTTGATGCAGTCCAGGTAACCGGTGATCGGGCGGTTTTTTTTCTTAGTATTTTTTCATTCTTCCCCAGAATGAGATGTAGAGAAGGAGGGTATGATCCCAGGACAGTCCAGGCCGTGATCTTTTCATTTTTCTCTTAATTCTTCGATAAGAAGTAACAATTTTCTTTTTTTGTGTTTTAGATTTCGTGCATGAGTACAGTGGAAAATAACTGGTTTCGCTGCGTTAGCGCAAGAGAGTGTGACCCCGAGATAGTCAAAGGCCTCCTGAAAATATTCAAGAATCAAATTCACATGCTTTTGGAAACCATCATCAATCTTGTGGACAGCAATGTAGGTGAATTTAATTCCTCTATCAAGCAAACAAGAGGTTATTTGATTTTAGATTTAATTTTATGTCTCATGAATAAAGGAGGTAAGGGTGGAGTCGAAAAGAGGACGGGGCCTTTTAGATATTTTCGAGTCGCACGGTCATGATTTGTTACACAAATAAGTGAAATGAGGAAAACTCTTGGTTGGATAGAGGGAGGAGGCGGGGTTAGTAGAATAAGGGAGGGGTACTACTCTCCTCTTCCTCCGCTACTTTCCTCCGCAGACTCTCCTCTCTCCTCCTCAAGCACGACCCAAATAACGACTGGGTGGGCGGTGGAGGGGGGAGGGGGGGAGAGAGGAGAGGCCAGGGTTGAAATACATTTTTGTCCTTGAAAGGCGGCGCATGTGAGAAGGGGACTGTAATAAAGAGTGGACTAAAGAGAGAAAAACGTTGTTAAAGAAATAGAAAACTCTTTCCGTGTTTTTATCGCGGTGATTGGACGTCTGGCAGAACGAGAAATGCTGTGGGAACACGAGCCGATAGGCAAGTGTTTACACAGATTTTAGAAAACAGCCTAAAGAAAATAACGACCAATGAACGTGACTACTGCAACTTTTGTGTGTTTCTACCGAGTTACAGAAACACGATTTTCAGCTAACGAGCGCGTGTATTTTCTTTGACTATTTTCTAAAACAGTTTGTATATTTGGGTATATTTGCGTTACATTAGGTAACGCTTCTCTGGGTCTAGCGTTGCATAGTTCGCTGATCTTGTCATTGTCATGTCTTGCAGGGAAACAATGCTTTGCATTACGCAGTTTCGTTTAGAAACTGGAAACTGGTCGATGTTTTGCTGGACACAGGACTAATGAACTTAAACTTGCCAAACAAGGTACAGTTTACATACCAATATGTGTTGTTTTCCTACCATTTTAGAACAACAGGAACATAGTTTAAGTATGGGAACATCCAGTAAAATAATTCCTGTGTAAGCTCTGCGCTTTCAGTTACGTTCGCAGCATAAAATTGGACGCCAGATAGATGTATAAAGGAAAAGAAGAAAAATAGTTTAAATTGTCCAAGATCGTGGGCTATAGACTATGTTCCTTGGTCTTAATCAGTCTTGGTCTTTTTGGTCTATTCTCAACCCTTTATGATTTTTGTCTACCCTAATTTCTATGGCAAGAAGTGATTTCGCTGACCATTTTAAAGTAGTGGGGCTAAAAATCCGGCCGAGAGTGGTCTGGTCCGGAATGAGTGTTGCGCTTTATAGTTAGAAACATGTCAGATCAGACGTCAGACATGCGCACAAAAGGTATAAACGTGACGTGAATAATTTCAACGCCATGACTAAGCACTGTGAGCGGGAAGCAAACGTTAGGGGTCTCTGTTCCGTCGTTTTCTTACTTTTAAGTGGTGAAATTCATAAACTATCCATGTCATCTGGATCTCTAAAACATCGACCCAAGCAAAAAAGTGATAGGGCTATAGGGCTATAGCTCTACAAGCTCCCCCACCCCTTTCTCCCCTGTCCCTGAAACGATGGTAGTTAAAGGAAGAATCAATTTCCAAAGCATTCCCTATAGTTCAGAAATGTCATTTTTGTCTGTCCTGTGATCTTGCGCTATTTAATGGCAGAATTATAATGGTAAGGTGAATGATGACACTATGAATAATTGTAGGCTGGATATACGCCGATAATGATGGCGGCGCTAGCTGGAGTCGTGAAGGAAGATGACAAGGACATTGCCAGGAAAATGTTTAGAGCAGGAGACATAAACAAGCAAGTTGATGAAGTAAGTAAACGAAGACTATACTGGCACACGGGTGGAGAGGGGTTACACCCAGTAAAATTGGGTGGGAGTGTGCGACCCGCTTCCCAAAACCCTTACGCTATTTAAGACCAAACTTTGCGATTTTCCCTACCCTTTTTATGACCTAACCAAAAATTCGACACCCGATTTATGACCGGACCCTTTAATCGATGCCCTGTTTCAGACCTGTCTTATCAGTAATTTCTTCTCTAGCTCAGACCGATGTTAAAGGTATTGTGAATGGCTTTTGTTGATGGCCTTATCGATAATGACGAAAAAGTAGCTTCTTCTAAAAAAAAACATACCCAATTCAAGACTAGAGTGCAAAACCAATGCCCTATCTGAGACCAAAATGGCCAAAATCGTTACCCTATTTGTGACCAAAAGGGCTAAAAAGACCATACCCTTTGGGGCCGCATTTACATATATAGCCCATATGAGTACCTCTCCCCCCGGGTACTGACAGTAATTAAGAAATCTAACCGTCGTCTT
>Ga0126339_10002398_pt1 | contig 13391 bp, 9 predicted proteins | sample OrbTmetagenome_2_FD_92532 | JGI IMG/M metagenome (GOLD analysis project Ga0126339, IMG submission 92532) | Coral microbial communities from Petempiche,Puerto Morelos, Mexico - Orbicella T R C metagenome | ecosystem: Host-associated > Invertebrates > Cnidaria > Coral | place: Petempiche,Puerto... | reverse complement strand
CCCCTATATATTTTGAATTGTGTTATTTTTTGTGGTGTGGGGGGTTTTTATTATAAAAATATATTATTTTAAAAAATTTTTCCCCCATAAAAAAAAAAAAAAAAAAAAAAAAAATAGTTTACAGGGATGTTCTTACTAATCTCTAACTTTCTCTTGACGCGTTCGCAGCTGTCGTCGTTGGAACTCATCTGTCGACAGAACGAAGACGTTATCAAGAAGCGAGAAGAAGCTGTCAAGGAACTACAGTCTGAACTGGATCGCCAGGCTCAAATCGCTGCCATGATTCATAACTTAAGCAGCGGCAAAGTACCGATCAGTAATTATCGCGCAAACCCCAGCTAACGTACTTGCCATGCTCTGTCATTTGATAAGTCTGTGATCAAACCTTTTTATATAGGATGTCTATGAACCATTGGAGAAGGCACTCATGAAAGCAAATTACTTGTACATAGATAATTTATTTTTATATCTGATGGGTCTCAGACCAAATAGATAGCCCCAAACCAACCTCCTCAGCACGAAACTCGTAAAAGAATCACCCGTAATTTATACAATACGAAATTATTTTGTAGACAAATCTTGCTAACAGAATGAAAATCTTGCTATTTTAATGAACGAAAGATTAAAATTTGCTCTCAATGCAGGCAATTGATGTTGTGTTGTTTGTTATTCATTGACACTTGTGGAAACCGTTGTGTAAACTGGTTTAATAGTCGATGTATTGCAAGATTATAGTTACTTTGTTTCAGATGTACAGTGAAGGGAAACTACTTTTACCAGGAATTTTCTTCCAGCAGCTTTCTTCCCTTCGAACACACTAGCGTTACATTTGCAAATTTCGATTCGGAATGAGCAGTGTATTACGCTGGGGACGATCTTTACCCCAAGATGAAAGTCTTCATGTCATGACATGTGGGGCTGGAATATCAACTTAAAGTCAATTCTTACACCTTAAAGATAGTCAACTAAGGTTAATAGAAACAACAGAGAAGCAATAACCAACTATGCAGAAAATGGGCAAGGAGTTTCAAGAATGACTGGAATTCGTTTCTCACGTCGTCACGCAATGCTACTAACACACAATGGAGCATTGCGTGACAGTCCAAATAACAGTTGTGAACGTCATGAAAGTTTTGGCAAATTTTTTGGCGCAAACGTTTTGTTAACTTGATGCCACAATTCTCTGCAGTGCGAAGAGTGCGTGTCGAACCAGCTCCTCGACCCTCAAATCTTCTACATTGTAAAGAGCGCCTTTGACGTTAATCGTAGACTGAATAGCCTGGCTCTATCAAATTGGAAAATCAGTGAGCTCGAGGAGGCGTTTCAGCCTGGGAAAAAGAATTTTTATTTTCCATGCCTTCTGGGCTGCAACGACAATTCTCCTGTACACCCAAAAGTTTACTCGCTCATGTGAATGGCGTAATAGGTGCAACGGCCGGTACTACGTGATTTGAAATTTGTAGAAATCCCCCGCGTGCATGAAAGTTGTTTCACCAATCAGATTAATTGTAAAAACAAGGAAGGTTTGCTGCATTAAGCTAATTACTCTTAGGGCATGAGTTACCGTAATATATCTTCTGAGCAGTAAAGATAGGTTTGGTACTCAACTGATGCAGGCATTTACGTCTTGAAAACTCTTGCGCTTTGCGGCCTTCGTGTCGTGCTGACGTGTAGCTCTAAACTGTCACGACTCGACCGAAAAACGTATCTAAAGTTTCGGACGACCAATTTTAGGCTAGGAAATGTAGGTTTTTTTCCTCAAACAAAGGTGTTTATGGTGTAAGGTGATTATGGTCTTAATCTGCCCTACAGCAGTAGTAGCACTTTTTATTGTGGAACTGAATTCCACCCTTTATCAAGGTAAGCTTTAGTTTGTAGACTTGTACGGTACGAGGCGAAGATTGCCATGAGTAACTTAAAGTTTCGTCTTTATCCTAACAGTGCTAAGCAACCGATTGCTGAGAAAATATCCAAAATCAAATTAAACTTATATTGTTGAATTAATTTAAGCGATTACTTGAAGAACAACAAAGAGAATTCAGTTTAATAAGGCCAATTGGCCTACTACTACTCACTCGTTGGTCGGCCATTTGAAGTACGTCATTCAGTCAACTTTTACAAGTTTGTATGGCAGCTTTCGTTGACAATACTACTCGATCTTTGTCATGTTTTAGATCTTCCGACCGATGCGAGTTTCATTCCTCTGGAAAATCACGAGCTTGTCGTTTCTGGAAGATATCCACAAGGTAAGGCATGCATATTCTTTTCCTAGCTATCACAGTTCCTTGAACGTTACATAATGTCATCCGAAATCATTTACTCACCATCAATGGAAGAGTAATTTTGAACGAAGAGTTCGTGATAAATGGCTCCTTGAAATAAAGGTTCTGTAGAAGTGCGAACAAGTTGAATTAAACTTATTTATTTACCCGAGACAGAGGATAACATCTTCATCAATTTGAAAACGTTCAATTGTGTAAGGAACAGCTTAAGCTTAATTCATAATTTGAATTTACATTAAGCTTATGTTCAATGAATTGTTAAATGGTTATACCAACAACTTTTTCAAAGTGATGAATGCTGAACCAACCCTGTAATCACTGCAAGTATACATCAAAGTGTGATTCTAACAAAAATAATCCACACGGTTTGCTAGTGAAGAGTTGTGGCAGTGCTGTGCCACAATTTTGATCATTCCAGCATCTCAAAATGCTTCAGTAAAACGTATGGAATTTAATCATTCTGAGGCCTGTTAAACAAATATGTACAAAAGCTGGTAAATTGTTATGGCCACCTGACTGTTGGGGACACTAACTGCAAGAAACCAGAACTCTGAACTTGTCAAGTCCAGCAGTCATTAAATTATAACCTACAATCCTGGTCCAAGGTCGCGGGACACTTTGCACTTTTGCCAATACATGGTCTTTCTGTCGATGCCCCCCTTCACAACCCCAACACAATGTTGATGTTGATTCATTCAAAGTAGACTCACATTTCTTTTGGGGGGAGGGAGGCCAGAAAATTGAATTATGACTTCCCACTTCAAAATAAATTAAGACGGAATCCATCAGAAGTTTGAGTAACAAGTGGACAAAAACCTAGTACCAAGATTATTTACATCGCATTGCAAACTTCTGTATAACTGTTTTAAATATCTTCTCAAAAAAAGAATCATTTGTAGCAACACCAAACATCAAAAACAAATGTTGAACTTCGTATGAAACACTTGAAAAAGTACTGGTGAAATGAAACTGATGATGAAATTTTACCTGTGTTTGCACAGTTTCTCTGAACTTTGGAATTAATTTTCTCTCGTTCCCATGGGAAATTGTTTTTGGTGTTATTTCAGGCAATTATTTATATCTTTAGCTTTAAGAAAATATAAAAAGGACTGTAAAATGCTTAAAATTATTCTGTTACCAGATTTTTGTCCACTAAAAACTGCAATTGCTTGATTGTTTATCGGATTTTGTCACTGGTTGGCATTTTGTCAAGTGTTCCAAGGACTTTTGGCTGGTATTGTAGTTTCTTTCCTAACAAATTTAAGTAGAGACTGATGACTGTGACCATTTTAACTTGTAATACTCTCACACAAAAAATGTACAATTTCTAAAATGACAGTCTGAAGATAATTTGATGGTTACCTTATGTATAGCCAATAAGGTCACAGGCTTATAGCATATTTGTATAGAATGGTTACTGTGGATTATTATTGTAGAGAACTGATGATACTGGACACTCACAATACATGATTATTTATCGCTTGTTTTCAGGGTCTACCATTAACTCAAGCTTTAACAATGTGCACTTATTGCATATACAAGATGATCCATTCTACAATCCCTATTTTGCTCTCAACAAGCAATCAAGAACACTGCAGAACAAAATAGCAATTAATACAATACAGGTATGAGTAAACAGTGATGTAAGAAATGACAAGAAATTTGATATTTTAGTGTAGCGTGATTTAAAGGCACCATCCATGAAACATTAAGCTAAAGATACTGAACGCAAATGAGCAGTTCCAAAAAATATCCATATTCCCCCACAGAAGGGATTGGAATGTCCTGGGTGGTGGAGGGTTCTCTAAGATCAAAACATTTAAAGTAATGCATGAGCTTAATTGAAATCTTCAGAGGGGTCTTGGGGTCTTAGAAAAAATCTCTTTCTTGGGTAAGGTATGGATATTTTCTGGAACTACACATTATAGTAAATTTGATGGATTGATTGGCAGATTGATGCCTAATGATTGGTGTGATGATCAGTCTGTGTAGACAGTCTGCTACAAAATATTTTAAACTGAAAAACGAGACATTTAAACATTTTTCAGCTGGGTTCACAACCAATTCGTCAATGATTTAGATGGCTCCAGATTTGTTTAAAAGAAATCCGAAAGAATGATCTACTTAATAAAAAAATACCAAGAGGAGAAACTGCTACTAACGAAGGAGTTAGTAAGTTGTTTGCCATAAAAGTATACAGTAGTTTCCTTTTTTGATGTTGCTATGACAACTAATTCTGCTTGTGGGGAAAATCTATATACAAGTTACAGGCTTATGCTAAAACTTAATCTTAATTACTGAGGTAGCTGTAGTAGAGAAACAAAAACCAGAATTCCAGTAAATGATTTGTGCCACCTTAAAACCAGTGAAATTGTTTCCAAATTGGGTAAATATCTTATCAAGATGAAGTTGATGTCATCAACCTGGTGATAGTTTTAGCTTGTGAGAAACATAAACTGTCATAAGTGTCACAATTTTGTACTTTTGTGCTTTTACTGCTATTTTATCTTCTATTTCTGTTCACTGTCTTATGACTTTCTTGCAGGGAAATACTTCCTTCATTGGTACATTTTTGATGGCTGTCAACAAACAAAACCAGTCAAAAGTGAACACTTTGGTATCAAATCTGACATTTTTTATTTAGCATATGTGGATATATTTATATGAATATATGTGTCATCACTTGCTGGATTAAATTGTTTCATTTCAGGCTCTTGGGTTTGTGGGGTGGAGGAAAGGGGAATGATTTGACACCTATAATGAGTTCTGAAAGCTCCACCTTTTTCCATTGTTGTTTGTGTTGGCTCCTCATTACTAAACTGAACACCTGGAACGGGCTATTGCCTAGTTACTGCTCACCCAAGCATGTGTTTTTCAAATTGCAAGTTGCAATATAATTTTTGAAATTATGATCAATTTTCACTGTTTAGAAACAACCAAGATGAAGTAACTCTGTCTTTGTCTTCAATCTCTCTTCTTGTATTTTTGACCTATTTGTTTGTTTTCTTAATTCTGACTTTTACTACTGACCATGCCACTTTTAAAACAAAATCAGAACTTATAATATACAAGACTTTTAATCATCAATCATTTCTTTTTCCACAGTATTGTGTGACGTACTGTATTGGCAACATCACTGAACTGTCGATGCATGAAGCCTGCTATGATTCAATCAGCTCAGAAGCCCTTCACGCCACTGTGAATGGTTCATTGTTGTCTCAGCATGTTTATGAATCAAATATCAGTCAACATGCATCTGTTGCCTACAATGTGCTGCAGCTTTCACTGACACCTGGGAATAAGGTAAATCAGTAGCCACTCAGCTGTGTTCTTATTTGAGTGGATCTCCAACCATTTTTTTTAATTTACTGAGAGACATCCACCACACGTGCGCTGCTCTTGAAACTGAAAATTATTTTTAATTTGAGGCTTAAAAATACATGAAATTAGAGGCTTTGTACTGTTATGCTTCAGTGTCTACTAACACAATTAGAATATACCCCCTGGTTTTCTATGAGCGATAGTCAACTGACAGCTATGCCTCGTTTATTATTTATTATTTGCTTTTAGTATAAATCTACTAGCGTTCTATCACGAATGGCATTCCCTGATTGACTACGCTACTCACTATCTATTCTGTTGTAGATACTGTAGTGAATAGAGTAGCAGTGTGCGCTTGTTGGCAAATTTGCGTCTGTGAAGAGGATTTAGATAAAGTTTTGAATGACTAGTAGATTTTGCACTAAAAGAATTAGATTATTTGCTCTCGATTTTTATGCGTGATAGTTGACTCGGGCTGCACCCTCGTCAACTATCACGCGATAGAAATCTCGAACTCATAATCTTATAGTTAAATGAAAAACTTGGGCTTGTAGTCTAATTGTTAATTAGCTTACCCCTCATGTCATGCCTGCTGGCTTTTAACCTCTATATATTTGTGAAATTGTAGCTTGCCAGCCTTTAATTTGTCCTTTCATTGTAAAGCAATTCTTTGAACCTCTGTAATTAATATGTCTCTGTTACCTTTACAATGAATTGAAGTATCTTTTTGTTCACTCTTAGTCGAACGTTACCTTTGCTCTCTTGGAGTGTAGTTCAAGACTGTTTTTTGTGGATGATAGAGGCGTGCTAAGAACTGGACGACAACTCGTTGAAGAAGACATTGCAATTCACGAGTTAAAGGTCGGTTGCATTGATTTTGCTATGAAGCCATATTCTTTGAATGTTTTTACTCGTTTCTAGACCACTATGTAGTTATTAAGCATTAAAACAGTTTTAAACGTGCTTATGACATGAAATCTTTCTGTGATGATGATTTTTTCTTTTCACACTCTGTCCTTATTTCATTATAAACGTAAAGTGAACGCGTAATTGATGAACTCTATTTAAGTGTCATTAACTTATATCTTGCCTACAAGGTTCTACTAATTGGGGACACAGAACAGATTGAATTCGGAAATAGGAGTGTGGGCTTTTGAGGAGGGAGGAAAGCTGGAGAACCAAAGAGAAAACCCTCGGAGAAATGACGAGAAACAACAAATGAGATCCACGTATGATGCAGGGTTTAGGATTGGAACTCGGGGCACATTTGTGGGAGGCGAGCACTCACCACCGCATTTCACCTACTCTCCACTCATGTATTCTTTCTCTTCCGCCACTGTACAGTTTCTCTTTTGTTACTAGATTGCTGCTTCAGCCAAGATTTCGGATGTGCCTCAGTTGGAACTTGCATTGGCAACGGTGAAAGTCATAGAGGCAAATACCTTCCCCCCAATATTTGAAGAGCCCGACGGGTATACTTTTAGTGTGAAGGAAGGCGAGCAAGGCCTCAGTGTTGGTTTTGTTAAGGTATTAGATATGTTACCAAGGGTTTTCCTTGATATGTGACAGTATCAAGTTAGTAGATGTATGTTTGGGGTAACTTGAGAAACTGGGATCAATACAATGGCCAACACAAGACATTAAAATTCTTGAGTTTCAAGAAGGAACCAGAGGCTGGGAGTTATGTAGTCTTTCCGTAACATATACAGGGGTGTATAGTAGTGACATCATTTTCAGTATAAGAAAAAATGAAACCAAATGATCGAGTCATGTAGCCAATAGAACTTCCATGCGAATGGTACCCCAGGCAGAACATTATCCAATAATTACACTGTGAAACACAAGATGCATCAAGCAGGCCTGAAGACGAATCTTCCTCAGCTCCGATTTTTTTTTTAAATATGAAATTTCAACTGGCATTTTTTGATAATTGGAAAATTTGTAGTCAGTTTTTTGTCTGGGTTATAACATGGGAGAGCTGGTGAAGTATAACTGAGGAAAACGGGAGTTCTTGGGCAGCACAAGTCGAGCACCGAACAAGTTGTTTGCCATTTTTTTTTTCGCCTCCTCCTCAACTTCTTTTAAACAAGTTCACGTATTTCTTACTCTGCAATGGCCTTTGTTTTGCAGCATTTTTGTTTACCACCATACAAGGAGTTGATTTCGTTCAAAAAATGGTTTTCCTCTGCTTTCTCTACTGTTTATAGGCCAAAAATTTGGGGACTTAATTTCTATTTGAAACAACGAAAATCACCACTAAGTGGGCAGAAAATCGAATATGCTCCAAGTTAGTCCTTCCACCTCAAAACTTCTTCTGTCAAAACCACACGAAACCAAACAGAACATTGGAAATTTGTGGAATCGGGAACAGTTCTAGGTATGGTAATCAGAGTTACTGATACGTCCATTGGTTGTTCTCTCACCAGGCTGTTGATCGTGATGTGGGATTGAGTGGAAAAGTGGTTTATTCTTTTGAGAAACAGCAAGACACCAGTTTGTAAGTCTAATTGGCTTTTTCAAAGTCAAATGGTCAAAGTCTATAGTGTTTATTATCCTTCAACACGCGCAGTTTTGAAAATTGGGGAATATTCTCGGATATTCCCTGGTTTTAGCTGGGGAATATTCAGTCATGTGACGCGTTTAGACCAATCGCGCGAAAGCGAAAATATTTGATGGATTATAAAACTGGATAGAAGCATGGTACATAGACATAGACAGTTTATGTTACTTGGACAGCGCGCTTAGCTATGGTAACGGTGCGTCCCATAGACTTGACAAGCAGAGTCTCACGCACCAGCTAGATTATAGGTGAGCCAAGAAAACAAAATAACAAAGTAGAGATGTTTGTATAATTGGTTACGAATATTAAACTAAACTATCTAAGAATATATCACTGCTATAAAATATCTTGGAATGTAAAAGAATTTTAAAATGTACATAAATTGTACAGATGAAAACTGTGCATAAGTAAGATGTGACAATAGACACATGGCAGCTGATGTCCACGTCACTTGGTGCATTTTTAAAAGCTTTGTAGTTTGCTGTTCCGTAATTTAGGTCCAAAGTATCACCATGATTTAAGGCCGTACTTAGTGGTGTGTGCCTTAGGGAGATTAAGAATGTACATGTTTTGTATTTCTTAAATGTGAACATAGTTAAGGGCTATCATGGAATTACTGCTTGACTCTGTCATAAAAAGAACTAGAAAACGATCGCTTATTTATTACACAGACTGATGAAAAAGTTTGGAAGAATTCAAAAGTGACAGTAAAGATGTAAAATAATATAATAGGAGTAATAAAAACGCAAGCCTGCGGCTCAGGCTTAGGTAACGTTGAAATTTTTCTTGTGTTTCAATCAGTCTTAATGTAAACTTTAAAGCCATTATTGTGTCTATTTCTTCGATAGTTCCTCCCATCTCCTGAAACGACTTTGGATCATAATAGACAAAACTCTTGCTTTGTAAAGTTAATACACAAAGAACTTGAAATTCGACCAGTGGTGCAAAGTTTTATTAGAGTTATGTTGACTTTTCAGGTTCGAATTAAATGATACAACCGGTGAGATCAAGACTGCTGTAGCTCTTGATCGCGAGACTGCTGAAAGTCACCTGTTTACAGTGGTCGCAACTGATCAAGGTGTTCCCAAGCCTTTCAACAGCCAAGTAGAAGTACGTGTTGTAGTTGAAGACATCAACGATAATCGACCAGTGTTTACGAGTAAAGAAGTTGAATTGGTTTTGAGCCTCTATACACAACCTGGACCTATTTTAAGTCTAAAGGTAATATGTTGTGTTGTAAAGCGCAGTAAAAATATGACGATTTTTATGCATTTTAAGCGCTAAGTGCTGTTCTGGTGGAGTAAGCTAATGCAGTAGCTTATAACAGTGTCTTGGGGTGCGTTTTTCTGGAAAAATCCAAAATTAGATTCTTAAATCCAAAAACGAATTCTGCGTTTCCTTACTGAACAGCTGCAGATTGCTCCAAGACCACTCGGACCATGGTGCATGGAAGGAACCTGAAGAATCCTTGCCCAAAGTGGATTCCTCGGCTCCTTTGATGCATCGTGATATGAGTGATCTTAATTTATTTAGTAAAAATATGCAAAATCCGTTTTTGGATTTAAGAACCAAATCTTGTATTCCCCCAAAGAAACGCACCCTAGGAATGCCTCCAGTAATATGATTTGTTCAGGCGCAAACTTAAAGTTTAAGTTTGAATGAAATGGGCTACACAAGAACTCCAGTCAGCTTAAACTAAGAAAGAAGATATGTGGTCTTACTCGGTTTGCCGAATCATCAGCAATGAAAGAAAAGGCGTTTCTTTAGGCACTTACAGTTCAGTTACTTATTTAAACACGATTTATGGGGTCGTTATATTTATATGGCTTCTTCGAACACTCAACCCTACTTCTTTAATCCTATACTTCTTTGTAGGCCGAGGATGAAGACACTGGTAAAAATGCCATGATGGCCTATACAATATCACAGGGAAATGACCGAAACCTGTTCTGGATCAATTCAACGAGCGGAGAATTGTTGCTCGTCGCTCCTTTAACTGTTACAGCTAACGACTCAGTTGTGCTCGTCGTGAGTGCTGTTGATATTTTCTCTACGAATTCGTCTCTCCGAGACACTGCAGTCGTGAAGATGACGTTTTATGGTAAGCAGAACTATTCTGTCTGATAAATGATTGGATTTTAGCCTAAAGAACCTAAAGGTTCTTATGTTTTTGGTACTAAGAATTTTGGCTATGTAGGGTCTGAAATGGGTTCTTATTTTCTTAAGTGCAAAAGGCTCTTACTGCTGGTAAATGGGTGTGGTTCTTTTTTATGTAGCACAAACATTGCTATGCGTTCTATTGCAGAAGTCTCTTAGTCAAAATTTTCTTATTTTTACGGTAAAATCAAGAAAATAATGATTCTTATATAAATTCAGGATACTGAACAAGTTGTTAAATTTTGAATAGTTATAAGACTGAGGTTGTCGGATCAGTTTAATCGTAGCAGACTATTTTATGTATCTACAATAGAATGCTGCTCCTTCGAAACACTGAAATCTCGCCGGAATGTTCGGAAACTCCAATTAAAGACCGTTATGCAAAAGATGCTAAATTGTCACTCAGTAGCAGCACTTGACCTGAAATTGCTTTGAGAGTGGGACTAGATAAGAAATGAGAAACTATGATGTTGACATTAGTGTTATAACTCTATTTTGTCGTGCAATTAAGTCCAATTAGTTAGTATTCCTCACATTATTATTATTATTATTATTAAATCTATTTTCCAAATATTAATACATAATTTACTTCCTAACTTGCAGATGTGACGTCTCCAGCAGCCAGGGGTAGCTCTGTTGCTTTAATCTCTGGTGTTAGTGTGGGTGGTGTTCTCTTCATTGCCATCATAGCTGTTCTTAGCTTATGGTTATGGTAAGCCTATTTCGTTGAGATTAACGCTGACCTTACATTGAAGTTGTCCGTTTCGTAAACGGTCGATGCCATTTTCAAGACACAAATGTTTTAAACTACCAACGAATTTTTCTCTACTACGTTAAAGAAAAAAGAAAATTTGTAACTACCCAACCAGTATCGAACATGGAACCTCTGTTTCCTAATATTCCTCTTATACCACTACACTACAAGGTTGGTCAGCCAAATCTCCGCAAAATCTAATTACAAAAGGTGACTTTCTCAAATATTAATGATAGAATTGCCCCAACCATCAAATAAAAGCTAACCGCTAGCAAACTAGTGTGAATATGAACAATTAAGAATTTGGTGAGTGCGTTTTACTCCATCAGCAAATTATAACCAGTTTCTACCTTGTCCAGGGCTAAACTAAAACAGATATGGCATCGTCCATTCTGAAATTCTTGGCAGATGGCGACTGGTATACAACATTTCGGAAGGGATTCCCTTTAGCTATCCTCTACCCATGCCTTATCAAACTTTATGAATTCGTGAAAGGTTGATGACCTAATATATTTGTTACCGTGACTTGATAATTTCAAAAGCGTACCATCCCTTATATAACTGATGGTTTGATACGTTCCAAAGATTGATGTAATCGTTATTCTGAGGATGTCATGATGTTTCGTAGCGCGCGGATACCTATTTTGGTCGAAGACCACAAGGTCACTTTCTGATGTCGATCCACCATGTTTGACTTGTATCGAATTTTTCACAGGGCCGGAAAACAATAAGCACTTAATGACTGGCCCCAAGGGAAACAGTGAGTTTTGTTTCCCCGAGACCCTCAGTGTAGGAACATTGAGAGGTCGAGGGAAATAAAAAAAATTAACTGTTTCTCGCGGACCCGTCATCGAGTGCTTTGTTATACCTCTCATCTAAAAAACAGAAAAAAATGCGAAGAAATCGTTTGCTTGACGCCGGTTCGCTCACAAATTTGCCGCGGTTTCAAGGAGCACGACCTGATCACGTGCGAGTCGAAAGTTCAAGTTGTTGTTTCCCTATGGAGTTAGTGAGTTTTGTTCGTGAGTTTTGGGAGGTATAACAACAAGGTTAAACTGTTAAAGTGGCCCAAATGAACCAAGATATTATCCGGTGGAACATGGCGTCTCTTTCTTGGAATAAAAACGTTCGGATCGTGGACATTATTTTGATCGTCGTGCCAAACATAGCAAATAAACAAATGTTTGGCAAGGATTTCAACCGTTATAAATCCTTGAACCAGGATCGATGAAAGGAGTTATTTAGAATATTTTTTCATGGACATAATATTTGTTTTGTGTTTTTGTATTGTTCCTCTGACAGGAAAAGACGAAAAAGCCAAAGAAAATATGAAGCAATACCTGTAATTAATACAGACCAAACGCCCTTTGAATATGAACGAAAGATTTATACTGTAGGAGATACAGCAAGAAGATCGTCGTTTGAAATTTACCCTCCACTGAAGGATGCAGCTAGGTCACCTGGGACTCCTCCAGACTCTCAGATCAGCCTGGATCTCAGTACAATCGACTATGCGTTACATCCATTCTCCCTAGTATCTAAAAGACCGGGGTTGTCACATAGTGCACCTTCTACACCTACAAAGGAATTGAGACGCAGTCGAGGCTCTCACGTAAGCTTAGACCTGACCGAAATTAGATCTCCATCATTATCAGCTCTACCGTCTCCGGAACGAAAGGCCAAAGACGGAAGGTACAGCTTTGGATCTCATGTTAGCTTGGACTTAGGTCAAGAAGAACCTGAATTTATAACTGAAATCGCACAAGTTAGCCTTAAGCTTGGTGGAATGAAACACGAGAGTCAATTGATATCGCAATGTTCCTCAGAAGACTTGCGTACATCAACTGGTGGTTCTAAGGGACACATGGACCTTCCCAAAGATGATGCATCCTTTATATCGTCCATTGGGTCTTTGAGGTCTCTACAAACAAACCGTTCCCAAGGCTTTCAAAGTAAGCCCTCTATCGAGCTTGACACACATCAGGATGCAAGTGAGAAGCATTTCTCGACAGACAAACATCTTAGTGCCAGGAACTCAAGATATGCAAAACCAGCTACTCTGGAAGTGGAAGCAAGAGGTCAACCTCACATTCAAGAGATTTCCTCACTGCTCTCAGAAGATGTATCCGAGCCACGTGATGATTTAAGGACAAGTGTCAGTGGAAGATCTAGAGTCAGCTTAGGCTCCAGTCATTCCTTAGAAGCGGATACCACACATCAGGAATTAGAAATTCAACTTCTACCCGAGTCATGGCCGCAGAAATCGGAAGGTGTGCTTACTGCTTCACTACAAACACAGGAATCAGCAGCAATCATT
>Ga0126339_10002397_pt1 | contig 13391 bp, 6 predicted proteins | sample OrbTmetagenome_2_FD_92532 | JGI IMG/M metagenome (GOLD analysis project Ga0126339, IMG submission 92532) | Coral microbial communities from Petempiche,Puerto Morelos, Mexico - Orbicella T R C metagenome | ecosystem: Host-associated > Invertebrates > Cnidaria > Coral | place: Petempiche,Puerto... | reverse complement strand
TTTTCCAGTCCCGTGGACTCTACACTAACACACGATGGCCTTGGTTTTCAGTTAAATTGAGAGACCAAGACTTTTTGAACGCTCACTTTCGAGCTTCTGGGCCAAAATATAGCCCCACTTCACTTTACGACTGATAGAGTAGCCAAGACCGCCTTACGTGCCTCGTAACTTTCACCAGCTTCGGCTCGATTTCCCGGAGCTGGGGGGATATTTTCCAGTCCCGGGGACTCGAACAGTATTTCCTGATTGCCTTGGTTTGCAGTGAAATGGACACAGTAAAACTTTTTGAACTTTTACTTTCGACCTTCTGGGCCGAAATATAGCCCCACTTCACTTTAAGACTGATAGAGTAGCTGACACCGCCTTACGCGCCTCGTAATTTCCACAAACTTCGGCTCAATTTCCCGGAACTTGGGGACTATTCTCCAGTCCCGCGGACTCCTGATGGCCTTGGTTTGCAGTGAAATGGACACAGCAAAACTTTTTGAAGGCTCACTTTCAAGCTTCTGAGACGAAATATAGCTCCACTTCACTTTACGACCAAAAGACTCGCCGAGACCGCCTTGCGCGCATTGTGATTTTGACCAACTTCGACTCGATTTCCCAGAACTTTTGGGATATTTTCCAGTCCTGCGGACTCTAAACTAACTCCTGATGGCCTTGGTTTGAAGTGTAAGGGAGCCAACAAAACTTTTTTAACGCTCACTTTCGAGCTTCTAGGCCGAAATATAGCCCCACTTCACTTTAAGACTGATAGAGTAACCGAGACCGCCTTACGCGCATAGTGATTTTCACCAACTTCGGCTCGATTTTCCGGAACTTGGGGAATATTTTCCATTCCCAGGGAATTTAAAGTAACTCCTGATGGGCTTGGTTTCCAGTGAAATAGAGACAGGAAAACTTTTTTAACGCTCACTTTGGAGCTTCTGGGCCGAAATATAGCCCCCACTTCACTTTAAGACTGATAGAGTAGCCGAAATCGCCTTACGCTCATCGTGATTTTCACCAACTTCGGCTCGATTTCCCGGAACTTGGGGGATATTTTCCAGTCCTGGGGACTCTAAACTAACTCCTGATGGGCTTGGTTTGCAGTGAAATAGAGACAGGAAAACTTTTTCAACGCTCACTTTCGAGCTTCTGGGCCGAAATATAGCCCCACTTCACTTTAAGACTGATAGAGTAGCCGAGACCGCCTTACGCGCATCGTGATTTTCACCAACGTCGGTTCGATTTCTCGGAACTTGGGGGATGTTTTCCAGTCCCTGGGACTCTAAGGTAATTTTTGGTGGCCTTGGTTACCAGTGAAATAATTCAAGGAAAACTTTTTGAACGCTCACTTTCGAATTTTTGGGCGGAAAGATAGCCCCACTTCATTTTAAGACTGATAGAGTAGCCAAGACCACCTTCCGCGCCTCGTCATTTTGACCAACTTTGGCATGATTTCCCGGAACTTAAGGGATATTTTCCAGTCCTTAGGACTCTAAACTAACTCCTGATGGCCTTGGTTTACAGTGAAATGGACACAGCAAAACCTTTTGAACGCTCGGTTTCGAACTACTCGGCCGAAATATAGCCCAACTTAACTTTAAGACTCATAGAGTAGCCGAGAACACCTTGCGCGCAGCGTGATTTTTACAAACTTAGATGATATTTTCCAGTCCCGGGGACTCTAAACTAACTCCTGATGGCCTTGGTTTGCAGTGAAATCGACAGAGCAAAACTTTTTGAATGCTCACTTTCGAGCTTTTGGGCCGAAATATAGGCCCACTTCACGTTAAAACTGATAGAGTAACCGAAACCGCCTTGCGCAAATCGTGATTTTTACCAACTTTGGCTCGATTTCCCGGAACTTGGGGAATATTTTCCAGTCCTGAGGAATCTAAACTATCTCTTGATGGCCTTGGTTTGCAGTGAAATGAAAACAGCAAAACTTTTTGAAGGCTCGATTTCGAGCTTGTGGGCCGAAATATAGCCCCACTTCACTTTAAGACTTATAGAGTAGCCGAGACCGCTTTGCGGACAACGTGATTTTGACCAACTTCGGCTCGATTTTCCGGAACTTGGGGCATATATTCCAGTCCCAGGGACTCTAAACTATCTCCTGATGGCCTTGGTTTTCAGTGAAACGAACCCAGCGAAACTTTTTGAACGCTCGGTTTCCAGCTTTTAGGCCGAATTATAGCCCCACCTCACTTTAAGACTTATAGAGTAGCCGAGACCGCCTTACGCACATTGTCATTTTGACTTATTTCGGCTTGATTTCCCAGAACTTGGGGGATATTTTCCAGTCTCGGGGACTTTAAAGCAACTCCTGATGGCCTTGGTTTGCAGTGAAATGGACACAGCAAAAATTTTTGAACGCTCCCTTTCGAGCTTCTAGGCAGAAATATAGCCCCACTCCACTTTAAGACTCATAGACTAGCCGAGACCGCCTTGCGCGCACCGTGATTTTGACAAACTTCGGCTCGATTTCCCGGAACTTGGGCGATATTTTCCAGTCCAGGAAACTCTAAACTAATTCCTGATGACCTTGGTTTGCAGTGAAATGGACACTCCAAAATTTTTTGAACGCTTACTTTTGAGCTTCTGGGCTAATCTATGAGTCTTAAAGTGAAGTGGGGCTATATTTCGGCCCAGAAGCTCGAAAGTGAGCGTTCAAAAAGTTTTCCTGTGTTTATATTACTGCAAACCAAGGCCATCAGCAGTTAGTTTAGAGTCTTCGGGACGGGAAAATAGCTCCCAAGTTTTGGGTAATCCAGGCGAAGTTGGTTAAAATTACGAGGCTCGTGACGGTTTATCGGCCACTGTATCCGTCTTAAAGTGAAGTGGCGCTATATTTCGGCCCACAAGCTCGAAAGTGAGCGTTTACAAAGTTTTGCTGTGTCCATTTGACTGCAAACCAAGGCAATCAGGAGTTAGGTTAGAGTCCCCAAGACAGGTGAGGATCCCCCGAGTTCCGGGAAATCGAGCCGAAGTTGGTGAAAATCACGATGGGCTTAACGCGGTCTCGGCTACTCTATCAGTCTTAAAGTGAAGTGGGGCTATATTTCGGCCATGCAACTCGAAAATGAATGTTCAAAAAGTTTTCCTGTGTCCATTTCACTGCAAACCAACGCCATCAAGAGTTAGTGTAGAGTTTCCGGGACTGGAAAATATCTTTTAAGTTCCGGGAAATCGAACCCAAGTTGGTCAAAATAACGATGCGTGTAAGGCGGTCTCGGCTACTCTATGAGTCTTAAAGTGAAGTGGGGCATATTTCGGCCCAAAAGCTCGAAAGTGAGCGTTAAAAAAGCTTTGCCGTGTTCATTTCACTGCAAACCAAGGCCACCTAGTGTTAGTTTAGAGTCCCCGGGACTGGAAAATAACCTTCAAGTTCCGGGAAATCGAACCTTAATTCTCAAAATCACAATGCGCGTAAGACGGTCTCGGCTAGTGTTTCAGTGTTAAAGTTAAGTGGGGCTATATTTCGGCCCAGAAACTCGAAAGTTACCGTTCAAAAAGTATTGCTGCGTCCATTTCACTCGTACCCAAGGCCATCTGGATTAAGTTTAGAGTCCCCAAGACTCGAAAATATCTACCAAGTTCCGGAAAATAGAGCCCAAGTTGGTCAAAATTACGAGGCGTAAGGCGGTCCAGGCTACTCTTTCAGTCTTAAAGTGAAGTGGGGCTATATTTCGGCCGAGAAGCTCGAAATTGAAAATAGAAAAATTTTGCTGTGCCCATTTCACTGTAAACCAAGGCCATCAGGAGTTAGTTTAGAGTCTCCGAAACTCGAGAATATCCCCAAGTTCGGTTAAATCGAGCCGAAGTTGTTAAAAATCACGATGCGCGTAAGGCGGTCTCGCCTACTCTATCAGTCTTTAAGTGAAATGGGGCTATATTTCGGCCCAGAAGCTCGAAAGTGAGCGTTCAAAAAGTTTTGTTGGGTCCATTACACTGGTAACCAGTGCCATCAGGAGTTAGTTTAGAGTCCCCGGAAATGGACAATATTCGCCAAGTTCCGGGAAATCGAGCCTAAGTTGGTGAAAATCACGAGGCGCGTAAGGTGGTCTCCGCTACTCCTTCAGTCTTAAAATGAAGTGGGGCTATAGTTCCGCCTAGAAGCTCGACGCCGAGCCTCCGTTCCTTTTACCTGTGTCCATTTCTCTGAAAACTAAGGCCATCAGGAGTTAGTTTAGAGTCCACGGGAGTGAGAAATATCTAACAAGTTGCGGGAAATCGAGACAAACTTGCTCAAAACACAATGCGCGTATGGCGGTCTCTCCTACTGTTTCAGTCTTAAAATAGAGTGGGGCTATATTTCGGCCTAGAAGCTCGACACCGAGCGTGCGCTCCTTTTACCTGTGTCCATTTCTCTGAAAACTAAGGCAATCAGTAGTTAGTTTAGAGTCCCCAGAACTGGAGAATATCCCTCAACCTCTCGCAAATCGAGGGAAAGTGGCTCAAAATCACGATGCACGTAAGACGGTCACGGCTATTCATTCAGTCTTAAAATCAGATGGGGCTATATTTCGGCCTAGAAACTCGACACCGAGCGTGGGCTCCTTTTACCTGTGTCCATTTCACTGAAAACTAAGGCCATCAGGAGTTAGTTTACAGTCCCCGGGACTAGAAAATATCCCCCAAGTTCCCGCAATCAAGCCAAAGTTCCTCAAAATCACGATGTGCCTAAGGCGGTCTGCGCTACTCTTTCAGTCTTAAAATGAAGTGGGCCTATCTTTCGGCCTAAAAGCTCGACACCGAGCGTGCGCTCCATTTGCGTGTGTCCATTTCACTGAAAACTAAGGCGATAAGGAGTTATTTTAGGGTCCCCGGGACTAAAAAATATACCCCAAGTTCCGGCAAATTGAGCCAAAGTTGCTTAAAATCACGATGCGCGTAAGGCGGTCTCGGCCACTCTATTAGACTTAAAATGAAGTGGGGCTATATTTCGGCCTAAAAGCTCGACACCGAGCGTGGTCTCCTTTTGCCTGTGTCCATTTCACTGAAAACTACGGCCATCAAGAGTTAGTTTAGAGTCTTCGGGACTGCAAAATAACCCCCAACTTCCGACAAATCGAGGCAAAGTTGCTCAAAATCACCATGCGCGTAAGGTGGTCTCGGCCAATCTTTCAGTCTTAAAATGAAGTGGGGCTATATTTCGGCCTAGACGCTCGACACCGAGCATGCGCTTCCTTTCCCTGTGTCCATTTCACTGAAAACTAAGGCCAATAGGAGTTAGTTTAGAGTCCCGGGACTGGAAAATATTCCCGAAGTTCCGGCAAATCGAGCCAAAGTTCCTCAAAATCACGATGCGCGTAAGGCGGTCTCGGCCACTCTTTCAATCTTAAAATGAACAGGGGCTATATTTCGGCCTAGAAACTCGACACCGAGCTTGCGCTCCTTTTCCCTGTGTCCATTTCACTGAAAACTAAGGCCATGAGGAGTTATTTTAGAGTCCCCGTGACTGGAAAATATCCTCCAAGTTCAGACAAATCAAGCCAAACTTGTGAAGTGGGGCTATATTTCGGCCTAGAAGCTCGGAACCGACAGTTCAAAAACTTTCGCTGGGTTCAGTCCACTGCAAACCAAGGCTCTCAGTAGTTAGTTTAGAGTCCCCGGGATTGGAAAATATCCCTCAAGTTCCGGGAAATTGAGCCGAAGTTGGTCAAAATCACGATGTCCGCAAGGCGGTCTCGGCTAGTCTTTCAGTCTTAAAGTGAAGTGGGGCTACATTTCGGCACAGAACCTCCAAAGTGAGAGTTCAAAAAGTTTTGCTGTCCCCGTTTAACTGCAAACCGAGGCCATCAGGAGCTAGATTAGAGACCCCGGGACTGGAAAAAATCTCCCAAGTTCCGGGAAATTGAGCCGAATTTCTTCAAAAATACGATGCCCCTAAAGCGTTCTCGGCTATTCTATCAGTGTTGAAGTGAACTGGGGCTGTATTTCCGCCAAGAATCTCGAAATTGAACGTTCAAAAAGTTTTGCTGTGTCCATTTCACTGCAAACCAAGGCCATCATAAGGGACTGCAAAAATATCCCCCAAATTCTGGGAAATGGGGCCGAAGTTGGTCAAAGGCACGAGGCAGGTAACGCGGTGTCGGCTACCCTATCAGTCTTTAAGTAAAGTGGGGCTACATTTCGGCCCAGAAGCGTAAAAGTTAGCCTTCAAAACGTTTTCCCGTCTCCATTTCACTGCAAACCAAGGCCATCAGGAGTTAGTTTCGAGTCCACGGGACTGGAAAATATCCCCCAAGTTCCGGAAAATCATGCCGAACTTGGTCAAAATCACGATGCGCGCAAGGTGGTCTCTGCTACTCTTTCAGTGTTAAAGTGAAGTGGGGCTATATTTCGGCCGAGAAGCTCGAAAGTGAGCGTTCAAAAAGTTTTGCTGTGTCCATTTCACTGCAAACCAAGGCCAACAGGACTTAGTTTAGTGTCCCCGGGACTGTAAAATTTTCCCCGACTTCCGAAAATTGGACCCAAAGTTGGTCAAAATCACAAAGCGATCAAGGTGGTCTCGGCTACTCTTTCAGTCCTAAAGTGAAGAGGAGCGGTATTTTTGCCAAGAAGCTCGAAACCGAGCGTTCAAAAAGTTTTGCTGTGTCCATTTCCCTATAAACCAAGACCATCAGGAGTTAGTTTAGAGTCCCCGGGACTGCAGAATATCCCCCAAGTTCCAGGAAGTCGAGCCGAAGGTTGTCAAAATCACGATACGCGTTAGGTTGTCTCGGCCACTCTATCAGTCTTAAAGTGAAGTGGGGCTATATTTCGGCCCAGAAGCTCGAAAAAGAACGTTCAAAAAGTTTTGCTGTGTCCATTTCAATGCGAACTAAGGCCATCAGGAGTTAGTTTAGAGTCCCCGGGACTGGAAAATATCCCCCAAGTTTTGGAAAATCAAGCCAAAGTTGGTTAAAATTACGATGCGTGTAAGGCGGTCCCGGCTACTCTATCAGTTTTAAAGTCAAGTGGGGCTATATTTCGGCCCAGAAGCTCGAAAGTGAGCGTTCAAAAAGTTTTGCTGTGTCCATTTCACTGCAAACCAAGGCTCTCAGGAGTTAGTTTAGAGTCCCCGAGCCTAGAAAATATCCCCCAAGTTCCAGGAAATTGAGCCGAAAGTGGTCGAAATCACGATGCGGGCTAGGCGGTCTCCGCTACTCTTTCAGTCTTAATGTGAAGTAGGGCTATATTTCGAACTAGAAGCTCGCAACCGAGCGAGCAATCGTTTACCCTGTGTCCATTTCACTGCAAACCAAGGCCATCAGAAGTTAGTTTAGAGTCCTGGAGACTGGAAAATACCCCCCAAGTTCCGCGAAATCGAGCCAAAGTTTGTCGAAATCACGATGCGCGAGTGGCGGTCTCGCGTACTTTTGCACTCTTAAAAGAAAGTGGGGCTGTATTTCGGCCTAGAAGCTCGAAACCGATCGTGCGATCGTTTTACCTGTTTCCACTTCACTGCAAACCAAGCTCATCAGAAATTAGTTTAGAGTCCCTGGGACTGGAAAATATCCCCCAAGTTCCGGGTAAGTCAGCCACAGTTGCTCAAAATCACGATGCGCGTAAAGCAGTCTTGGCTACTCTATCAGTCTTAACGTTAAATGGGGTTATATTTCGGCCCAAAAGCTCGAAAAGGGGCGTTCAAAAAGTTTTGCTGTGAGTTCTTTGAAAACCAACGCCATCAGGTGTTAGTTTAGAGTCTCCGGGACTGGAAAATATCCCTAAAGTTCCGGGAAATCGAGCCGAAATTTGTCAAAATCACCATGCGCGGAAGGCGGTCTCGGCGATTTTTTCAGTCTTAATGTGAAGCGGGGCTATATTTCGGCCTAGAAGCTCGAAACCGAGCGTCCGATCGTTCTATTTCTGTCCATTTAACTGCAAACCAAGGCCATTAGGCGTTAGTTCAGAGTCCACGAGATTGGAAAATATCCCCCAAGTTGCGGGAAATCGAGCCGCAGTTGGTCAAAATCACGATGCGCGGAAGGCGGTCTCGGCGATCTTTTAAGTCTTTAAGTGAAGTGGGGCTATAATTCGGACTGGAAGCTCGAAACCGAGCGTCCGATCGTTTTATCTGTGTCCATTTAACTGCAAACCAAGGCCATCAGGAGTTAGTTTAGAGTCCCCGCGACTGGAAAATATCCCCCGTGATCCGAGAAATCGAGGCCAATGTGTCAAAATCACGATGCATGCAAGGCGGTCTTAGCTACTCTTTCAGTCTTAAAGTGAAGTGGGGCTATGGTTCGGCCTAGAAGCTGGAAACCGAGAGTGCGATCGTTTTACCTGTAACCATTTCACTGCAAACCAAGCCTATCAGGAGTTAATTCAGAGTCCATGGGACTGGAAAATATCCCCCAAGTTCCGTGAATTTAAACCAAAGTTGGTCAAAATCACGATGCACGCAAGGCCCTCTCGGCTACTCTATGAGTCTTACAGTAAAGTCGGGTTATATTTCGGCTTAGAGGCTCGACAGTGAGCGTTAAAAACGTTTTCTTGTGTCCAATTTACTGCAAACCAAGGCCATCAGGGGTTAGTTTAGAGTCCGCGGGACTGGAGAATATCCCCGAAGTTCCGGTAAATAGAGCCGAAGTTGGTCCAAATCACGATGCGCGCAAGGCGGTCTCGGCTACTCTATGAGTGTTAAAGTGAAATGGGGTATATTTCTGCCAGAAATATAGAAGCTCGAAGTAAGTTAGTCTAGAGTTTCGGGAAATGGAGCCGGTTAGTCAAAATCACGATGCGCGAAAGGCGATGTCGGCTACTTTTTCAGTATTAAAGTGAAGTGGGGCTATATTTCGGCCCAGAAGCACGAAAGTGAGCGTTCAAAAAGTTTTGCTGTGTCCATTTTACTGCAAACCAAGCCCACCAGGGTTTAGTTTAGAGTCCCTGGTACTTGAAAACATCCCCCAATTTCCGGGAAATCGAGCCGAAGTTGGTCAAAATCACGATGCGCATAATGCGCTCTTGGCTACTCTATCAGTCTTAAAGTAAAGTGGGGGTATATTTTGGCCCAGAAGCTCGATAGTGAGAGTTCAAAAAGTTTTGCTGTGTCCATTTTCCTGCAAACCAAGGCCTTTAGGAGTTACTTTAGAGTCCCCGGGACTAGAAAATATCGCCCAAGAGTCGCAAGGGGGTCTCCACTACTCTATCAGTCTTAAAGTGAAGTGGAGCTATATTTCGGCCCAGACGATCGAAAGTGAGCGTTCAAAAAGTTTTCCTTTGTCCATTTCACTGCAAACCAAGGCCATCAGGGGTTAATTTAGAGTCCCCGGGACTGGACAATATTTCCCAAGTTCCGGAAAATCAAGCCGAAGTTGGTCAAAATCACGATGCGCGCAACGCAATCTGGGCTACTTTTTCAGTCTTAAAGTGAAGTGGGGCTATATTTCGGCCTAGAAGCTCGAAACCGAACGTGCGATCTTTTTACCTGTGTCTATTTCACTACAAACCAAGGCCATAAGAAGTTAGTTTAGAGTACCCGCGACTGGAAAATATCCCCCAAGTACCGGGAAATTCAACCAAAGCTGGTCAAAATTACAATGCGCGTTAGGCGTGCTCGGCTACTCTATCAGTCTCCAAGTAAAGTGGGGCTATATTTCGGCGTAGAAGCTCGAGACCGAGCGTGCGACCATTTTACCTGTGTCCATTTCACTGCAAACCAAGGAAATCAGGAGTTAGTGTTGAGTTCTCGGGACTAGGAAATATCCCCCAAGTTCCGGAAAATCGAGCCAAAGTTGGTCAAAATAACGATGCACGTAAGACGGTCTCGGCTACTCTATCGTTTTAAAGTGAAGTAGGGCTATATTTCGGCCTAGAAGCTCGAAACCGAGCGTGCGATCGTTTTACCTGTGTCCATTTCACAGCAAACCAAGGCCATCAGGAGGTACGTTAGAAACCTTGGGACTGAAAAATATGCCTTAAGTTGCGAGAAATCGAGCCAAAGTTGGTCAAAATTACGATGCACGTAACGCGGCCTTGGCTATTCTATCAGTCTTAAGATGAAGTGGGGCTATATTTTGGCCTAGAAGTTCGAAAGTGAGCGTTCAAAAAGTCTTGCTGTGTCTATTTCACTGCAAACCAAGGCCATCAGCAGTTAGTTTAGGGTCCCTGGGACAGGAAAATATACCCCAAGTTCCGGGAAATCGAGCCGAAGTTGGTGAAAGTCACGATATATGTAAGGCGGTCTCGCCTACTCTATGAGTCTTAAAGTGAAGTGGGGCTATATTTTAGCCCAGAAGCTCCAAAGTGAGCGTTCACAAAGTTTTGCTCTGTCCATTTCGCTGCAAACCAAGGTCATCATGAGTTAGTTTAGCGTCCCCGGGAGTGGAAAATATCCCCCAAGTTCCGGGAAATCAAGCCGAAATTGGTCAAAATCACGATTCGCGCAAGGCGGTTTTAGCTACTCTTTCAGCCTTAAAGTGAAGTGGGGTTATATTTCGGCCTAGAAGCTCGAAACCGATTGTGCGAGCGTTTACCTGTGTCCATTTAACTCCAAACCAAGGCCATGAGGAATTAGTTTAGAGTCCCCGGGAGTGGAAAATATCCCCCAAGTTCCGCGTAATAAAGCCGAAGTTGGTCAAAGTCACGATGCACGCAAGGGGTTTTCGGCTACTCTTTCAGTTGTTAAGTGAGGTGGGGCTATATTTCGGCCCAGAAGCTCGAAACTCAGCGTGCGATCGTTTTACCTGTCTATTTCACTGCAAACCAAAGCCATCAAAAGTTAGTTTAGAGTCCCCGGGACTAGAAAATATCCCCGAAGTTCCGGGAATTGGAGCCAAAAGTGGTCAACATCACGATGCGGGGATGGAAGTGGGGCTACATTTCGGCCCAGAAGTTCGAAAGTGAGCGTTCAAAAAGTTTTGTTTTGTCAATTTCAGTGCAAACCAACGCCATCAGGGGTTAGTTCAGGGTCCCCGGGACTGGAAAATATCCCCTAAGTTCCAGGAATCGAGCCAAAGGTTGTCACGATGCGCGCAAGGCGGTCTTGGCTACTCTTCCAGTCTTAAAGTGAAGTGAAGCTATATTTCGGCCTAGAAGCTCGAAACCGAGCGTGCGATCGTTTAACCTGTGTCCATTTCACTCCAAACCAACGCCATCAGAAGTTAGTTTAGAGTCCCCGGGACTGGAAAATATCCCCCAACTTCCGGCAATTTAAGCGAAAGTTGGTCAAAATCACGATGCGCGTAAGGCGGTCTCGTCTACTCTATAAGTCTTAAAATGAAGTGGAGGAATATTTCGACCGAAAACCTCGACACCGAGCGTGGGCTTCTTTTACCTGTGTCCATTTCACTGAAAACTAAGGCCATCAGCAGATAGTTTAGAGTCCCCGCGACTGGAATATATCCCCAAATTTCCGGCAAATCGAGCCATAGTTGCTGAAAATCACGATGCTCGTAAGGCGGTCTCGGCTACTCTTTCAGTCTTAAAATGAAGTGGGGCTATATTTCGGCCCAGAAGCTCGACACCAAGCGTGCGCTCCTTTTACCTGTTTCCAGTTCACTGAAAAATAAGGCCATCAGGAGATGCTTAAGAGTCCCGGAGATTGGAAAAATTCTCCCAAGTTCTGGCAGATGGAGCCAAAGTGGCTCAAAATCACCATGCGCGTAAAGTGGTCTCGGCTACTCTTTCAGTCTTGAAATGAAGTGTGGTTATATTTTGGCCTAGAAGCTCCACACCGAGCGTGCGCTCCTTTTACCTGTGTCCATTTCACTGAAAACTTAGGCCATCAGGAGTTAGTTTAGAGTCCTATGGACTGGAAAATATGCCCCAACTTCCGACAAATCGATCCATAGTGCCTCAAAATCAAGATGCGCGTAAGGCGGTCTCGTCTACTCTTTCACTCCTTAAATGAAATGGGGCTACATTTCGGCCTAGAAGCTCGACACCGAGCGTGCTCTCCTTTTACCTGTGTCCATTTCAATGAAAACTAAGGCCATCAGGAGTTAGTTTAGAGTCTCCGGGACTGGAAAAAATCCTCCAAGTTCAGGCAACTCGAGCCAAAGTTTCTCAAAATCACGATGCGCGTAAGCCAGTCTCCTCTACTCTTTTAGTCTTAAAATGAAGTAGGGCTATATTTCGGCCCAGAAGCTCGACACCGAGCGTGCACTCCTTTTACCTGAGTCCATTTCAATGTGTACTAAGGGCATCAGGAGGTAGCTTAGAGTTCCCGGAAATGGAAAATATCCCCCAAGAGCCAGCAAATCAAGTAAAAGTTGCTCAAAATCACGATGGGCTTAAGGCGGTCTCGGCTTCTTTTTCAGTCTGAAAATAAAGTGGGCCTATATTTCGGCCTAGAAGCTCAACACCGAGCGTGCGCTCCTTATACCTGTGTCCATTTCAGTGAAAACTAAGGCCATCAGGAGTTAGTTTAGAGTCCGCGGGACTGGAAAATATCGCGCAAGTTTCGGCAAATCGGGCCAAAGTTGCTCAAAATCACGATGCGCGTAAGGCGGTCCTGGCTTCTCTTTTAACTTAAAATAAAAAGGGGCTATGTTTCGGCCTAGAAGCTTGACACCGAGCGTGCGCTCCTTTTACCTGTGTCTATTTCACTGAAAACTAAGGCCATCGGGAGTTAGTTTAGAGTCCCCGGGACTTTAAAATATCCACGCAGGTTTGGAAAATAGTGCCACAGTGGCTCAAAATCACGATGCGCGTAACGGGCTCTCGTCTACTCTTTCCGTCTTAAAATGAAGTGGGGCTATATTTCGGCCTAGAAGCTGGACACCGACCGTGCGCTCCCTTTACCTCTGTCAATTGCACTGAAAACTAAGGCTATCGGGAATCAGTTTAGAGTCCCCGGGACTGGAAAATATCCCCCAAGTTCTGGCAAATCGAGTCAAAGTTGCTCAAAATCACGATGCGCGTAAGGCGGTCTCGGCTACTCTTTCAGTCTTAAAATGAAGAGGGCCTATATTTCGGCCTCGAAGCTTGACACCGAGTGTGCGCTCCTTTTAGCTGTGTCCATTTTACTGAAAACTAAGGCTATTAAGAGTTAGTTTAGAGTTTCCGGGACTGTAAAATATCCCCCAAGTTCGATTAAATCGAGCCAAAGTTGCTCAAAACCACGATGCGCGTAAGGCGGTCTGGGCTACTCTTTCAGTCAAAATGAACTGGGGCTGCATTTCGGCCTACAAGCTCGACAACGAACGTGCGCTCTGTTAACTACTCCGGATGGCAAAAGTTTTATTGCTTGCACACACACTGATAAAGAATGAAATGCCCAGCTAAAACTTACAAGTATTTATACTTATGTAAATAATAGAAAGTTCCAGAAGCATCTCTGCATATATTTGGGTTTGCGGGACAATGCATGCTAATTATCAAACACTCTACATTATGACTATGCCTGAAAGGTGATAGAATGAATCGAACTACACAAGCTGATTATGTAACATCTCCCCTCTAATCGAAAATAGCTT